>JACDJC010002429.1_pt1 | contig 14686 bp, 11 predicted proteins | sample 7454191 | NCBI WGS metagenome assembly JACDJC01 (sample SAMN14253291, study PRJNA609438) | sludge metagenome | isolation source: sludge after 25d culture with pyrite and EDTA | collected 2018-12-20 | reverse complement strand
TTTCCCCGAGGGCGAGGGCGAGGCAAGGGCGTCGCGAAACGATTCGGAGCATCATGTCACAACGCAGCATCGTCATCGGCGGAGGCGCCTTTGCCGGCCTGGGGCTGGCGCTGGCGCTGCGCCAGGGATTGGGCCCCGACATCGCGGTCGTGGTGGCCGACCCGGCCTTCGCCAATCGGCCGAGCCGCGACCCGCGCGCTTCCGCCATCGTGGCGGCCTGCCGCCGGCTGTTCGAGGCGATCGGCGTGTGGGATCAGGTGGCCGCCGAGGCGCAGCCGATCCTCGACATGGTGATCACCGACTCGCGGCTCGAGGATGCGACACGGCCGCCGTTCCTGACCTTCGCCGGCGAGGTCGAGCCCGGCGAGCCGTTCGCGCACATGGTGGAGAACCGCCGCCTGATCGACGCGCTGACCGCGCGCGCGGAAAGCGAAGGCATCGCGCTCGTGCCGCTGGCGGTGTCGGACTACGCGGCGCGCCCGGACGGCATCGACGTCACGCTGGGCGACGGCCGCGTCATCGCGGCAAGCCTTCTGGTCGCCGCCGACGGCGCGCGCTCGAAGCTGCGCGCCCGCGCCGGCATCGCCACCCATGGCTGGGAGTACGACCAGTCGGGCATCGTGGTCACGGTCGGGCACGAGCGCGACCATAACGGCCGCGCCGAGGAGCATTTCCTCCCCGCGGGGCCGTTCGCCATCCTGCCGCTCAAGGGCAACCGCTCGTCGCTGGTGTGGACCGAGAGCCGCGCGGAAGCGGCCCGCATCGTCAATCTTCCCGCGGAGGATTTTCAGGCCGAGCTCGAAAAGCGCTTCGGGCTGCATCTCGGCGAGGTGAAGGCGCTCGACAGGCCGCGCGCGTTCCCGCTCGGCTATTTCGTGGCGCGCTCCTTCATCGCAGACCGTCTGGCGCTGATCGGCGACGCCGCGCATGTCATCCATCCCATCGCGGGGCAGGGCCTCAACATGGGCCTGAAGGATGCGGCGGCGCTTGCCGAGGTGATCGTCGACGCCGCACGGCTCGGCATCGATCCGGGACAGGCCGACGTGCTGGAGCGCTACCAGCGCTGGCGGCGCTTCGACACCATGGCGATGGGGGTCGCCACCAATTCGCTCAATCTCCTGTTCTCCAACCGCTCGACGCTGCTGCGCGCGGTGCGCGACGTCGGCCTCGGGCTGGTGGACCGCCTGCCGCCGTTGAAGAACGCCTTCATCCGCCAGGCCGCCGGCCTGTCGGGCGAGGTGCCGCGGCTCTTGCGCGGCGAGGCGCTGTAGGCGGGGTTGAAGTATCGCATGCGCGATATTTCCCCATCGTCATTGCGAGCCAACGGGTCCGCGCAAAAGCGCGGCCCGATGACAGGCTCCGCGAAGCAATCCAGATCTGCATTTGCCTCGCACTCAAACTGGATTGCTTGGTCGCGATGCGCCTCGCAATGACGGGGAGAGCGCAAATCGGATCGTCCCCCATCGTCATGCGCGGGCATAGCCGTTCGAAGAACGGCGTCGCTTCGCTCCGCCTATGACCCGCGCATCCACGTCTTTCTTCATTGAAGACGCCAAGACGTGGATGGCCGGGACGAAGCCCGGCCATGACGAATGAAATAACGCGCCCCGATATGTCATACCGGACAGCGCGAAGCGCTGATCCGGAATCCCGTGCCGTGAGGCGCTGATCGAAGAATAGCAATGTTGCAAGAGATTCCGGGTTCGCTCGCCGTGCTCGCGCCCCGGAATGACGTCGTCAATCGCAAGACGCAGCCGCACCCGCCTCAATCGATCCGGCGCGCTTCTTCCGGCAGCATGATCGGGATGCCGTCGCGGATCGGATAGGCGAGCTTCGCCGAACGCGAGATCAGCTCCTGCCGCGCGGCGTCGAATTCCAGCGGCCCCTTGGTCTGCGGGCAGACCAGGATTTCCAGAAGCTTCGGGTCGACGGCGCCTTCCGGGCGGTCGTTCGCGGCGGTCATCGCAGGGCGGCTCCGGTGCAGAACGCGTTCGGCGTCCTATAGCACGGCGGCGGCGGAAAACGGAATGCGCCGTTACTGCAGCGGCGGGTCGCCGCTGGTGCGCTTCTTGGCAAGGTCCATCTCGGTCACCGCGATCAGCACCTCGGCGCGGGTCTTGAGATCCGGCGCCTCCAGCAGGGCCTGCTTCTCGGCGGGCCCGTAGGGCGACATCATCGCCAGCGCGTTGACCAGCGCCTCGTTGGGCGCGCTCTCGATGCCTTCCCAGTCCACCTTGAGGTTGTTGGCCTTGAGGAACGCGACCAGCGCGTCGAGCAGCGCCGCGCGGTCCACCTCGTTTTCGCCCTTGCGTGCGGTGAAGTCGTCGACGAAGGGAAAATAGTCGACGCGGCATTGCCGGTACGGCGTCGTGACCGTCATCTCCGCGACCACTTCGAAGCGCGATACGCCGGTGAGTTCGAGGAGGTAGCGTCCGTCGCCGGATTCCGCGAGCTGGGTGATGCGGCCGACGCAGCCGACCTTGAACAGCGACGGCCGCTCGCCGTCGCTGGAATGGGTGATGTCGGGCTGGATCATGCCGATCAGGCGGTGGCCGTCGCGCAGCGCGTCGTCCACCATGGCGAGATAGCGCGGCTCGAAGATGTTGAGCGGCATCTGGCCGCGCGGCAGCAGCAGCGCGCCGGGCAGCGGAAACACCGGGATCACCTTCGGCAGGTCGGCGGGCCCGCGATATTCGGCGTTGATCGGCATCCGCGTCCCTCGTTCTGTGCTACGCGGCGGCGGTCCTCAGGAGAACAGGATCGTGGACAGCCGCTTGCGGCCTTCCACGGTGGCGTCGTCCGCAGGCCCCCAGGCCTCGAAGAACTGCACGAGCTGCTTGCGCGCGCCGTCGTCCTGCCACTTGCGGTCGCGCCGGACGATCTCGATGAGATGGCCGGCGGCCTCGGCGCGCTTGCCGGCGGCGTTGAGCGCGACCGCGAGATCGAAGCGCGCCTGATGGTCGAGCGGATCGTCGGCGACCTTGCGCTCGAGCTCGGCGACCGGCCCCACCGCCTTGGCCTGCTCGGCGAGATCGAGCATCGCCTGCACGGCGGATACCGCGGCGTCGTTGCGCTTGGATTCAGGCACCATGGCCAGCGTCTGCCTGGCCTGCTCCAGCGCGCCGGCCGCCACATAGGTCCTGGCGAGGCCGGCGATGGCCGGAATGCTGGCGGCGTCCTCGCTCAGCGCCTGCGCGTAGAGCGAGGCGGCGGTCGCCGCGTCGCCTTCCGCCAGCGCCTCCTCGGCGTGCTGCAGCAGATCGGCGCCGCCCGGCGTCGGCACGCCCTGGGTCAGCCGCTCGATGAAGGCCGTGATCTGGCTTTCCGGCACCGCGCCCATGAAGCCGTCGGCGGGCTGGCCGTTGACGAAGGCGATCACCGCGGGGATCGACTGGATGCCCATCTGGCCGGGGATCGCCGGATGCTCGTCGATGTTCATCTTGACGAGCTTGACCCGGCCCTTGGCGCCGCGGACGGCCTTCTCCAGCACCGGCGTGAGCTGCTTGCAGGGCCCGCACCACGGCGCCCAGAAATCGATCAGCACCGGCTGGCGCTTCGATTCCTCGATGACGTCCTTCACGAACGCCTGGGTGGTGGTGTCCTTGATGAGATCGGGCGGCACGCTGGCCGCGGAGCTGCCGTCTTGCTCGATGATCGTCACGAGATCCTCGCATGGATGAAGAAGGGCCACTTTCTAGCATGGCTTCCGGCCATAGATGGCGGTCGGAGGGGTTTTTTCAATCGGCGTCCTGCCGCAGGGGGCGCGGCCGCGGTTTTTGGCGGAATCGGCCGGAACTGCCGGGAATTTTCGCCGGAAAGCCCTGTTGCATTGCGGGGCCGCATTTGGCATAGGTTTGCCCCGGCGGCGCGGTGGCGCCCGCCACATTCTCTGCGATGCGGGTGTAGCTCAGGGGTAGAGCACGACCTTGCCAAGGTCGGGGTCGAGGGTTCGAATCCCTTCGCCCGCTCCAGACAATCTGACGTCTTGACGAAAGGCCGGGTCCGGGACCCGGCTTTTTCGTTTTGTCTTCGCGGCTCAGGCGAGCTGCGACTCGTAAGCCTTCAGATGCGTGTAGACCACGCGCAGCAGCGGCACCGTGAGCGAAGCGGCCTCGGCACGGCGGATCAGGTCGCCGATGATCTGGTCGGCTTCGATCCGCGCGTTGGCGCGGATGTCGCGCAGCATCGAGGCGGTGAGCTGCGAGCCGGGCGCGAACATCATGGCGCCGGTGCGATCGAGGAATTCCGCGCGCGGCGCGTGGCCGGCCGCCGCAGCGACCGATGCGATCTCGTCGCGCAGTCCGCGCATGAACGCAGCCCCGCCCGGCGCCGCAGTGATGTGGCCGGCCGGCGCGCGCATCAGGCAGGTGCTGCCGGCCAGCGTCGCCAGGAACACCCACTTCTCCCACATTTCCTGGACGATGGCGTCGCTCGCCCGCGCCTCGAAGGTCGCGCCCTGCAGCGCGGCCTCGATGCGCCGGACGCGGTCGCCCTTCGCCGCGCCGCGCGCGCCGAACGACATCATGTGCATCGGCGCGAGATGCAGGATCGCGCCCTGCGGATCGACCGTCGCGGCGATCTGGCACTGGCCGCCCATCACGCGGTCGATGCCGAAGGCTAAGTCGAGCACGTCGAGATGGCGCATGCCGTTGAGGAAGGGGATGATCGCGGTGTCGGGTCCGACCGCCGGCGCGAAGGAGGCGATGGCGTCGTCGAGGTCGTAGGCCTTGCAGCTCAGGATGATGACGTCGAACGGCGCGGCGATGGTATCGGCCAGCACGGTGGGCGGGTTCGGCAGCGCCGCGTCGCCGGCCGGGCTCCTGATGACGAGACCGTTCTGTTTCAGGAGCGCGGCGCGCCCGGGCCGCACGAGAAAGGTCACGTCGCGGCCGGCCTGCAGCAGGCGGCCGCCGAAATAGCCGCCGGTCGCGCCGGCGCCGATGACGAGGATACGCATGGCTTCCTTCACATTCGCGGGGAGTGTCGCGATCTGATCTTCGCCCGAACGGCAACGCCGGCGCAATATGACGCCGGCTGCCGGATGCGGGCGTCAGCCATGCGCGCGCTCACCATTTCTCGCCGAACGGCCGGATCTCCATCTCGAAGGTCCAGGCGCTGCGCGGCTGGCTGTAGAGCTGCCAGTAGGCGTCGGCGACGGAGGCCGGTGGCATCAGGAGGTCGGGGTTATTGAGCGCGTCGGGACCGAGCGCTTCGATGCGGCGCTGGCGCACCCATTCGGTGTCGACGCCTGAATCGATGACGAGATGCGCGACATGGATGTTCTTCGGACCCAACTCGCGCGCCATGGACTGCGCCACCGCGCGCAGGCCGAACTTGGCGCTGGCGAAGGCCGCATAGCCGATGCCGCCGCGCAGGCTCGCGGTGGCGCCGGTGAAGAAGATGTGGCCCTGACCGCGCGGCAGCATCAGCCGCGCCGCCTCGCGGCCGGCGAGGAAGCCGCCATAGCAGGCCATCTCCCACACCTTGCGGAACACGCGCTCGGTGGTGTCGAGGATCGGGAAGTTGACGTTGGCGCCGACGTTGAAGATGCAGACCTCCAGCGGCGCATGACGGTCGGCCTCGGCGAGGAAGGCGGTGATCTCGTCTTCCTTGCGCGCATCGAGCGAGCGGGCCTGGATCGTGCCGCCGGCGGCCTCGACCTCCTTCACCAGCGGCGCCAGCTTGTCGGCGTTGCGACGGCCGGCGAACACCGTGAAGCCCTCGGCGGCGAACTTCTTCGCGATCTCACTGCCGATGTAGTCGCCGGCGCCGATCACCGCCGCGGTCGCGTGTCTCTTGGCCAAGCTCGCCTCCTCGCAAATGCCGGTTGGAGAGGCTTCGAGCCTATGGTTCTATTTTGGAACTGTCAATTCGGAGGCGGGCGTGCGGGGTAGGAACGACGGGCTGGGTGAGTCTTTCTAAGCAGGCTAGAGACTTCTGCTTTCGTTGGAATCTTATGTTCGTCATGCTCGGCCTTGTGCCGGGCATCCACGTCTTCCTTGAAGTTGACATCCCAAGACGTGGATGGCCGGGTCGTAGGCGAAGCGAAGCGACGCCGTTCTTCGAACGGCTATGCCCGGCCATGACGCTTGGAATTGCTTCCATCGAAACATAAAGCTCGGAAGCGCGCTGCGACTCACGCCGGCGGGAATCCGAACAGCCGCTGCGGGTTGTCGGTCAGGATGCGGTTGCGCAGAGCTTCGTCCGGCACCCAGTCGGCAAGCAGGTCGAGCAGGTCGGCGACGCCCATCATCACGCCCCAGTTGGCGACGTGCGGCCAGTCGGAGCCCCACACGCAGCGCTCCGGCGCCGCTTCCACCAGTCGGTGCGCGAAGGGAATCGTGTCGCGATAGGGCGGGCCTTCCACCGTGGTGCGGTAGGCGCCGGACAGCCTCACCCAGGCGCCGTCGCGCACCAGCGCCACCAGCGTGCGGAAGCCTTCGTCGTCGACGCCGCAGCTCGTCGGGAAATGCCCCATGTGGTCGACGAGGAACGGCACCGGCAGCCTGGACAGCCGCGGCGCGAGCTCCGGCAGTTGCCGGGCGTCCACGAGGAACTGCAGGTGCCAGCCCATCTCGCGGCACAGCGCCGCGTAGTTCTCGACCTGCGCGAAGTCGACGCCGCCGCCATAGAGCACGTTGATGCGCAGGCCGACCACGCCGGCCTCCTTCAGCGCCGCGCGCTCGCGCTCCGGACAATCGAGCGCGATCACCGCGATGCCGCGCAGCCGCGCGCGGTTGGCGCGCAGCGTCTCCACCAGGAGGCGGTTGTCGGTGCCGTGCACGCTCACTTGAGTCAGCACGCCGTAAGTCATGCCGGTCGCGTCCAGCATGGCGAGATAGGACGCGGCGGTCGCTTCCGGCGGCGTGTAGCTGCGCTGTGGCACGAAGGGATACGCCGGCGGCAGCCCGATCACATGGGCGTGGGTGTCGACCGCGCCGCGCGGCACCTCAAACCGCGCCGGCCGCCGCTGCGAGGGCAGAGGCCCCGGACAGGCCGGGGCCTCTTTCGGTGTCAGGGACTCACGCATCGGCGTGCAGGATGCGGCCGCGGGTTTCCGGCAGCGCGAAGGCCGCGAGGAAGAACACGGCGTAGGCCGCGACCGCGAAGATGCAGATGGCGTTGCCGAGCGTGGTCGACATCGACAGCCAGCCCACCAGGAACGGGAACAGCGCGCCGATGCCGCGGCCGAAATTGTAGCAGAAGCCCTGGCCCGAGCCGCGCAGCCGCGTCGGATAGAGTTCGGTCAGGAACGCGCCCATGCCGGAGAAATAGCCCGAGGCGAAGAAGCCGAGCGGGAAGCCGAGCAGCCACAGCACCTCGTTGGTCAGCGGCAGTTGGGTGTAGGCGAGCACCACCGCCGTCGCCCCGACCGAGAAGATCAGGAACAGGTTGCGGCGGCCGTAGCGGTCAGCGAGCCAGGCGCCGACCAGATAGCCGATGAAGGAGCCGATGATGAGGGCCGCGAGATAGCCGGTGGAGCCGACGATGGACAGCTTGCGCTCGGTGGTGAGGAAACGCGGCACCCAGAAGGTGATGGCGTAATAGCCGCCCTGGCAGCCGGTGGCGGCGAGCGAGGCGAGGATGGTGGTCTTCAGGATCGGGCCGGAGAAGATCTCCCAGAGCTGCGGCCGGTCGCCGGTCGCGGCCTGATGTGCGCGGGTCTCGGCGGCGATCTTCGGCTCCTCGACATAGCGGCGCAGATAGAACACCAGCAGCGCCGGCAGCGCGCCGATGGCGAACATCCAGCGCCAGGCGAGGTCGGGCGGCAGCAGCGAGAACAGGATCGCCTGCGACAGCACGGCGAGGCCCCAGCCCACCGCCCAGCCCGACTGCACCGAGCCGACCGCGCGACCGCGATATTGCGCCCGGATCGCCTCGCCCATCAGCACCGCGCCGGCGGCCCATTCGCCGCCGAAGCCGAGGCCGAGCAGCGCGCGGGCGATCAGCAACTGGTCGAAGTTCTGCACGAAGGCGCACAGCAGCGAGAAGAACGAGAACCACAGGATGGTGATCTGCAGCGTCAGCACGCGGCCGATGCGGTCGGCGATATAGCCGGCGAGCCAGCCGCCGATGGCGGAGGCGAGCAGCGTCACCGTGCCGGCGAGCCCGGCCATGCCGGCATCGACCTTCCACAGCGCGATGATGGTGCCGATCACCAGCGGATAGATCATGAAGTCCATGCCGTCGAGCGCCCAGCCCGACGCGCAGGCCCAGAATGTGCGCCGTTCCGGCGTGTTCATGTCGCGGTAGAAGGCGAGAAGGCTGGTGTCCTCGATCGACGCGACCTCGATCGCGCCGGATGGTTCGGTCGTGCTCATGGAAAGGCCCCCTTGGCGGCCGTCCTTGAAATAATGCAGGCCCGCGCCGGCCGCTTGGCGCAAGGCTCGTTTGATCGGGGGTCAAATCCTACGCCTGCCGCGCCGCCTGTCATCAGGCAAAAATGCAGAGGTTCGTTGAGGGCTTCTAAAGCGTCTAGTATCCCGCGGCGGTGGCGCCGCGGGTGCGCGGGTCGGGTGCGCCGAGGGGGCCCTGCGGCGCGATCAGAATCGAGTTGGCCGAGGTCTGGCCGAGCGGCATTGCGATGCGGTGGCCGCGCCCGCGCAGCCCATCCAGCGTCGCGTCCGGAAAGCCGCGCTCGACGCGCACCTCGTCGGGCAGCCATTGATGGTGCAGCCGCGGCGCGGCGACGGCCGCCGCGATGTTCATATCGAAGTCGAGCGCGTTGACGATCACCTGCAGCACCGTGGAGATGATGCGGCTGCCGCCCGGCGAGCCGGTCACCAGTAGCGGCCGGCCGTCCTTCAGCACGATGGTGGGCGACATCGACGACAGCGGCCGCTTGCCGGGGCCGGGCAGGTTGGCGTCGAAGCCGACGAGGCCGTAGGCGTTGGACGCGCCCGGCGCGGCGGTGAAGTCGTCGAGCTCGTTGTTCAGCAGCACGCCGGTGCCCTCGGCGACGAGGCCGAGGCCGTAGCTGAAGTTGAGCGTAGTCGTGTTGCTCACGGCGTTGCCGAACTTGTCCGCCACCGAGAAATGCGTGGTGTTGTCGCCCTCGCGCGGCGGCGTCAGGGCGCGGTCGTCCCACGGCGTCGCGCGCGTCATGTCGATGGTGGCGCGCTGCCGCGCGGCGTAGTCCTTGGCGATCAGCCGCGCCACCGGAGCCTGTACGAAGGCGGGATCGCCGAGATAGCGCGCGCGGTCGGCATAGGCGCGCTTCATCGCCTCGATCAGCACGTGCAGGCTGTCCACCGATCCCGCGCCCATGCCGCGCAGGTCGAAGCCCTCGAGGATGTTGAGCGTCTCGATCAGCACCGTGCCGCCCGAGGACGGCAGCGGCATCGACACGATGTCGAGCCCGCGATAGGTGCCGCGGACCGGCGTGCGGATTTCCGCGCGGTAGGATTTCAGATCGTCGCGCGTGAGAATGCCGCCGCCAGCGCGGATCGCGGCGACGAGGCGCTCGGCGACCTCGCCGTCGTAGAAGCCGCTCGTGCCCTTCGCTGCGATCGCCTGCAGCGTGGCCGCGAGGTCGGTCTGGATCAGCCGGTCGCCGCGCCGCAGCAGCGTGCCGTCGTCGCGCGCGAAGATCCTGCGGCTCGACGGCCATTGCAGCAGCCGGCGCTGCCATTGCGGCAGCGTGTCGGCGATGTCGTCTTCGATGGCGAAGCCGTCGCGCGCCAGCGCGATCGCGGGCGCGAGCAGTTCCGCGAGACTGAGGCGGCCGGAGCCGTAACGCTCCAGCGCCAGCGCGAGGCCGCCCACCGTGCCGGGCACGCCGATGCCGAGCGCCTCGTCGCGCGATTTCTTCGGATCGGGCTTGCCGTCATCGCCGAGGAACATGTCGCGGGTGGCGGCGGCCGGCGCGGTCTCGCGATAGTCGATCGCGACGTCCTCGCCGTTCGCCAGATGGATCAGCATGAAGCCGCCGCCGCCGATGTTGCCGGCCCGCGGATAGGTCACCGCCATGGCGAATCCGGTTGCCACCGCTGCGTCCACCGCGTTGCCGCCGCGCGCCAGCACGTCGCGGCCGATCTCCGCGGCGATGCGCTCCTGCGCGACCACCATGCCGTGCGCAGCCGCCACCGGACGCGCGGAATCGCGCGCGATGGTTGTATCAACGCCGGGCCGCGCATCCTGCGCGACTGCGGGCGCGGCGATCAGGCCGATCGCGACGAGAACGACGGCGAGCGCGCCGCGCTTGGTAAACAGGGCCATAAATTTCCCCGCCAATCTGCGCCTTAAGAGAAAACCCGATGGCAATCGGGTCGCTGAACTATATTGTTTTGCCTTGCGAAGCGACACCGCCTTCGGTGATTCGGTAGGGATGGCGATCTTGGCGCATGCGATTGCGGATCATGACGGAGCCGTCGCGGCGTCGCCGCGCGGTTATCCGCCGCGCCGCGCGGTGATCGGCTGGATCCTGTTCGACTGGGCGGCGCAGCCGTACTTCAGCCTGATCACCACCTTCGTGTTCGCGCCGTATTTCGCCACCCATGTCGCGGCCTCGCCCGCGCAGGGCCAGGCGATGTGGGGCTTCGCCACCGCCGCCGCGGGCCTCGTCATCGCGCTGATGTCGCCGGTGCTCGGCGCCATCGCCGATGCCGGCGGCCGCCGCAAGCCGTGGATCGCCGCCTTCGGCGCGATGCTGGTGATCGGCGCCTCGCTGATGTGGATCGGCCGGCCCGGCGATCCCGCGATCATCCTGCCGCTCCTGATCGCCTATGGCATCGCCACCGTCGGCGTCGAATTCGCCACCGTGTTCAACAACGCGATGATGCCGACGCTGGTGCCGCCGGAACGGATCGGGCGGCTGTCGGGCACCGGCTGGGCCACCGGCTATGTCGGCGGCATCCTCAGCCTCGTGGTGGTGCTCGGCTTCCTCGCAGCGAGCGGCGAGACCGGGCGCACGCTGTTCGGCCTCAAGCCGCTGTTCGGCCTCGATCCCGCGACGCACGAAGGCGACCGCATCACCGGGCCGCTCACGGCGCTGTGGTTCGTGGTGTTCGTGCTGCCGATGTTCCTGCTGACGCCCGACCACGCGGCGAAACGGCCGGCGCTCGGCGTGGTGCGCGAGGGCCTCGCCGAATTGCGCGGCACGCTGGCGGCGCTGCCGCGCCGGCCCAACATGGCGACCTTCCTGATCGCCAACATGGTCTATACCGACGCGCTGGTGGCGCTGTTCGCCTTCGGCGGCATCTATGCCGCCGGCACCTTCGGCTGGCACACGCTGCAGATCGGCACCTTCGGCATCCTGCTGGCGTTCTCCGGCACCGTCGGCGCCTGGCTCGGCGGCAAGCTCGACGACCGGCTCGGCCCGAAGACCGTGATCGCCGGCAGCATCCTCGTCCTGATCGGCGCCATCGCCGTGATTCTGTCCATCGACCGCGACACGCTGTTCTTCGTCGTTCCGGTGACGCCGCCGCAGCCGGGCGGCAAACTGTTCGCGGCGCCTGCGGAGCAGGCCTATCTCGTGCTCGGCGCGCTGATCGGCATGGCGGCGGGGCCGCTGCAGGCCGCCTCGCGCACGCTGCTGATCCGCCTCGCGCCGGCCGAGCGCATCACGCAATATTTCGGCCTGTTCGCGCTCTCGGGGAAGGTGACGTCATTCCTCGCGCCGCTCGCGGTCAGCATCGTCACCGCGGCCACCATGAGCCAGAAGGCCGGCATGGCGGTGCTGGTGGCGTTCTTCTCCGCGGGCCTTCTGCTGCTCGCGCGGGTGCGGGCGCCTTAGCCGCGGGGCTCAGTGCTTGAAGTGCCGCGTGCCGGTGAACACCATGGCGATGCCGTGGGCGTCGGCGGCCTCGATCACCTCGTTGTCGCGCATCGAGCCGCCGGGCTGGATCACCGCGGTGGCGCCGGCCTCGATCGCCACCAGCAATCCGTCGGCGAACGGGAAGAACGCGTCGGAGGCGACCACCGAACCTTTCGTCATCGGCGCGGCGAGACCCAGTTCCTTCGCCGCATCCTCCGCCTTGCGCGCGGCGATGCGCGCCGAATCGACGCGGCTCATCTGGCCGGCGCCGATGCCGACGGTGGCGAGGTCCTTGGCGTAGATGATGGTGTTCGACTTGACGTGCTTGGCGATGCGGAAGGCGAAGCGCAGGTCGCGCAACTCCGCCTCGGTCGGCGCGCGCTTCGTCACCGTCTTCAGCGTCATGGCGTCGACCACGGCGTTGTCGCGGCTCTGCACCAGGAGGCCGCCGGCCACGGTCTTGGCGGTCAGCCCCGCCGCGCGCGGATCGGGCAGGCCGCCGGCGAGCAGCAGGCGCAGGTTCTTCTTGGCGCCGACGATGGCGATGGCTTCTTCGGTGGCGTCGGGCGCGATGATGACCTCGGTGAAGATCTCGGTGATGGCGCGCGCGGCCTCCGCGTCGAGGATCCGGTTGAGCGCGACGATGCCGCCGAACGCGGAGGTCTGGTCGCAGGCGAGCGCTCGGCGGTAGGCGGTGACGAGATCGGGTCCCTCGGCGACGCCGCAGGGGTTGGCGTGCTTGACGATGACGCAGGCCGCGGTGCGCGCGGCGTCGAATTCGCCGACGCATTCATAGGCCGCGTCGGTGTCGTTGATGTTGTTGTAGGACAGCTCCTTGCCCTGAAGCTGGCGCGCGGTGGCCACCCCCGGCCGCCGCTCCGGCGTCTTGTAGAACGACGCGCCCTGATGCGGGTTCTCGCCGTAGCGCAGCGCCTGGATCAGCCGGCCGCCGAAGGCGCGGAAGTCCGGCGCGTCGATCCTGAGCTGGCCGGCGAACCAGTTGGAGATCGCCGCGTCGTAGGCGGCGGTGCGGGCATAGGCTTTCTGCGCGAGCCGCCTGCGCAGCGACAGCGTGGTGGCGCCGTCGTGCGCGGCGAGCTCGTCGAGCACCGCCTGATAGTCGGACGGCTCGACCACCACCGCGACGTCGTGATGGTTCTTGGCGGCGGCGCGGATCATCGCCGGCCCGCCGATGTCGATGTTCTCGATGCAGTCGTCCTCGCTTGCGCCTTTGTCGACGGTGGCCTCGAACGGATAGAGGTTGACCACCAAGAGGTCGATCGGCGCGATGCCGTGGTCGGCCATGGCGCGGGCGTGCGCGGCGTTGTCGCGGATCGCGAGCAGGCCGCCGTGCACCTTCGGATGCAGCGTCTTGACGCGGCCGTCCATCATCTCCGGAAAGCCGGTGAGGTCGGAGACGTCCGTCACCTTCAGCCCCGCTTCGGCGATCGCCTTCGCCGTGCCGCCGGTGGAGACCAGATCGACGCCGCGTCGGCTGAGCGCGCGGGCGAAGTCGATCAGCCCGGACTTGTCGGAAACGGAAAGCAGGGCGCGCGTGACGCGGCGCGGATGGTCAGCCATGAGGACGGTCCCGGTTCGGTGGATGCCGCCCGGTAGCACGGTTTGCCGGGCGGGAAAATCGGCAATTCAGCGGCGCCGGCCGCCGTTCACAGCGGCAATTCGGGCTCGCGCCGGGCGTCGCGCCGGGCGCTGGTGGCGGCGGCGGACGCGGTGGAGCGCGTGAAGCTCCAGCGGATGCTCGGCGCGTCCTTGCGGTTCTGCCGGATCACGATCTGCGAGGTGCGGCGCGGCCCGTCGGAGCCGGCGAGGAAGACGCTGTCCTCGATCTCGACCCGGTCGTCGGGCGCCTCGAAGGTCCACACCTCGCGGTTCGGCAGCACCAGCATCGCGCCGCGAGCGTCGCTGAGGCGGCTCGCTTTCACCGACGGGTGCAGGTGGAACCGCAGCGCGTAATCGTCGTTGCGGCCGCGCGGCCCGGAGCTCGTGGCATTGAGCAGCGTGTCCTCGCCCTCGAGCCGGCCGCCGTCGTTCGCCAGCATCAGGACGCGCTGGTGCACCACGCCGAACTGTCGCGCGTAGCCGTCGTGGGAGGTGGCGAGGCGGATGCCGCCGTCGGAGGCCTCGCGGAAGACGCCGACGGTGCCCGGCCCGCCGACGATGGGCGCGCCCTGCAGCATCCGCTTCATCGCCGGAAGCTGGACGAACTGGCACGACGAGGTCTCGTGACAGGTCAGGGTCGAATGCGCCGGCGTCGAGCGCGCGAAGGCGCGCCAGTTGTCCCGGCCGGTCGAGGGGATGCCGCAATTGACCACGATGCGGCAGGTGCCCGACGACAGCTCGAACGACAGGCAGCCGGCATGGGCATCGCGGCTCACGGCGGGCGGCGGCGGCGCGCCGGTGTCCATGATGAGCGTGGTGGCGCCGGCGTCGAGGCGCTGGAAGCCGGAGTGGGGCATGCCGGCCATCGGGATGCCGTGGGTGTCGTCATAGGCGAGCAGCGTCGCCAGCAGCCCCGACGGCGCGCTGCTCATGCCGTTGAACAGCGCGAAGGCGCCGTCGCCGTGGCGGAAGAAGCGCAGCATCGGCATCATGCGGTCGATGGCGTTGAGCAGCGCCGGGGGCGGCGGGATGTTGCGCGCCGCATAGGTCTGGCGCAGCGGCAGGAGGTCCGGCAGCAGTTCGATCAGCGCGCCGGGATTGCGCGAGATATGGCCACCGTCGGGCAGCAACTGCCGCTGCAGTTCGTCGGACAGCCGGCGCGCGGCGGATCGGATGTGCCGCGCCTGGTTGGCGAGGCAGAGCGAGGCGTAGCACAGCGCGATCAGCACCTGCAGCCGCGGCACGCCGTCGGGAATGTCCACCATGGTGTAGCGCAGGTAGCGGATCTCGCGGGTCAGGCTGCGCAGGAAG
>JACDJC010002428.1_pt1 | contig 14699 bp, 11 predicted proteins | sample 7454191 | NCBI WGS metagenome assembly JACDJC01 (sample SAMN14253291, study PRJNA609438) | sludge metagenome | isolation source: sludge after 25d culture with pyrite and EDTA | collected 2018-12-20 | reverse complement strand
GTCGACATGGCTGCTGCAAAAATGGCTGCGATCAAGAGTCCGGCGACTCCTGCCGGCATGCTTGAAACGATAAACTGGGGGAATGCCGAGTCGATGTTGGGGTTGACGACTGCCATTCTTCCCGGATTGGAGGTATAATAGGCAAAAAGGCCGGTGCCCAACAGGAAAAATATAACGGTGACCGGAACACTCAAGATGCCATTGAGCCAAATGCTCCTTGCAGTGGCTTTTTCATCACGGGTGGTCATGTAACGCTGGACCACGCTTTGGTCGCTTGTGTATGAGATCAGGGAATTGGCAACACCTCCGATCAGCACCACCCAAAAAACGGGTTGTGAAAAGTCAAACCTGAAATCAAAGGTGTGAAACTTGTGAAACTGGGTAGATATATCGATAAATCCTCCCAGGCCGCCGTCAACTCCTGCGAGCATATAAATCAATGCGGCAAGTGCACCTCCCAGCAGTATGAATCCCTGGATGACATCTCCCCATACTACAGCTTCAATTCCTCCACTGGTACAGTAAATAATGGTCACGGCACCCATCACAATGATGGCCCAGTATACACTAAAGCCTGTTACCGCGTTTAGGGCGAGAGATGGGAGAAACAGGACAATCGAGATCCTGCTGACCATGAAAATCACAAACAGGGCAGAAGCAAGCCACCTTACTGACCGGTTAAAACGGGCATCCAGGTAAGCATATGCCGTATCGAAACTGAATCGTCTGAAAAAAGGAAGAAAGAATCGGATGACAATCGGAACGATCAGGATGATGGTAAGGTTAAAGGTAAACATGCGCCAGTCGGTGGCATAGGATTTTGCAGGGATGGCAATGAAGGTGATGGCGCTGAGGGTTGTGGCAAAGATACTGATTCCGGCAGCCCACCATGGGATGCGGCCTCCAGCCTTAAAGAAGTCGTTGGTATCGCCCTCCCTTTTCATGAAATGGAAGCCCAATAACAACATTCCCAAAAAGTAGAGAATCAGGACAAGATAGTTTAGCCATCCGAAAACTGGTTTTACGGTGAATGTTATCTCCCGAATCTCGCCTGATCGTGTTGCAGGGCGGATTTCTCCTCCAATGGAAATTAACCGGTTATCCCAGTTCAGGCCTGTGGCAACGGCAGTGGGTGTCAGTTCTCCTGAGTCATCGGCAAACCAGGTGTCTGTTATGGTGTTGTAAACAAATAGGTTTGGATTAAATCCCGGATGGTTGATCCACAAGGAGTCCCTGGATGCAAGTGCCTTAATGTCACCTGAGTTGAGACGGTTTATGGCCGTCTCGACCTGATTGAATTGCAAACCTGTATCACCTCCTTCAAGCACAATGTGTGAAGCCCCTATAGAGTATGCATTCGCCAGTGCGAGCTTTACCGTTTTCCCATCAATGTTGATGTCGCGAAGCTGTTCCCATTGGCCTATTGAAGGTCTGAACCTGAAGACATGGCTGTAAAAAGCAGTGGTTTCGGCTCCCTGAATTCTTGCCCTTCCCCCGAAAAGGAATACACTGATTTCTTCACCGTCCATTTGGGTGGCCAACATGGCACCATATACCGGCAATGGCAGGGGGGGCAGCTTCTGCCATCCGGAAGAGGGTGCCAAAAGATCTAGTGCAAGAAATATGTCCGTGGCTCCTGCCTGTGTCTCGCCCCCGATAACATATACCCTGGAGCCGATGGCTGCGGCAGATGCAAACCTGATGGGTTCCGGTAGTGAAGGAAGCTCCGTAAACTGGACTTTGCCGGATATATAGCTGATCAGGAAAACCCCTGAGCTGAGCCCTTCTGCAGTTTGTCCACCCAGGCATACAACCCCCTGCGGAGTAGTAACCGAAGCACCTTCCCCGATTCCTGAAGGTAGCCTGACTTCGTTTGGCACTGAATTAAGGGTGCCATCTGCATTGCGCCCATATATCAGAATGGCATCGGAATAGACCTTTTTCCCACCCTCCCAAGGTTTGCCATCGGGAAATGCGGTGCCACCCGCAATGATCAAGGTATTATGGTGAATGCCTGCAAAAACCCCGGCCAGCCCTTCGGTCCCCGGAATATTTTCTTCAGCAGAAAAGTCTGCGATCACCTGCTGGGTTATCTGGTTGATCTGATCGTCTCCCCGGACTTCCTGAAAGTTGGTGGCCAACAACAGAAACATTAGAAAGATGGCAACAAAGGAATATTGGTTTAATGAAACGTGGTATTTATTGGTCTTTGCTGATTTCATGGGCGTATGGTTTATCCGACCTGAGGTTGAAAACACCGGGTGGATGACAGATGTGTTTTAAATGGTCATATTGAGCTGATTGTCAAGGTAAAATTTATTCTGTCAGGAAAGTAACAAACGACTGAAGACTTTTATGTCACGCCTTCCCCTGATTCTCATTGATTTTTTCGAGTGTCTTCCATATTTGCACGAGTCCCCTGGGAACATGGAAACAGCCTTTCCATTTTCCGCCTTTCAGTGGTAACAATACTTCTCCCTGGCGGTTCAGGTATCCGTACCATTCACCATACCCGGGATCCGGAAACCGTTTCCAGGTATATTCATGTACTTTTTCAAACCAGTTCAGGCACGCTGCATTTCCTGTTAAACGGTATCCCTTGATCAGGCTAATCAGGGTTTCCATATGCACCCACCAGAGTTTCTGGTCCCATTCCAATTGTTGGGGAGGATATCCCTTGATGTCCATGAAATAGAAAATACCCCCATGTTGCTGGTCCCAGCCATACTCAAGGGTCCTGAGCATGATGTCGGTTGCCTTTTGGGCCAATTCAGGTTGATTCAGTCGTTCCGACAAGTCCATGATGAACCACATGGCCTCGATGGCATGTCCCGGGTTGAGTAACCTCCCTTCAAACGAATCGCTGAAACTTCCGTCAGGATGTACGTTTTCAAGAATGAGTCCAGTGTCCTGCTGATAAAAAACCTCCATTACCTCATGGACTACCTTCCTGATGGTTTCATCCACGAGCTCCTTTGGCAGAAGATGTTCAATCTCCAACGATAGATTGCATAGGATCATGGGCAGCGAGAAGCCTTTTAACGGACGTGTGCCAGGAACATTTTTGGTGAATCTCCCTTTGGGATTGTCCTGACGCTCCAGGATCAGGTCGAAAGTTTTTTTGGCAATGTCGCCGTATTCTTCCGTTCCCGTGGCTTTGTAAAGCTGTCCGAAGGCCATGGTGGCAAAGCAATCGGAAAATATATTGTAAGGCTCAATCAGGGGCTTCCCTTCCCTTGTCAGTGAGAAATACCAGTTGAGTTGCCCATCGTGGCCAAACTGTTTAAGGAATTTCGCCCCGTGCAGTGACATGTCAAGCCATTCCTTTCGTGCTTCGACCTTATTGTAAAGGGTTGCGAACATCCAGACCTGCCGGGCCTGGAGCCAAATGAATTTGTCGGTATCGAATACCATTCCTTTGCGGTCGAGACAGGTAAAGTATCCGCCCGATTCGTCATCCCTACTGAATTTTTCCCAAAAGGGAACAACATTCACCAGAAGTTCATCCCTGTATTGGTGTGAAAGTTTTTGCAGATCCATAATTGTCAGTTTACAAATGGTTCTAATAGAAGATTTTCGTTAACGCTTTGAAAACCAATTTTCCATATTAAGTGCCTGTACATCGGCCCTGAAATGTTGGTAGACCTCCTGGCTCATGTTCTGTATTGGCGACCTGAAGCCTCCAAAATCAAAACCGACATATTTCATGTAGGCTTTCCCAGTAGCTATTCCTCCATATTTTCCCAACAAACGAATCATGTCGATTGATTGCTGTTGTAGCTTGCGCGCGATATCCAGTTCACCTTTGTCAAAAGCCTCGATGATGCCATAATAGAGGGGAGCCGCATAATTATAAGTACTGCCCACGCCACTTCTACATCCCAACACCAGGGCGCTGAGCAGATTTTCGTCCCGGCCCCAAAGCATGTCGTATTTCCCGTTGTCGAAATTCAGACAAGTCAGGAAGTCCATGAAATCTTCATGGGTATATTTGATGCCGGCTAAATTAGGGATTATAGGTCCGGCGGACTTCAGAAAATCAAACATGGACACATGGCAGCCTGTCAGGACTGGGATGTGATAAAAATAAACCGGCAGGGTTGGTACTGACTCTGCAATTTTTGCACAGTATTCAGCCAGCTGGGCTCCTGATGCCGGCTTGAAATAATAGGGGGCCAGAATGGCAATTGCGTCTGCACCGGATTCCTGACTATGCTGTGCCTGTTCGATACACTCAGTATAGGAGGTCCCGCCAACAAGATTGATCACCTTCATCGGTGTTCCATTGGCAGCCTTTACCCATTTTTCAGTCAGACGCTGTTTTTCCTTTAGAGTGAGGGACACTCCTTCACCAGTGGAACCATTGATGAAAGCACCCACTATGTGATTCCTGACCAAAAAATCACTGTATTCATCAACTGAATCATAATTGATACGTCCATCCTTGAACATGGGGGCAAATGGAGCAGCGATCAGTCCTTCAAATTTTTGCATAAGATTGTGATCTATTTTTGTAAATACGTTAATGTTTATTCTGTAAAGTGCTGAAAAGAGATGTTTTATCGATAAAAGACAAATGATTGCAATTATGTGGTCAACTCATATCAGCTCACTTTAAAATTCCTGTGATTTCAGCAATCGGAATCTTTTGGAAAATAAGATTCCTGGTTCCTTCATATATGATACCAACGGTTCGCCCGTCAACCATCGTGAGGCATGAATATCCAAATCCTGCGGGTGCATATAATTCGGTCTGCATATTTTCAGGCCAGGTGTGTCCGTCATCCAGACTAGCCTTGATGGTCATGTTGGTTCGTGCGTTTTTGTTGTTGGGATTCGAAAAGAACAATACCTGTTGTTTTTTCCTTCTTGCCGGAAGGTCAGTAGCTATAAGGCTGGCCATGCAATTGGGCTCCTGCAGCGCCGAATTGTTTGTTGGATGCGTAGACCACGTCTGCCCCAAGTCGTTTGTCACCGAAACGGCCCTTCCATTGCCTTCACCTTTATTCTGGCGGTTCAGGTCGTCACGCATATTAAGCATAAGGCTTCCATCGGCTAGCTGAACCACCTGGGCCTCTGTCGTATTGGGTTTGGCACCGGTTCCAACACTCCAGCTATTGCCTCCATCTTTACTGTATACGATGGTTGAATGGCTTGTGTACTGACCTCCGTCAATGGCTTTTTGGCCGATATCGGCCTTGAACTGTGCTGGAAAGACCAGCGTGCCGTCGTTCATGGTAATTCCCATGCCCGGCCCCTGAAAAAAAAGTTGCCATGTCGGATCCTTGATCTGTTCTGTGATGTTGATGGGATCCGACCATGTCAGTCCATCGTCGGTACTGTGAGCCAGCATGAACTGACCTGTTTCCGTAGGACTCATGCCTGGTTTGGAAGCCCACCAAAGCATGTCATTTTCGTTGAGTCCGCTAATCCAAAGGGCAGCAACCCAAATGGTGTGGGTAAAGGGATCATATAATATGCTGGGGTCTCCGATTCCATTCAATCTTTCCGATCTGCCTCCCCATTCTCCCATGTCCATGATCACTTTCATGGGTTCCCAGGTTTCTCCGCCATCAGTACTCCGGCTCATGCCGACATCCACGTCTTCCTGGAGGTCCTTACTGTTGTTGTATCGGTTATCATATACGGCAATCAGGGTTCCTGTTTTGGTCGTAATGATACCGGGTATCCGGTAAGTATTGCAGTTATCCTGCCCTGCAGCCCTCAGTTCGAGACCGGGGCGCAAACGGTATGTTTCACCAGATTGTATAACCATCTTTTGTCCATCGGTAAACCAAAGTTCTACCGATTCGATCCGGATACTTTGGTCCAGTCGTGCATTTTCTTTCAATGAAATAGCCAGAGACAAATCATGGGTGTTTCGCGGTGCTCCTGCATTGGCCTTTATCTCGATTTTCTTACGGGGACTTTTAATTTTGGCAGACCCCATCCTTGTCTTGACCTGTTCGCTGCCACTCGAATCAACGTAACTGGCCACTATCTCATCCAGAAACGATGGATTGCTCATTTCATCATAATTTACCCGGATACTGGATAAACTCTTTTGCTCTCCATATGGAAAAGTGAAGGTTATCCTGACAGCATCTTCGATGATGCTGCCTTTGAATAGTGGAATTTTTCGCAGCTTGATGATCCCGGCCTCTTGTGTTGCATCAGGATAAATATCCTTCGCTGATGTGGTATTCACTGTCAAAAATAAGAGCAGCAAGATGAAAAAGCTGTAAATATTTCTCATGTTTTCAGATACTTGTAATAATTTATGAAATGTCGTACAAATTTTCCTGATCAAGGTAAACCATTCGCCTTCCTATTGACAAATATCCTGATTTATCATGTTGTCGGATTATGGTTGAGCTTACTGAAATGTTAAAAAAAGCTAAGTCTTATGTCTTACATATTTAGACAAAAATAGAAATTATAATTTTATCATCAAAGATTTTTCATCTGTAAACTTTGTGTAATTTTGTGATTATGAACAATGAAGATTTAAAATCATTAATTCCTGCGGTAGATACCCGCTCTCTCGTTGACAGGGTCGAGATGAACCTGATGGATTTCTTCACCAAAAGGAACCTGAAACCAGGGGATCCCATCCCTAAGGAAGTTGAGTTGTCAGCAGCTATGGGTGTAAGCCGGACGGTTATCCGGGAGTCGCTTAACAGGTTGAAAACAATGGGATTGGTTGAGGCCAAGAAGCATCGTGGGACCATCATAAAAAGCCCTGATATCGCTGAAATCCTTCAAAAGTCGATGATCCCAAGGATCCTGAATGAAACTACCCTTAGGGATGTTTTTGAAATGAGATTAATTCTGGAAGTGGGGATGGCTGACCTGGTTGTTTCCAGAGCAAGCGATAAGGATATTGAAGAGTTATCCGAAATTGTTAAGGATGAAAGCCTGCAATCTGCAGATACGTTATTTGATGTCGACTATGAGATCCGGTTTCATGGCAAGCTTTATGAAATAACAGGAAATGAAACCCTTAAGTCATTTCAAGGATTGTTGTTGCCGATATTCAATTATGCTTATTCAAGCGGCTTGATCAATAAGCATTTTGAAAACAAGCACTACGTCTCCCACAAGGAACTGGTTGAAACCTTACGTCACAGGGATGCGGATAAGTTTCGGAATGACATGCGCTGGCATTTGGAGAATCATTTCAGGAGGATCATGGTCAAAGCGGAAGGGGCTTCAGAAAATGGGGACGGAATTGAATCATCTATTAATTCATCCGGACGCAATTCACTTTCCTGAAATTTGTTTTTTTATTCCAATCCAACCTGACGAAATCAGGAATCCTGTCAAAAAAATGACTGTCGTGCCCAGCACGATTGTAAGGTTGGTGTGTAACGGGCTTCTGTAAGATTTTAGTGCTTCATTGTCAAACAAAAGGGGTGATAGTGACATCCAGGCAATCACCGTTACTCCCGCAATTACAGCTGTTACTGCTGCAGAATGTGTTGCATTTTTTGAGAAGAATCCCAATAAAAACAGACCCAGCATGCCTCCACTGAAAATGGAGGCCAAGGCCCACCAGGCATCAAGGATACTGGTCACCTGCACCAGCGATAACGCAATGATTGTTCCCCCCAGGCCGACTCCCATCGTCGAAAGGTATAAGGTTCTCATGCCTGTTCTTTCGCTTGTCCCGACCCACTTCAAACGCACAAAAAAATCGGTCAGGAGGATAGTGGCTGAACTGTTCAGACTGGTAGAAACCGTACTCATGCCTGCCGCGAATATGGATGCAATTAAAAGTCCGGTTACGCCGGCCGGTAATCCATTGACGATAAACCATGGAAATACCTTGTCTGCCTGCCCGGGGTCTGTCAACGAGGCCGGAAGAAGTTCCGGTTGTACCGAATAATAGCTGAAAAGGGCAGTTCCAATATAAACAAATAAAAGGGAAACAGGAATGTATAGAAGCGATCCTAGAAGGGTAGATCGAATAGCACTTTTCATACTACGGGCAGTAAGGTATCTTTGTACATAATTCTGGTCAATGCCGTAGTTTTGCATGTTGATGAAAACACCATAAATCAGTACCACCCAAAATGTTGACTCTCCCAGGCTGGAGCCAAAGCTTCCCAGACTGAATTTCCCATGCTCTCTTGCAACTTCAAATAACTGTTTAGGACCTTCAGGCATGTTAAAGGTCAGGACTGCTGCCGAAGCCAATGCTCCCGAAATAAGAAGTACTGCCTGGATGGCATCTGTCCACATCACGGCCCTGATTCCACCTGCCATGGCATATAGGGTAACCGCAATGCCCGTTACGATAATGATTGCTTTGGTGTCCCAGCCAAATAGCGCATTCAGGGGAAGGGCCAATAGCAGGAGAATGGCACCCGTACGCATCAGTTGTGTCAGCAGGTAGCAAGATGAGGCATAAAGACGCGCCCAAAGACCAAAGCGCTTTTCGAGATAGCTGTAAGCTGAAATGCTATTGTTCTTCCGGTAATGCGGTATGAAATAGCGGGCAGCGAGAAAGGCTGCAAATGGAATTGAAAGACTGAAAACATAAACATTCCAGTCGGATTGATATGCTTTCCCAGGCAAGGCCAGGAAACTGATACTGCTCACATAGGTAGCGAAAATCGAAAGTGCCACGACCCAGCCTGGAAGTGATCCGCCGGCTGATGTATAACTGCCGGTAGTCCGTGAATTTTTATAAAAGGTCAATCCAAACAGGACGACTCCCAATGTAAAGACCAGAAAAATGATAACATCTATTACGGGTAGCTTCATAAAATGACAATAAAAGTCAGGCTATCGGATCTGACCATTCCTGAATTACCCCGAAAGGTAAATTTTTTATGGCAGATCTGACAGCCTGAATCCCTGTCAACACTAAATTTCAGACTAACTGAAAGGATGACTAAGCTTTTCGAGATAAATACTACGAATGTCCTGAAGGTAATCTGAATCGAGTTTGCTTGAATATACACGAACAAATTCGTAGAGTTTACCTTCATGGAAGAATGATCCATAGGCAGCGTCAAACTTGCTTCCGAACCAGTTGTATTTAACCTGTTTGGTGATTTTTTCGAACTGGTTCCAGGACAGGAATCTGGGAATCAGGATATAGCCGTGGTAGTCTTCGCGCAGGTCAATGAAGATGTTGGGTTCAATCTGCTTGAGATACAGCATTTTTACAATTCGGATAATGGCTTCGTACTCTCCTTGTTTCCGGGTCTTTTTCAGATACCCGATACCATATTCGGCAAATGCTTCCTGTAAGGGGGCAACGATGTCATAATTACCAAAATGACGAAGTCGGATAACCGGGATGTCTTCATTTACAATGGTGGCAATTCCCTTGCCTGCGTCGAAGTGTTCCTCAAACTTGGGTTGTATGGCTTGCACTGCCCTCAGGACTTCCTCGAGCCGGTAAGGCTTGTCAAGTGCCAGGTAGAGATAAATAGGAGGATTGGTGTCGGGTGTATCACTGTAGTATCCCGGAAAGGGATCCTTGGATTCGAAAACCAGGGTTCCGGGTACAATTTTGTCTTCCAGGATGGTGAGTTTTTCCTGCTTCACCAGGTTACTGAAAACCTCCATCTTTTTGTTGTATTCCATAATTGATATATTTGATTAGTTATTTTTAGTATATACGAATGCCGCTCAAAGTTGTTCTGTTACCGGGTGTAGGAAAAGTCACCCTTTCACAATCCAGTCGCTCCAAAAGGATCAAGCTTTCCGTAAGGTCGAACCGGAAGGTGATGGTTTCGTTTCCTGATTACGTATCCTTCAGGGAAGCAGCTGACTTCGCCGGTAAAAATGCCGACTGGATAATCAAACAACAAAAGAAATATACATTAGGTTCAACAGCATATCAGCCTGGCACGCCAGTAAGGACACGTTTCCACACTATTAATTTTCGCAGGGAGGGGGAGAAGTTTTCCGTGAAACAGAAAAAGTTTGAAATCTTTCTCTCTTATCCTGAAATTTTTGAGGGTTCTGAACCTGAACTACATGAGGCTGTCAACAGGGTAATGGTGTCGGTCTACCGTTGGGAGGCCAGGGCTTATCTGCCGGGTAGACTTGCAGAGCTGGCTGCCTTGCATGGGTTTTCATATAACCGCATTACCATACGTGATAACCGGTCGAATTGGGGCAGTTGCTCTTCGCACAATAACATCAGCCTGAACTTGCATCTCATGAAGCTACCCGATCACCTTATTGATTACGTTTTACTGCACGAACTGGTTCACACAAAAGTAAAGAATCACAGTCCTGCTTTCTGGAGCATGCTTGATTCAGTAACTGAAGGCCACGCAGGACTCCTGACCCGTGAAATGAAGAAATATTCCGTCCACGGAATGCCTTGATTCGGCTTCAGAATAACTATTTTAGCCCTTAAATATTTGACATGATGAATTGGGATCAGCTTTTGTCGGCCCGACGGTTGGGGCAGGGCGACAGGCCTACCAGCCTTCCTGAGGATGACCGTAGTCAGTTTCAACGCGATTACGACCGCATTATTTTCTCGGCGGCTTTCCGGAGGATGCAGAACAAGACTCAGGTTTTCCCCCTGCCGGGAAAGATCTTTGTGCACAACAGGCTGACCCATACCCTCGAGGTTGCCAGTGTGGGCCGATCCCTTGGTAACCGCTTGGCGGAGTTTCTGTTCCGCCAGGGCATTCTCAGTGATCCCATGTGGATGGGCAGTCTGGGAGCGGTGGTATCTGCCGGTTGCCTTGCCCATGACATGGGGAACCCTCCTTTTGGACATTCGGGTGAATCGGCGATCTCCAATTACTTTACCCATGGAAACGGCTGTTCACTGCAAAAAGAGATGACAACAGCCCAATGGAAAGATTTTACCCATTTTGACGGGAATGCCAACGCTTTCAGGTTGCTGACCCATGCCTTTCATGGCAAGCGGGATGGTGGATTTGCCCTGACCTATTCCACGCTGGCAAGCATCGTGAAATATCCGTTTGAGTCGCTCGCGGCTACCCGGCAAAAGTTTGGTTTTTTCCAGAGCGAAAAAGAGCTGTGGGAACATTTGGCTGAAGAATTGGGAATCCCCATGTTATCGGATAATCCTCTCCATTTTGCCCGTCATCCGCTTGTTTATCTGGTTGAAGCGGCCGATGACATTTGTTATCAGGTCATGGATGTGGAGGATGCCTATAAACTGGGCATTCTTGGATTTGAGGAAACCCGTGAACTCTTTATGAATTTTCATAATGGATCAGATGTCCATCTCATCGATTCCATCAACAAGACACTTGATGAGGTTACCGATCCACACGAACAGATCAGCTACCTTAGGGCCGGAGTAATTGGTAAACTTGCCAGTGCTTGCTTTCAGGTCTTTGAATCCCATCATGATGAAATCCTGCGGGGTGAATTCACGGGTTCGCTGATGAAACGGGTTTCTGCGCCCATCGGCATGGCCATGAAGAAAGTGCAGGAGGTGTCGGTGTCGAGGGTTTATAACCACAAAACGGTGGTAGAAATCGAGATCGCCGGTTACAAGATCATCGGTACCCTGATGGATGAATTCTGCAATGCCATATTGTCGCCATCCAATCCCCTCAGCGAAAAAGTAATCTTCCTTATCCCCGGCCAGTACAGCCCTTCCGGCGACACTGTCTATGACCGGGTACAATCAATCGTCGATTTTATTTCTGGCATGACGGATGTCTATGCACTGGATCTTTACCGCAAGATCAAAGGGATCAGCTTGCCCGAAATCATTTAGTTTTTTGGGGGATCATGGCTTTCGAAATCCTTTTAAAAATCCTGATCTGCTGATTCCTGAAGGTGGTGTCAGCAATATAGGAAGTACGGATCTCCCTTTCCAGTGCCGGATAACTTTTCTCAATGATTACGTAAGAGGGTTTCATGGCCAGTATTTTTCTGATTTCCTGAAGACTATTCACCCTGAAGGCCTTTCCAAGTTCGGTGGTCAGGATGGTAGGGTGGACATATTTTGTCGGACTGTTTTGCCGGAGCAGGTAATAGATGATATGCCGATAGTTCCCGGTATAGACGGTCTCGTCGGGTTTCATGTTGTCCTCAAGATATTCCGCAACCTCCCTGGGATAGTCCGTCTGAAACCAGTTCTTGTGCATGTTGATGGCCAGAACTATGACAATAATGCCGACTCCGGCCCACAGTGCCGGTCTCCCCTTGTATATGGCAGCCATTCGGCTAGCCGGTACCATTTGAGGGTGATAGAACATTCCTGCGACTAGGCTCATCGGAACCATGAGCTGCATGGTGTAATGGGTAAATCCCTTGCCTGGCAAATACATGGCCAGAAGGATGAATGCCATCCAGACTGCAAAAAACGGGTTATGCCACTTTTCGAATGGGGTTTTACCCGAAAATATGACATAAAAGAAGAGGATGGTAAAAGGCAGGAACCTGGCTGCGAAGTCTAACAGCATGATGATATAATCTTTCAGGGAAGCATCATCATTGTAATTCCCGACCAAATCGTAAGTGACAAAATGGAAATCTGCATAATTGCCATTCAGCCAGAAGCCAAGATGGGCCAATCCGAATGGAATGGAAAAGCCTAACCCTGCCAGAAAATAGGGCTTGAAAATCTTGAGACTGAAAAATTTCCGCTCCTGCACATGCTCCCTGACATACAGGAATCCGGCAACCGCCAAAACATCGAACAGCATCAGGTATTTGATCATGAATCCCATACCCAGGAGGATGCCAGCCGCGAAATACCACTTCTTGTCTGGTTTCAGCAAAAGAATGGTTCCACTGATGGTGAAAAAGTTGAAGAACAGTTCCGTGTTTGGGGAAATTCCAAAATACTCCCATGTCGAGGTAAAAAGGATGTAAATAATTCCGGTGGCCAAGGCAGCATTTTTTTCCCTGAACAAGGATAAAGACAGCCTGTGCATCAGGTAACCGGAAGCCCCCACAAGGACTGCCACCAAAAGACGTTTCAAAAAAAGCGAATATCCAGTGATCAGTTGCATAAAGGCATAGATCAGGAATATCCCGGCAGGCTTGGTATCGGTAATGTCACTGTAGAGTTCCCTCCCATCCAGCATGTCGGCTCCCATGATCAGATAGGTCGACTCATCATGGTCCATGACACTGATGGAAAAGCTGGGCAGCCTTAAAATGACCGCAAGCAGGATATAGAATAAAAAGACTTTACGGTTGTTATTCGGGAAATTTGATAATAAATATTTAATGCCTGCCTTTTCTCAAACATATTCCCCGGTCATTGCAAATGCCGGGGAATAGGACCTGTGATTTAAATATTCTTAATATTCGATTGATCAGCTTTCAAGAATTTTGCCCAGGAGACCACTTCCGCCCTCTTTGCGGGTATTCGGACCAAATACCGACAGTCTGCTGATCAGTTTCCCTATCGGCATGCTCTGGAGCCATACCTTACCGGTTCCCCTGAGGGTGGCAAGGAATATCCCTTCACCCCCGAACACCATAGACCGCAGTCCGCCTGATTGTTCGATGCTATAATCAATCTGGGGTTCGAAACCCACGATGCATCCGGTATCCACCCTGAGGACTTCATTGTTGAGGTGCCTTTCCACAACTGTACCACCGGCATGAACAAACGCCTTACCGTCTCCCTGCAGCTTCTGAAGGATAAATCCTTCGCCTCCAAAGAATCCTGAACCTATACGGCGGTTAAAGGTGATACTGATTTTTGTGCCCAGGGCGGCACACAGGAAGGCATCTTTTTGCACGATTACCTCACCCCTGAGTTCTTTCAGGTCGAGGGGAACAATGGTGCCCGGATAGGGTGCGGCAAAAGCAAGTTTACGTTTTCCCCAACCCTGGTTGGTGAAGTGGGTGATGAAAAGCGATTCACCTGTAATCACCCTTGATCCGGCTGCCAGCAGTTTGTCGAATAGCCCTGCCCGTGGATTCGATCCGTCACCCATCTTGGCCGTGAAGGTAATGCCATCTTCCATGTACATCATGGCACCAGCTTCGGCAATGACGGTCTCACCGGGATCGAGCTCTACTTCCACAAGCTGGATGCCTTCTCCAATAATCTTATAATCAATTTCGTGCGACTGCATAGAATACATGTTTTATTGATCTGACAAAAATATGAATTTATCTTTTATCCCATTTGTTAATTCTGGATGAACGTAATTACACTGGTATCCAATTAATTTTGAGAGTGAATGGTTTACATCTCTTTTTTTTGCGAAATTTGCACCGTTATTATACATACAATTATTCATGAGAAGAGAAAACAGAAGCAGCCGGCCGGGAGGCGACAGGCAGCGAACACCCTCGGGCGGACGTCAGGGTGCTGACCGTCAGGGACAGGACCGCCAGGGTAGAAGACCTTCGTTCGGAGGCAGATCACAGGGCAGACCAGGTCCCGGCCGGGATCAGGAAGGAGGATTCCAGGGAAGAAGGTCTCCTGGACGTGATCAGGAAGGAGGCTTTCAGGGTAGAAGATCCCCAGGGCGTGACCAGGAAGGCGGATATCAGGGAAGAAAGTCCCCGGGACGTTCACAAGATTCAGGATTCGGTGGCAGAAGACCAGCAGCAAGAGACAGTGAAGGCCGATTTGCACGCAGAAGCCCCGAAAGCGGACGGTCTGACAGGGAACAGAAGTTTGGACAGCGCACCCGTACCGAAAGATTTCCAAGAGAAAACAGAAAAGAAAGTGGACCAAAGAAACTGGTTCTCCAAAATGCAAGACGACC
>JACDJC010002426.1_pt1 | contig 14706 bp, 7 predicted proteins | sample 7454191 | NCBI WGS metagenome assembly JACDJC01 (sample SAMN14253291, study PRJNA609438) | sludge metagenome | isolation source: sludge after 25d culture with pyrite and EDTA | collected 2018-12-20 | reverse complement strand
TCTGCCTCGTTCGGAGGATTCCTTGCAGTTCCCTTTGCCAACGACTCCAGGCGCCGCGTCAACTCCGCCACGCCCACATTGGTCATGACGCTCTGCGCCAGCGCCAGTAACTGCGCGAGAGCATTCGGTGCCCCCGCATCAAAGTTGCTAGCGAAGGCGATGAGGTCTTGCAGATCGACGGCCTCGACCGTCGAAGCGCCCGGCGTCTGGCTCGCAAAGTTCTGCTGTGCTGCTCGGTTGCGGCTATCGGCGATGATGAGCACGCGCCCGTCAGCGGTTGGCGATGCCGTCCTCGCAGCGGCTAGGCGCTGGGCATGGTCGTTGGGTGGTACGGCCTGCATCCAGATCACATGCTCCGGTGGCCCACTACGCAGGTCCACCGACTGCCCCGCCGCCAGCAACCGGCGAGCCTCCAGCAACCATTGTCCCAGCGCTTCCGCGCCGGCGTTGCGCCATCGCCAGGGCGTTGCCAGTTCCCCGACGACAGGAAAATGCGCGCACACGTGCTGGTTCCAGTCGGCCAGCGCATTGCCCCGGAACCCGAAGATCGCCTGCATGGGGTCGCCCAGCACGCAGGTCGGCAAGATCAACGAGAGGAAATAGACGATGTAGTGCTGAGGCACCGAACAATCCTGGTACTCATCCACGATCAGATGCGCATATGAGGCTTTCAGCACCTCACTGACGTGCCCGGCTTGCAGGAGCTTCCAGGCGGCGTCGCGGATTGCCGGGTAGTCCCGCGCAGGTGCAGCCAGCCGCAGAATCTCCGGATCGTGGGCGCTGCGGCCGGGAAAGGTCGAGATGAGCCGGATGGCCCAGCCATCGATCGTGCTCAATCGATAGGCGCTGGCTGGCACACCGGCGCGGTCCAGCCGGCCACGCAGGGCCGCGACCCCGGCGTTCGTGTGTGTCAGCACGAGGATGGGCTTGTTGCCCCGATGACCGGCAAGTGCGTGGGCAATCAACTGTGTCTTGCCGCAGCCGGCAGGTGCGGTGACGGTTCCGCGTTCGATTGCACGAAGGTCGATTTCAACGTGGTCCATCAGTGGCCCACCCGAATACCTGGTCCATCAGAGCACGGAAGCCCTGATCGCAAAGATGCAGGTCCGGTGCAACGATGGTCCTCGCCACGTCCTCCATCCACGAGATGGACTTGAACCAGCCCGCCTTTCGGATGCGCGCTGCCTGACCAAGGATGGCCCTGCATTCGGCCGACAGGTGGCCGGTGTTCTGGATCTCGTCCCAGACCTGCTGGAACGTGAGCATGTTGTTCGAGACGGTGCGCAGGTGTTCGACGATCAGGTCGCCATGCAATTCGTTGGCGTAGCCGATCAGCCTCTGGCAGGCAACCGGCGTGAGACTGCCGAACAGCTCGTCCTCCAGCGCCCGGCCCGCGCGGTAGGCGACGACGGTGCCACCGTTCTCGACAAAAGCCTGCTCGACCGCAGATGTGGGCTTCTTGTCGTCGTCGCGCAGCACCATCACCCGGTAGCCCAGAGACTGAAACGCTGCGGCCCGGGCATACGGTCGATCCGGCTCCCCGCCACCGCAGTCGACGAGGGCCACGCCCAATGCAGCCAGTGACGCATTCCCCTGGTCAAGCCTGTACAAGTCCAGGCCGCGCAGCAGGCCTATCTCGCTGGCTCCCTCGCACACGACCACGGAGCCAGCCAGGAAGGCCTCGGGGTAGAGGCGGATCGTGCTCTGGATGTCATTGTCGGCGCCGACCAGGCGAGCCTCGTGGCCCTGGGGACCACGGCGCAACACGAAGAGCTGGCCGCCCGACAGTTCTCTCAGTGCCACGGGTGAGTGGGTGGTGAGGAACACCTGCAGCGGGGCAGCGGCCTCCTTGGCACCGAGGGAGCCCAGGAACCGCGCGATGCGGTGCGGCTCCAGCCCGTACTCCAGTTCATCCGAGAGCACGATCGACGCCTGACCGGCCGCCTTGCGCTGGAGGCCAGCGACAAGCAGACGGGTGGACCCGACGCCCAGACTGCGAAGCGGGATGCCGCTTTCGTTGTGCAGGGAGATGGTGCCGCCACCGAACGACACCGAATGCGAATCCAGCAGCGCCTTGGCTTTGGCGCCGATGTTGACGCCCAGTTCCTGAGCAGTGGTGGTGACGATCCCCAGCGCTTCTCCCAACTGTTGTTCGGCCTGGTCTCCGAAGGCACTGCGCGCATCCCTTGCGGCCTTGACCAGAGCGGCTGAAGCGTCGGCTCGTTCCTCCGAGATGCGGTTCAGTACGGAGCCGCGCTGCCATCCCAGGTTGAAGTCCGCCAGGGCACCGATCCGAGTGGGCGCCAGGGCGACGCGATCCTTCCATGCGAGCGTCTTGACGATGCCTTGCTGTGCGGCGCGGTCGGAGACAAGGGTCCACGAGGGCTCCAGGTCACTGGCGACCGTCAGGTTCAGGCAGAGCACAACCTCCGCGCCGGCAGAGGGTTCGTCTTCGACGACGCCAGTGTTGGCGTGGTATCCGCGCAGGAACGCACCGAAGCTCTCCAGCGTTCTCATGCTGTCATCGAGGTCGCCGAGCGTCAGCGTGATGCTGATTGGGGTCGTGATGTCCAGGCCGAAGAAGTCCGCATCCGAGAACTGGACATTACGCCTGGCCCCCAGGCATAGATCGATCGCGTCCAGTACCGTGGACTTGCCGCTGTCGCCCGGGCCGATCAGGCAGTTGATGCCAGGCGTCGGGCACCAGGCCAGCAACTGGATGCCGCGGAAGTTGGCGATCTCGATCTTTCTGATTCGTGCCATGGGCTGCCTCTCTGGTGATCGTGCGGCCGTGGCCACGAGGGTTGCGCGCCGAAGAGCCCGGCGAAGTCCATCATTCCCGCCGCCTGGGTGCCTTGCCGGAATCGCTCTTGCTCACCGAAATCGATCGAGGGCAACTCAATTAGCCTTGACCTCAAAGCGCAGGTAATCCGCGAGCCGTTTCGACTCGCTGACTTCGTCATGAGGCACCAGCAGGTACTTCCAGGGCTTGGTGCCTACGCTCGCCGCGTGATCAGATGCGTGCTTGCACCAGCGCATGGCGGCAGCGGCCTTGGCCTGAACTTCCTGCGTGTTGATGTCGGCACGTGCCTTGGTCTCCACCATGAAGATGGTCGCGTCCGTCTCGGCGACGAAGTCGGGGATGTACTCCGGCTGCTCGGTGCCGAGCTTGTAGTAGATCTGGAACTGTCCCTTCGCGGGCTTGAACCACTTCGTCGCGTCGCGCTCCAGGATGATGGCGAAGCGCCGTTCGGTGTCCGAATCGAACTTCTGCAGCGGGTACAGACAACGGGCGAATCCACCGAAGAGCATCTGCTTGATGCGACTGGTCTCGGTCACGGTCTCCCGGAAGTGGTGGGCCGTCTGGCCTGCCGTAGCGGTGTAGTTGCAAGGCCTGAGTTCGGTGAAACCGCGACTGACCTGCACCTCGTACTCCGTCGCCTCTTCCCAGAAGTGGGCCATCATCTGCGCGTGGATTTCCCGTGCGATCAAGCGGCGGTCACGATCGAGGACGCTGATGGCTTCGTCCTCGGACAGATAACTGCGCAGGTGCTGCACCATCTGGCCTGCGAGGTCGTAGAGGAGGTCGGCGTGGGTGAAGTAGTCGATGTCATCGAAGTCCACCAGCGCGTGGACGATGTAGTCCTCCGGGCGCTGCTCCTTGAGTCCGACCTCGGCGGCCAGGGTGAACTGCTCGTTGGTGCGCAGCATCTGCCCGACGATCTCGCGTTGGCCTGGCTGGAGATGAAGCTGGCTCACATCCAGCTTGAAGGCGTGGAAGCCCGTCGTGACCTCGCCAGTCGGTACCACCGCGATGCGCGGGATGTCGATGGTCTGCTGCACCACGATCTCGGTGGTCTTCGCCACCACGGCGGACAAGTCAAGTGCGGGGACTGATTCATCCACGCCCGCCAGCAATTCGCCTTGCAGCGGCTTCAACCGTTCTGCCACTTCCGCGAGGATTTCCTTCTGCACTTCTGGTTTCAGCAGCGCGCTGCTGGTGGGCACCAGATCGCGCTTGACCTCGTACTTGCCGATGACGTCCATGACCACGCGCGCGGCCTGCTTCTCCGCCTCCGTGGTGAACACCGGTTTGGGCGCGGGGACTTCCGCTCCACTGTCAGTGGCTGAAGCCCCTGTGATCACGACCGGTGCTTCCGTCAAACCGAGACGCGCCGCCGCCCCGGACTCGACCTGCACGCTGACCTTCTTGTCGTCGGCGCTCGGCGCATCGAGGATGACCTGCTTCAGGCGAATCGGCGAGTCGCCGCGGTTGGCCTCGTCGATGATCTCCTGGAACTTGTCGTGCGCGACGATGTTCAAGCGATCCACCGACGCGACGCCCGTGCGCTTGCCGTAGGGCAGACGCAGGCCACGCCCGATGGACTGTTCAATCAACGTGCGGGCATTGGCGGCGCGCAGCGGCACGATGGTGTAGAGGTTGGTTACGTCCCAGCCTTCCTTCAGCATGTTGACGTGAATCACGATCTCGGTCGGTTCATCCACGCTCTCCACGGCTAACAGGCGCGTGATCATCTCCTCTTCTTCAGCGCCGGTACGGCTGGAATCGACCTGAATCACCTTGCCCTGGTAGCGCCCCTCATAGAAGGCTTCCGACTCCAGCAGCGCCAAGAGTTGCCCCGCGTGCGTGGTATCGCGAGCGATGACGAGCATGAAGGGCTTGACCGGCTTGACGCCGTTCTCGCGGGCATAGGTGAGCAGCTCGACCTTGGTCGTCTCGTGCAGGCGCACACCGTCTTCCAGCTTGGTCTTCTCGATCTCCTCGGGCGTGTGCGCCTTGGCGTCGAAGTTGCGCTGGGTGACCACGGCAGGTTCCTTGACGAAGCCGTCCTCCATCGCCCTCGCCAGCGGGTAGTCCATCACCACGTTCTTGAACGGCACCGGCCCACGGCTGGACTCGACGAACGGTGTCGCCGTCACCTCCAGACCGAATAGCGGCTTGAGCTCGTTGATAGAGCGCACCCCAGCGCTGGCCCGGTAACGGTGCGACTCGTCCATCAGCAGCACGAGGTCAGGCAGGTTCGCGAGATGGTTGAAGTAGCTGTCGCCCAGCACTTCCTTCATCCGCTTGATGCGCGGCTCCTTGCCGCCGCGCACCTCGGAGTTGATCTTGGAGATGTTGAAGATGTTGATGCGCACGTCGTGAGCGAAGCCCATCGACTGATCGCCCACCGCCGCGCCGGTCTGGTCGTAGTTGTCGCCGGTGATGATCAGCGGCGGTTGCTGCGCGAATTCTGCGATGCCCTTGAACACGTACTTCGGCGTGTTGCGCGTGAAGTCCGTGATGAGCTTGTTGTAGATCGTCAGGTTGGGCGCAAGCACGAAGAAGTTGTTGATGCCGTGCGCCAGATGCAGGTAGGCGACAAATGCCCCCATCAGGCGCGTCTTGCCCACACCCGTGGCCAGCGCGAAGCACAGCGACGGGAACTCACGCTCAAAGTCCTCCAGCGTGCTGAACTCGGCCTTCAACGTGGAGAGAATGGCCGAGACATCACGCTCGTGACCCAATAGCTCGGGCGCAGCATCGAGCGCGCGAGCGAGCTTGATGAGGGAGTCGGCCTGGGGCGGGCGGAGAGACAGACGGCCGGTAACGGCGTGCAGGACGCGGGTGCTCATTATTCGTTCTCCCCAAACAGGCCGCCCTGTCCCGCGTTGGCGAGGGCCACTTTTCTGCTCTTAGTGTTCTTGACGCTAGTGCCAGAGGGCGCAGGCTCGGCCTTCTCAATCTCCGCCATCGGCAGGTTGGTCACATTCAAGCTGTAGTCGTCACGGCCCCAATGGCAGCGGGCCAACACCATCTTCGGAATCTTCTTCAACGTCAGGTTCGGCCAGCGTTCCGCCGCTTTGGCCGCCGTGACTCCGTGGAAAGCGGCGCAGCACACCAGCAGGCTCTGCTCCAGGCCGACTTCATCGGACAGGGCTTGCAGTTGCTCTGCGGACAGGTTCTGGGTGGTGACATAGATGAAATCGCGCTCGCTGGAGTGGCCGTGCTGCCACCAGTGAGTTTCCGATGGCGCGTAGTTGAAGCCTTCCAGCTTGGCCAGCGCCTCGGCCAGTTGCGCAGCGTTGTATTCGGGATTGATGACCGGGTTGCCCCAGCGGTCGTTGACGATCAGGCTGGGGGCAAGACGGTAATAGCGGAAGCCGCCGCCGCCGTGCCAACTTAGAGCCTCTGTGACGCCGCCCTTATCTTCGCCGTCAATTACCTTCCTGAGACGCGGAATGATGTGTGTATGGCAAGTTTCCTCAAGCTCCACCATTATCCAGCGCCGTCCCATTTTATGAGCGGCTGCTCCAGTGGTACCAGATCCCGCAAATGAGTCAAGAACCCAGTCTCCTGGATTCGTTGAAATACTAAGAATACGGGAAACCAAGTCTTCTGGCTTCGGGGTTTCAAATGCTTGAACGCCCTCCAAAACAGATCTTTGATGAGCCTTAGTTTGTCGAGTCGTGTGCAAGTCTGACCAGATTGTTGGCCAAGGGCGCGTAGGAGCGTCGGGAGCATATTCTCTTGTGTAAGGAACCCACCGCAGTACTCCGCCGCTTTCCCTTTGCTTCCAAACAAGCTCTCCCTTCGCTATCAGCTCATCAACACCCTTTTTCCCCATTGCCCATCGGGCTTCTTGGCCGTCATCGTGAATGGGGTAAACATCCACGCCGTCTGGCCCCTTGATCGGGAAATACATCGACGGGCGGTCGATCCGAAGACTATTCTTCCCGTTTTTCTTTAGGAGACGGTCACGGTACGGCCTGTCCGATTCCGCGTCCGGCTGCCGGTATGCATTTAAGATTGACTCATCCTGCTTCGGTCGAAAATTAAGCGAGTCAGGATTCTTTACATAGCAAAGAATGTATTCATGATCTGGGGAAAGGGCGCCCTTGTTGTCATTTGGGCTGTCGACCTTCTTCCAGATAAATGATGTAACGAAACACTTGCGACCAAAAATCTCGTCGCACAAGACCTTAAGATAGTGAGCCTCGTTGTCATCAATAGAAATCCATAGCGAGCCATCGTCCGAAAGCAGACGCCTGATGATTTCTAGCCGATCCCGTACTAAGCCAAGCCAAATCGAGTGCTCAAGACCATCATCATATTGTGCAAATGCGCTACCGGTGTTGTACGGTGGGTCAATGAACACGCACTTCACTTTGCCGGAGAACTCTTGCTCCAATGCTTTCAGCGCAAGCAGGTTGTCACCGAAGATCAGTCGGTTGTCGAAGATGTCGTTGTCCGACACGCGATGCTTGGCGTGATATGACTTCTCTGGATCTTCGAGCAAGATGCGCGGCTCCAGCTTGGGTCGCTTCTCCTTCCCGATCCAGGTAAGTTCTAGTTTTTGTTTGCTCATGGTCATGCCACCTTAATTCTTGTGCAGTCCAAGCTTGTCAAACAGGATGCGGTTGCGGCGTTCTGCATCCTTGATGAGCTTGTCGTAGGAGAGAATTTCGATATACCCGTTGCCAGTCGCCAAAGGGGAGAAATACCCCTCGTTGTCGGCGGTGCGGTGGTAACGTCCGAATACTTGTCGATGCAAAGACGGCGTTAAATCAGCGATGAGATAGCCGGTGTACCGCAGGCTGGCGGGATTGATCTGCCTCCCATCAACGTCCGTGACGCCCCCTTCGGAGATTTCTCGGAATCGTTGGATGATCTGATCAGCTGGGTCTTTGTCGTAATTGTCCCTTCCAGGCCGCTTGAACTCGATGATGACAACACCACCGCCAGGCAGGCTGTCTGCCTCAGCGACACCGATGGGCGTGTCATAAAAGAACGCAAAGATGTCCGGCTCCCGGCCAGAAGTGTCGTCCAGCCCAGCGACGCTTTTTAGTTTTTTGTCTGATGTGAGCAGGGTGTGATAGCACAGCCGCTCGTCAATCACCCAGAGGTTCTGCTGCTCGAAGAAGATGTCTTTCGAGGTCATCCCCATCGGGAAGATCATTTTGTGCAAGACCCTTTCGAGCGGGTATTTGTCATCCGTGCGCTTTTTCTTGAGGCTGTTGTTCACCAAGTCAAGAATCGTTCGGCGGTGCGCAATATAGGCAGCAAGCTGGGCCTTGCCGATTTCGTTGGCCTTTTCCGCGATTTCCTTGAATTTCTCTTGGTACTGTTCGAAGGTTTCGGTTTCGAAGAGCGCTGCGACATGCTTGGCCTCTTTACGGATGTCGTCCTCGATGGCGCGCTTCACATGCAGAAGAGCCTCGTCCAGCTTGTCTTCTGACAGGCCTGGCTGAATCTTTTGCTCGATCATCTCTTTGTAGCGAGGGTGCGTGAGCGCCCTGTACTCGGGGGCTTGCTCAACAAACTTCTCGATCTGGGCACGCTTTTCTTCGTTCGTTGACTTCAAGTCGTCCAGGAGCAGCGGCCGCAACGCCCCTGCGACACCCTGGTTCAGGGCGCGTCGGGAGACGAGGGTCTGCTCAAGTTCGGGCTCTTCATCGCTTTGGAAGGCGATGCGCGTGCGCTCTTGGTTGGCATGGTCGTCCAGATATTCCCCGGTGACCAGCACGATCAAGGTGTACGGCGCTTGGTCTTCGTCAATCAGCTTCTCGGGAAGCTCTGGAAGCAGGTCCCGCAGCTTGCTCGTGGTGACTTCGCGCCCGTTCGCGCACAAGTTGAGTTCGTGGCGCGAGCGTCCGTCTCGGTGACGATATGCCTGCAAGGCAAATGTATGCCCGGAAACCTCGAAGAACAGCTCTTGGATATGCGCCAGCACTGTTGACTGAAACAGGGCGTGCAAGTCAATCGGAGCGTGTCCCGGAGACTCCAGAGTCATAGGAGGGCAGGAGCGGGCCGCAAACCGGATCAGAAAGTGCGCAATGATGCGTTCAGCGATGGTCTCGGGCTGGGTAGGCCACCCAGCCCGAAACTTGTCATCCATGCCCCGCAAGGAGGTATGCGTGCCACATGCCTCTTTGACTTCAGACGTGGTGTCCGCACCTTTCAGTTCATCTTGGATGCTGAAGTCGAACTCTCGCAGCAAAGCCTTGCCGTCGCGTTTGAAGACACTGCGGATGTGTACGGATGAAAAGACTTTCAGGAAAGTGAAGCGCCCGACACCTCGGCCGCCGACCTTGACCTTTGAAAGCGTGTGCGCCTCTTGAAACGAAGCCAGGTTCTTGTCGTTGAAGCCAACGCCATCATCAATGACATCGAAGCCGTCCACGACCAGAGTCCCGTCCCCAGCTTGATGGGCGAGGTCGTTGGAGGCCACCAGCCGGATGCGAATCGAATGATTGCTGAAGCCGTCCTGATGCTCCTCGATTGCATCGACGGCATTCGAGATAGCCTCGTAAAGAGGCATCATAGCCTTGCCCTGGGAAAGCTCCAGCCGATCCACCAGACCTTTGATGTTCGCTTGCACTATTGATTTCCTCCCTGACCCTGCTGCGCCAATGCCGCCATCAAACGGCCTTTCACGGTTCGACAGTCCGTTTTGTTCTCAAAGACGCTGCGCGCCTGCTTGTTCCACTGCACGCCCTGGACAGAACTCACAAGACGCTCGCAAACAAGATCGACCTCGCGTGAAATCGCTGTCAGTTCATCCTGGGTCAATGCCAACGCCGGCCCGTTCTGCAACTGAAGGCGGATGAAGATGACGTGTAGAACCAGCCAGGCGCCGTGAGTGAGAATCTCCCGAGCGGGGAGTGTCCCCGCTGGCAAGCCGGCGGGATCACCCTCGGCGGTGGCACGGGCGCGGACCTTCTCTACGACCACTCGGCCGATTTGGACTATCCGCCACATTTGTCTTGCCGTGAGCGAGTCGGCGAAGAGCCGTTCGTAGGATTGGCGTAGGGGGTCGGTGGCTGATACCAGCCCCTCCCGCCCAAACAGCTTCTTCTTGTCGGCCTTGGCCGCGGTCACGTAGTCCTGCCAGTCGTTCGTGGTTACGGTGCAAGCCAGGAACGGCGCGAGTTCACGTGCGCTGAAGCAGGTTGGTGATAGCGGCGGATCGTCCTCCCCCTGCTTGACCAGATAGGTGACGCCGGCCATCTGCAAGGTCTGCTGCCACATGGTCTGGCGTTCATCGAGCGCGGCAAAATCTTCCAGCTCAACGGCATTCTGGCGGTTGCGCGATTGGGTGACTCGATCGCCAAAACCATCAGGCGCGTTCTCAAGACAAACGAAAGTCGCCATGACTACGGTGGGATGAGCATCGTAGTGGGCCAGTGGCTCGCGGGCGATCGCCCCAACCGTTTGCGCGCCGTTGATGATGGACAACCCGCGAATGCGAAACGTCCCAGTCTGACGATGCGGGTCGCGGGGGTGCTGTTCCGTTATGGAATCGCAGAGGAAGGTGACGCCGTTATTGAAGTAGAAGAAGTGCTGTGCTTCTTGTCGGAGTGTCTCGGTCAGCCCTGCATTGACGGTGGTCGTGCCCTTGAACCGGCGAATGTTCCGATCAACCAGATGTTCTTCGTGTGCCGCCCAAAGCTCGGCGAGCCGTTTGCCGTCCATGCGCCCGTAGAACGCCCGGTAGGGTTCCTGCGTGTGGCCGAAGTCCTTCAATTCGACTTCGGCTTCTATGGGCTGGGCCGAAACTCCGTCTAGATGTAGGTCGTGCAGGGTCGTGAGCCCATAAGCATGGCACCGAAGAAAGCCCGGATTCGCGCCATTGAACGCGCGCTCCAAGTCGGCAAAGATGTCGCGCCGATCATCGGACACCGCCGTGCCGGAATAGGCCAGCACGACTTTGATCCTGCAGACACCACTGTTCAAGGCATTGGTGATTGCCGCTTGGCGGTTTTGCAGGACGTTATTGAAGCGATTCCAGCGTCCTTGCAGAAGGTCGGTTACGCCATCCCGAAATTTGGATACATCACCGAGTTCGGGCTCGCCGGTACCCGACTCCTTGTACTTGGACTGGACCAGCCAGATCGTTTGATCCGTTGAAACGAACACCGAATCGATACCATGATCCTGGCCACCATCGATGCTGGCGGCCACGGCCTCATCCAGATTGGCGCCAGCGTCTTCGTGCAGGACGAATGCCGCGATTGCCTTGGACAGGTAGTTGCTACGCCGAGACTCTGGAGTGTTTCCCGTCCCGGTGATTCGGTTCGCGTAGTCCGCATCAAGTTTTTGGCACAGCAGATCGAGTTCGAGGGGGCGAGCGATAACTGTTGCCATCAGACCAGCTCCCACTCGACAGTGAACAGCGTGCGCTCCTCGACCTGCTGTTGGAGTTGCACTTCAAGCTGGCTGATCAAGTCATTGCGTTGCGCTTCAACTTCGTCCTGCCGGGCAAACAGCTCGCGGCGCAGCTTGCTGCGCTTGCCTTCCAGTTCGCGCTGCTTCTTCTGCCATGACAGTTTTTCTTCCAGCCTCGGCGAGGTCGCGGCGGTTCGGCGCACCTCCTTGATCTCGCGGTCGATCTCCTTGATCTCCTGCTCCAGACCGAGCTTCAGGTCGTCCGCCCAGGCATCCAGCTTCTGGACTTCCTGCTCGAAGTAGCCGAGGTTGCGCTCGTTGACGTCGCGCAGGAGCGCGGTCTTGCGGGCTTCCACGTCGGCCAGCAGGGTGGCGTCAGGGGCGTTGAACAGACTGGCCGCCTGCGTGGTCGCGGGCAGGCGCAGCAGTTTTTCCGGGTCTTCTTCCGCGAGCACGACGCCATCGGTCGTGCCCGCGGCAACCAGCAGATGTTGCTCCTGGTTGCCGAGTGTCTCGACCGAGATCAGCTTCACGGTGAGCCATCCGGCTTTGCCGCGCCAGGCTTCAAGCGTGCTGATCTTTGAACCGTAGGCGTTGTAGTCGAAGACGAGACGAGCCCCGTTGAGTGCGCGAGCCTTGGCCTGCTCGATGCCCCATCGCGCCAGCGGATGATTGATGCGGTATAGGTGCGCGTCGCCGGAGCGGCGGGGCAATTCGTAGCGCCCCAGCTCGATGCCCGTGAGGCCGCTGTGCTCGACTCCAGTCGGTATGTGGCGGAGATCGAAGCCGTCGTCATCGAACGCGGCGCAATGAACCAGTTCGGCGCGGGTCAAGTCCATCAGCATCCGCTCGAAGCGGTTGCGCGCGTTGCGGCTGTCGTCGGCCCGCATGCGCAGCTTCTCCTGCACCTCCTCATCAAAGTTCTCAAGCAATACCTGGCGCGTCTTGACCATCGCCTCGTTGATCTCGCCGGAGAGGTCGAGCTGGAGTTGCTCGAAGCTGGACTTGATTTCCTCGGGCTCTCGGCAGTTCTGGTAGATCTCGGCGATACGCCGCTCGAAATCGACGCCCGAACCGATGGCGCCCAACACTTCGTCGCTAGCCCCAAACACGCCCTCGAAGAGCTGGAACTTCTGCGACAGCAGCTCATACACCCGTGCATCGGCCTCATTGCTGCGGTCGACGAAGTTGACCACCACCACGTCGTGCTTCTGACCGTAGCGGTGGCAGCGCCCGATGCGCTGCTCGATGCGCTGCGGGTTCCACGGCAGGTCGTAGTTGATGACGAGCGAGCAGAACTGGAGGTTGATGCCTTCGGCTCCAGCCTCGGTGGCAATCATGACCTTGCCACGCTCCTTGAAGTGCTCGACCAGTGCCGCACGGGTGTCGGCGGTCTTGGAGCCGGTGATGCGGTCGGTGCCTTCGTGGCGCTTCAGCCAGTCCCTGTAGATCGCCTGCGCACGCTGGTCGCTATTGGTGCCGTTGAAGAGCACGATGCCGTCGCCGTATGGCGTGTCGGCCAGCAAGTTGAGGAGGTATTCCTGCGTGCGCTTGGACTCGGTGAAGATGATGGCCTTCCGGGCCGCGCCCAACCGATCCAGTTCGGCGAAGGCGCGATCCAGCGCGGTGAGCAGCGCCTTGCCCTTGGCGTTGTCGCGGATGTTGGTTGCCAGCGTTCTGAAGTGGCGCAGCTCCTCGATCTCCTGCGCGATGGCATCACGCTCGGCGCGGCTCGCTGCCTTTGTTCCCTGCTCCTGGTCTTCCCATTCTTCGGCGGTCTCGTCGAGCGACTCGTAGTCCTCGTCCAGTTCTTCGGCGAGATCGGCAACCACGGGAGTTTCATTCAGCACACCCTGGAGACGCTTGGCCATCGTCTCCAACGCACCCGCAATCGCGTGCGTGCTGGAGGCGAGCAGCTTCCACAGCACGAGCGAAATCAGTTGTCGCTGCCCCTCGGGCAGGGCCTTGAGGTTGGGGCGGCGCAGGTAATCGGCGACGAGCCTGGAAAGTTCCTGCTCTTCGCTCGACGGCGTGAACTCCTCGACGATGGCCTTGCGCGCTGTGTACGACACGTAGGGCTGAACCTGTTTGCGCAGGGTGCGCTTGCAGATGGGGGCCAGCCGGTCACGCAGGCTGCTGAAGGATTGCTCTCTGCCAGTGAATTGCGAGCGGAAGCTATCAAGGTCTCCGAACACCCGGTCATCGATGAAGCTGACCAGCCCATAGAGTTCGAGCAGCGAGTTCTGCAACGGCGTCGCGGTCAGGAGCGCCTTGGAGTGAACGCGCGACAGCGCCTCCTTGAGGGTCTTGGCGATGACGTTGCTGGTTTTGTAGACGTTGCGCAGGCGATGCGCTTCGTCGAGGACGACCAAGTCCCAGTCGATGCCCTTGACATCGTCAGCCTTGGCCTTCGCGAACTGGTAGGAACAGATGATCGGACCGGAGGCGAACAGGAACGGGTTCCGCTGCTCCTGCTTGCGGATCGCGTTGTAGCTTTTGGCTTCGAGGATCAGCCCTTGCAGGCCGAACTTGTCCTGCAGCTCCTGATGCCATTGCTTGCGCAGGTTCGCCGGAACGATGATGAGCACCTTCCGCCGCCGTTCCGCCCAGCGTTGGGAGATGACCAAGCCGGCTTCGATGGTCTTGCCCAGACCAACCTCGTCGGCGAGGATCACGCCGCGTGAGAGGGGGTTGCGGCAAGCGAAGAGCGCGGCCTCGACCTGATGGGGATTCAGATCGACCTGCGAATCGACCAAGGTCGAAGCCAGCGACTCCACCGAGTCGCCTGCTGCACGCCTGGTCAGCAGCCAAGCAAAGTACTGGCTCTGGTGCGGCGTCAGAAGCTGCTGTGTCGTCAACGGCGATCCTCCCCTTGTTCTTCCCCGAGCGTGATTCGGCGGCTGGCATGGTCCGCGCTCACTCGGCCTCCGGCTTCTTCTTGTTGATGCTTTCGGCGATCCACCGATCCAGCTCCGAGCGGCGAAAGCGCCAGGTTCCCCCAAGCTTGAACGCCGGAATCTCTCCTTTCTGGGCAAGGCGATAGACCGTCCGTTTGCCGGCTTTGAGGTAGGCCGCAACTTCCTCCAGCGTGAGGATCTCGCTCTCGACTTCACTCATCTGAAAACCATATGGTTTGGTCTTTCGTGACTTTGGATTGCCAAGTTTGCTCAATTCTACCAAAGGGTGGTAGGCGCTAGCCAACAAGAAATCCACCAGGCATTGCGCGAATGTCGGCCAACGCGACCAACAAATCCGGTCATGCCGTAGTTCCCATTCCCTGCGGCGCAAAGCGAGAGCGCGCCACAGCATCTGGCCATCCGCTTCAACGGGGAATGGCACGATGGGACAGACCAACCGCCGCACATCCGCATGGCCTGCGCTGGCCGTGGTGTTGGCTGTGTCGTTCTCGGCGCTGCCGCCTGCCGCCGCTGCCGACAGCCTCGCCTCGGAGCGTGAGCAGCTCGCCGCGCTCGCCCGCCAGCTCGACCTGATCGACCGCCTCGCCGAGCACGCTGCCCATACCGCTCCGCAGGAAC
>JACDJC010002422.1_pt1 | contig 14721 bp, 14 predicted proteins | sample 7454191 | NCBI WGS metagenome assembly JACDJC01 (sample SAMN14253291, study PRJNA609438) | sludge metagenome | isolation source: sludge after 25d culture with pyrite and EDTA | collected 2018-12-20 | reverse complement strand
TACACAGGTAAGTGCTTTGGACGGAGCTAATAACATGCATCTTTACTGGTCTATTCCTGCTTATGGTGGTCGTGATGGGGATGTATCCATACAGGCAAGCCACCTGGCACTTTATTCTGCAAGCGATGACAGGCTGGACCTGTTCTATTCAGGCGCTGGTGATACCAGAAGCGGTAAATGGCAGCAGCAATACAAAGTATTGCCAGTAATACGCCTGGCTGAAATGTACCTGACCCGTGCAGAAGCTAACTTCAGAGCTGGTACTTCAGTGGGTGACAGCCCGGTAAATGATGTGAACAGAACAAGGAACAGGGCCGGTTTGGGCTCTCTTGGTGCGGTAACACTTGCTGATATCTTACTGGAAAGAAAACTGGAACTGGCTCATGAAGGCCATGCAGTACATGACCTGAAAAGATTAAAGCTGAGTGCTGATGGTTTTGCATACAATGCTGACAAAATGGTATTCCCTATCCCGCAAAGAGAAGTGGATGCACATGCAGGTGTATTGGTGCAGAACGCTGGCTACTAATATGAGATTTGCTTATGAGAACAAAAAACCCCGGTTGATCCGGGGTTTTTTAATGTGTTTTTTAATAAGGGGTCAAAGCTTTATCTCCTCATCATGCTGGTCAAAAAATTTATATTCTGTCAGATGATAATTGCTGTCTTGTTCTAATCTTGTTTTTTGACCAAATTTCCTTTTCCATTTTGCCATTTTCGTATTCCAGGGCCAACCTTTAGTAAGAAAAGCGAAGAGTATTGGATGGACAACCAATTTCAGGTTGCCATTTTTATGCGTAATAAGATAACTGAGATTTTTTTCAATCTCATCTTCCAGCAGCAGGGTAGATGAAATCTTTCCGGTACCATTACAGCTTGGGCAAACTTCCTGGGTGTTGATATTCATCTCCGGCTTCATCCGTTGCCGGGTAATTTGCATCAGCCCGAATTTGGAAATAGGAAGGACTGCATGCTTGGCCCTGTCTGGCGCCATAAACTCTTCCATTTTTTCCATCAGCTTACGCTTATTGTCAGGAAGCTTCATATCAATGAAGTCTACTACAATAATACCACCCAAATCTCTTAACCGGAGCTGACGGGCAATTTCTTCTGCTGCTTCAAGATTTGTTTCCAACGCATTTTGTTCCTGGTTATTACTAACACTTTTGTAACCACTGTTTACGTCAATTACATGTAATGCTTCTGTATGTTCGATAATGATATAGGCACCACTGGTAAGGTTTACTGTTTTTCCAAAAGATGATTTTACCTGCTTGGTAATACCAAAGGAATCAAAAATCGGTGATCCATTCTGATAAAAGGATACGATGTCAGCTTTTTCAGGAGCTATACGTTGAATATAATTTTTTGTGTCGCTGAAAATATTTTTATCATTAACAACGATTTTATTGAAGTCTTCATTCAATAAATCACGAAGGATGCTGGTTGCTTTTGTCTGTTCGCTTAATACTCTTGTTGGAGCAACAGCACCTTTAAGGTTATGCTGTATGCTTTTCCACATTTCCACCAGTGCAGAAAGGTCTTCATGAAGTTCGGCAGTGTTCTTGCCTTCAGCTGCCGTTCTTACTATTACGCCAAAATTTTTAGTCTTAATTGCTTCAACAATTTTCTGTAGTCTTTTTCTTTCTTCAGAGGAATGTATTTTTCTTGATACAGCTACGATGTCATTAAAAGGGGTTAATACCACAAAACGACCGGGTAGTGAAAGTTCGCAACTTAACCTGGGGCCTTTTGCTGCTATCGGTTCTTTCAGGATCTGAACGAGGATATTAGGTTTGCCGCCCAGTACTTCATTTATCTTTCCTGTTTTAACGATTTCTGGTTCGATAGTGAATTTGCCAAAATCCAAACCCTGTTCGCTTTTGTCGTTCATGCAAATAGTAGTGAACTTCAACAGTGACTTTGCATAAGGGCTCAGATCAGTATAATGCAAAAAAGCATCTTTTTCAAATCCAACATCTACAAAAGCTGCATTGAGCCCGGGAATAAGTTTTTTTACTTTACCCAGGTACAAATCGCCTACGGCAAAACGGGCATCGCTTTTTTCGCTATGCAGTTCTACCAGCTTTTTGTCTTCCAGCAGAGCTATTTCAACACCCTGCGGGGCTGCATTAATAATTAATTCTTTGTTCATTACAGCTTACATAAATGAATCACCTTAGTGCTGTAAACACCAGTTGTCAGGAGTCCGTATTGGAATGCGGGGTTGTACCTGTAGGATATTTGCGGCTTAATATGGTGGGGTGCAAACGTATACGACAAAACAACCGGTGGACTGAGAGAATGGTGACTAGTTAACTTGTTAATTAGTTAATCAGGCTTTTTATATCCGGGTTAAGATTTCATTTAATAAAATCTCAATACCCATTTAACTAATTAACAAATTAACTAATTCACTTACTTGTTTCTCTTCTTATGACGGTTCTTTCTCAGTCTTTTTTTACGCTTGTGCGTCGCAATTTTATGACGCTTCCTTTTTTTACCACAAGGCATACTCAAATAATTTTTAAATCTTGTTTATAATAAGTTTACTAATACTTAGCTATTAAAAAGCTATTTCCTTAACTCCAAAATTCTTTGTTCAATGGCCGATTTAATATCAGCCGGTTTTATGAAAGAAAGGCTTTTTTGATACCACTCGATGGCCTTTACTTTGTCACCTTTTCGTTCATACATATCCGCCATCAGTAAAATAGCTTCAATATTATCCGGCTGCATTCCGAGTACGGTTTGTAAACGGCTTATTGCTTTGTCGTATTGCCCGGATATCATCGTTCCTTTAACCAGCGTCATCTGTGCATAGATATTGGTACTGTCTTTTTCCACCACTTCCCTGATTTTAGCTATTCCTTCCATTGGCATGGCTGAAATATTACCAAAAAGGTAGCAGGCACCAAGGCCTACTTTGGCAGAATCATTATCCGGGTTAATCTTCAAAGACCTTTCAAACAAATCTTTAGCCTGCAGGGCTTTCCACTGTCTTCGTTGCTCCAAATCATCGTTCTGCAGGTTCTCTAAAAATAAGCGGGCTGCAAAGGTGAGGGTTTTTTCCGAATTTTCCAATCTCGCTGCTTCCGCTTCATACCAGGCATAAGGTTCAAAGATTTTGGCTGAATCTTTCCAAAAATGAGATAATTGGTGGTAGACTCTTAATTGCTGCACTTTTACATCCCCCCTGGTAATTGAATTTTCAAGTGCATTTAACCTGACAACCTGATCAGTAGTAAGCTGCTTTTTAGCCATTAACAGGATGGTATCAATGGTAATAGTAACCTTTGCATTTCCATGATCATGCCCATCATCCTCACTATGTTGTTGGTTATCAGTTAATGAAGTTGTTTTTTTAGAAGGAGTTGTCTTTCCAAAAGTGTAGATCGCAGCTACCAGTAGTACTGCAACTATTATTGTAATCCATTGAGGTTTCTTCACGGTCAAAAATTTCAGAATGCAAAGTTACCCCAAACCAAGTGAGCAAATTCAGGTTGTAAAAGGAATCTTTGTATTGATTGCTTATTCGGCTTCTTCGCCAGGACCAGCATCTGGTTTTGGCTCTTTGAGCTTTTTTACTTCTGCCACGAATTCTTTGGCAGGTTTAAAGGCGGGAATATAATGCTCGGGGATATGAACAGCGATATTCTTTTTGATATTACGGCCGATTTTAGCAGCCCTTTTCTTAGTAATAAAACTACCAAAGCCGCGGATATAAATGTTTTCGCCGGCAGCAAGGGTGTCTTTTACTTCCTTGAACATAGTTTCAAGTGTAACAAGCACATCTACCTTGGGTATGCCTGTTTTTTCAGAAATCTGATTTACCAGGTCGGCTTTTCTCATTGTTGCAGAGTTTAAGTGATTTTACGAAGACCAATTTATGACAAAATAATATGATAGTCAACTAAATAGGCATAATTTTTTTCAACCGGATTTGCACCAGTCAATCTTAAATGATGGATATTTAGTCCTGAAATAAAAATGAAGGACCTTTTTTTATGAAAAATAACAGCCGGGAACAGGCCCAAAAGACATTTGTACCGACTCTTTTAAGATGGAATAAAGAAAAAAATACCCGGCAAATGCCCTGGAAAGGGGAAAAAGATCCATATAAGATATGGTTGAGTGAAATTATCCTGCAACAAACCCGGGTAGAGCAGGGGCTTAATTATTATAATAATTTCATAAAAACGTTTCCTGATATTCATAAGCTGGCAAAAGCAGCTGATGAGAAAGTATTTAAACTATGGGAAGGGTTGGGTTATTATTCAAGATGCAGAAACCTGCTGGTAACAGCCAGGTACATTTCAAAAGTATTAAAAGGAAAATTTCCTGATAATTATGAAGATATAAGAAAACTGAAGGGTGTGGGTCCCTATACTGCAGCAGCCATTTCATCTTTTGCGTTTAATCTGCCATATGCTGTAGTAGATGGAAATGTTTTCAGGGTGCTGGCAAGAATATTTGGCATTACTGTACCCATAGATTCAACCGATGGAAAAAAATATTTTGCCACTCTTGCCGACAATCTGCTGGATAAAAAACAACCGGGATTCTATAATCAGGCAATTATGGACTTTGGGGCTGTTGTTTGTAAGCCGGTAGCACCACTTTGTTTAAACTGCGGGTTCAAAAAGTTTTGCTCAGCTTTTATCAATAATAAAATAAATGAACTGCCGGTCAAAGAGAAAAAAATAAGCATTAAGAAGCGCTGGTTTTATTACCTCGTCTTAGAATACAAGAACGAAATTGCTATCCGGCAACGCATAGAAAAAGATATCTGGCAGGATTTATATGAGTTTCCCCTGATTGAAACGGAGAAAGAGATAGATAAAAAAAATATATTAAAACAGGCAGAAAAAAACAAATGGGTACACAAAGGGAAGTATGAATTGCTTGCTGTTTCGCCGTTATTTAAACAACAACTCTCGCATCAGTTGATTGCCGGCCAGTTTATTAAATTGAAATTGAAAGGTAAACATGATCCTGCGATCAATTGGATATGGGTTACAAAAAGCAGGATCGGAAAATTTGCCTTTCCCCGGTTTATTAATCAATACCTTAATGAAAAAGGCGGGCAGCAAAGTTTATTCTGATGTTAAAATAATCAGGGAGGATTCAATTTTTATTGTTTCACCTTAAAAAAGATTTTAACTTTAAGCAGCGTTGCAGCCCTTAGATGATTCTCTAATTCAAAAGAATAAAACTATGAGAGGCGTAAACCGTGTTATGCTGATAGGCAATCTAGGTAAAGACCCGGATGTGCAGCACCTGGAAGGAAATATTGCCGTAGCCAAATTCCCCCTGGCAACTACGGAAACTTTTAAAGATCGCACTGGTAAACTGGTATCACAAACAGAGTGGCATACCGTGGTGCTTTGGCGGGGACTGGCAGAACTGGCCCAGAAATATCTCCATAAAAGCAGCCTGGTGTATATTGAAGGAAGACTGCGAACCCGCAGTTGGGATGATAAGGATGGTAACAGGAAGTTTGCCACGGAGGTGGTGGGTGATAACCTCATCATGCTGGATAAAAGAATGGATGGAGGTAGTTCAACTGGAGAAGGTGGAGGTATGGAAGGAATGGGTGGCTCCGATATGCCAATTGGTGACCCATCTGAAAATCTCCCATTTTAGTAATCAATTTCAAATACAATAACTTTGTTCGATTAAATCAGGGCAGGTCCTATTACCTGCCTTTCTGACCTGCCTGTCGGCAGACAGGTTAAATTGTAAACAAAATCCTTTGCTTTGGAAAGTCATTCGATAGTTATTCCTCTCATTGATAACCTTTCTGTTTTCCTGCTGGCAGTTAATCCGCAGGGAACTACATTTTTGGGGGTTACTTTGTTAGTCCTCCTGCTACTAACCTTTGCTATCTCCGGTTCTGAAGTGGCTTTGTTTTCACTGAATAAAAAGGATTTAAATATGCTGAAAACAAAGCAGCATGCATCTGCCAAACGAATTGTCACATTGCTGGAAGAACCTAAAGAAGTTTATGCCTCATTGCTTATTGCAGGGACGTTTGTGAACATCAGCATCATAGTTCTGTCTAATTTCCTGCTCTCTGAGCTTATTTCATTTGACAAAATAGGCTCTTTGCTGGAAGTACTCTTTAAAGTAATTATCATTGCTTTTGTACTTGTATTTTTTGGAAAAATATTGCCTAAGGTGTGGGCTACACAAAATAATCTTCGTTTTGCATATGACTGGTCTTTTGTGGTGGAGGGCCTTCACCTGTTACTACGCCGCATCAGTAAATGGATTGTAAAGCTGGCCGATGGCATTGGTAAAAGAGTTGGTGCAGACAAGAGTGATGTGTTAAGTATGCAGGAACTCGACGAAGCGATTGACATAAAAAGTGATGAAGAAGCTTCTCCGGAAGAGAAAAACATTATGAAAGGAGTGGTGAAGTTCGGGAATATCTCAGTAAAACAAATTATGAGAAGCAGGCTGTATGTGAATGGCATCAGTTACAATTCCACTTTCAGTGACCTGATAAAGAGGGTAGAAGAACTGCATTATTCCAGATTGCCGGTATATAAAGGGAGTCTTGATGAAGTTGTCGGTATCTTAAATACAAAGGACCTGATACCTTACCTGAATGAAGGAGAAAATTTCGACTGGCACCCGTTGATGCGACAGCCATTTTTTGTACCGGAACCAAAACTGATAGAGGACTTATTAAAAGAGTTTCAACAAAAACGGATACATTTTGCGGTGGTGGTGGATGAGTTTGGAGGTACCAGCGGCATAGTAACAATGGAAGATATACTGGAAGAAGTGATAGGTGATATTAAGGACGAGTTTGATGATGAAGAAAGCGACAACTACAAACTGGATGATAATAATTACATTTTTGAAGGTAAAATTATGATTCATGATATGTGCAGGATCATGAAGTTGCCGATGAATACATTTGATAATGTAAAAGGTGATAGTGAGTCGCTGGCGGGATTATTACTTGAACTGGCCGGTGAACTTCCCACTGTTGATTGGGTAATCCCTTGCGGGGATTTTGAGTTTGCTATTATGCAAGCTGATAATAATCGTATTCAATTGGTGAAAGTGACTATTAAACAGAAATCGTAAATCCGTGATAAATAAACTAAAAAAGTGTTTTTATATAAGCCTTACCGGGTATCTTTTTTTTCTTCTTTCCTGCAACAGTGATTATTCTGCCGGTAAGAAAAAGGGGTACTTTAAGATTGATTTTCCGGAAAAAAAATACCAGTTATTTGAGCAGCCCGGCTATCCGTATTCATTTGAATATCCTGTGTATGCCAACGTAATTAAGGATACTACATTTTTTGAGGATAAAGCCGGTGATTGGTGGATTAATATTGAAGTTCCCCGTTTCAACGGCCGTATTCATGTGAGTTATAAAGCAATCAACGACCAAAATAATTTTGACTCTTTAGTACGGGATGGTTTTAAAATGGCCTATAAACAACATGTGGATGTTGCTACGGGTATTAACGATAGTGTGATCCGGACTCCAAACGGTGTTGAGGGGATTTATTTTTCTCTTGGTGGCAATACCGCGACTGCCAACCAGTTTTTCTTAACGGACTCGGTTCGACATTTTTTAAGGGGTGCTCTTTACTTTAATGCAGCGCCAAATGCTGACTCATTAGGTGTTGTGAATGATTTTTTAAAAAAAGACCTGCAGCATCTTATCAATACGCTTAAATGGAAATAAAAAATCCCCCGCTCCGGGCAAGGGGATTAAACGGATTAATATATGCGTATTACTGATCTTTCCTTTCTGTTTTCTTAGTTTCATTTTTTGGGGCAGGCAATTCTTCCATGTCTTCTCTTAATGGGGCACGACTGAAAAGTTTAGTACTTAATTTTCTCTTTCCTTTTTTCACGTTGTTCTTTTCTTTTTTTTCATCAGCATACTTTTCACTTTCATCCGCTTTTTCTCCTTTTATATTTACGGGTGTATCATTTTTCTTTTCAACCGGGTTGTCTTCTTTTTGGATGGCCTCTTTTGTAGGTTGATCTGTATCTGTTTTTAGGGTTACTACAGCAGGTTTCTCTTTTGCTACTGTATACATGTCGTTGAACTCTTTTTTATTACTTGCCTGGCTATAGTCAACAAAGCCATAAATACTGGCGCCTATCATTAAAGCGGCACCTGCATACAAAATTGATTTCATGTTTGATTGTTTTAATGATTGTTAATGTTATTTGCTTAGTTTATGTCGCAAATGATTTAATATATTGTTTGCTTTGCCTCCAAATCACCCATTCTGCAAAAAGCATATTGCCGATTACACTGATCCAGAGTGATAATTCATAATTCTCCAGGTGGTCCCAGCCAAGTAAATAGAATAGTATATGATATACCCGGAAGGTGACGGCTGTCATTGCCATAGCATAGCTCCTGATCATCCACACTTTGTGGGCGATTACATTTCTTTTATGAATAGTGCTTAATCCGTACAGTGTGGTTACGAACCACCAGCCTGCCATAAACATAAATAAAGACCTTTCCCAAAAACTGCCTTTCGCAAAAAATGACATATACAAACCAGTCGGAGCTGCGAGGAACAGGACAACAGATACATAGATTTTTCCGGAAACCCGGTGAATGGCTTTTGATCTTTTTAGTATATACCGGGAGAACTGGATAAGAGCGGTACCGATACACACAGCCCCTGCCGCAATGTGTATATAAAAGCTGGTGTTGTAAAAATTACTTTTAAATAGTATTGTCCTTTCTTCTATAAAATCAAAGTCTTTACTGAAAGAAAAATAGGGGACGGTATTATAAATGATCAGCAGGCTGAAAACTGTTACTGGCACCCAGAAAAGCATTTGTGAAAAAACCCTTACCGATTTTTGAAGGGTGATTATCCTTGTGTTTTGCATACAGCTGGCTTATGATTTTAGGGAGATGCTGCTGCGTAAAACTCTTCATACAGCCCTGCTGTTAGATATTTGTTAAAGGAATTTCACTGGTGGCTGATTCTTTATTAATTTCAGGATTTACAACCTTGTTTTATGATCTATTTTCGCCGGGTCTTACTGTTTTTTTTGAGTTTGGCAGTTCCTGTTATAATTCTTGCCCAGGAAGCAGCAGCTGTAGATTCCCTCAAAATTGCACTGGGAAAAGCTATCCCGGTAACCGAAAAGGTAAATATCCTTGATGAGCTTAGCCGGGTTCTGATGAATGTAAATCCAAAAGAGGCGGATGAATATGGCAATAAGCTGATTGCCGTGGCGGAGGAATCAAGAGACAGGAAACTGATGTTCAAAGCCTATTTATCAAATGGCACACGGTGTTCTTATTTTGCCAGCCAGAAAGCCTATTCACAGAAATCTATAGCGTTTTACAATAAGGCATTGGAGCTGGCCCGGCAAAACAGGATGGAAGAAGAAGTTGGTGCCGCACAAATGCATTTATCGACAGTTTACCGGTTGATACCGGATAATGATAAAGCCCTTTCCTTTGCCACGCAGGCCTTTTCATTAGTATCTACGCTCCGGAATGATAGTCTTAGGGCAGAGGCACATAATGTATACGGGCAGGCTTACCAGGCCAAAAATGAAAATATACTGGCATTACGAAATTATCTTAGTGCTTTGCGGATTGCAGAAGATATAAAGAACCCTTCTTTGATTCTGAATTGTTACCAGTACCTCTCTTCTTTTTATTCAGATATTGAAGATTATGATAAAGCCATTGATTATATGACGATGGCCTATAAAAAGCTGGATGAAACCAGGGAGAAGAATGCACCTTATCAAAAAGTAATTTTTAATAATTATATCGGTAACCTCTATGCATACAAAAAAAACTATGATATAGCGATCAGTTACTTCGAGCTTTCCATACGGATGGCGGATTCATTAAAATTCTCAACCCTGAAGATACCAGCTTATGTTAGCCTGTTGAATCAATACCTGCGTATTGATGAACCTAAAAAAGCATTGGATTATTTGAATTCTCCACCGGGAGATAACCTGAAAAAATACCTTGGCAATTTTGGTATGACATCGATGATAGACCAGGCTTATGGGGTTGTTTATACAGAATTAGGAAATTATGATTCAGCCCGTATTTACCTGGAGAAAGCAAAACCGATGTTTGAGAATAGCAGTAATGAAAACAATAAAGTCAATTTTTATACCCAGCTGGCATCTTTCTATCGTAAATCCGGGGACAAGCAACATGCTATTGAGTATTACCTGAAAGTGAAAGAGTTCAGTGAAAAAAATGGATTATTGGAAAATGTAAAAAGGGCATCAAGATATCTTGATACTTTGTACCGGCAATCCGGAGATATTGCAACGGCCGGTATTTACAATGGGATATATTACCAGTATAAGGACAGCATTGAAACATTAAAACGAGAAAAGGAACTCACCCAGGTGGAGGCTGCCGATGAACAGCAACGCCAATTAAGAGCTGTCAAAGAAAAAGAGGAGAAGGACCGGCAGCGGAACAATATACAATACCTCGCTATCACAATTGGTATCGTGGCGTTATTTATAGGATTGGTAGTATTGGGAATGTTCAAAGTATCGGCCAACACTATTAAGATGATCGGTTTCTTCGCTTTTCTGATGTTCTTTGAATTCATATTCCTGATCTTTAAAAAGAATATTTATTCTATCACTAAAGGAGAACCTGTTAAAGATCTTTTGTTCATGATCGGACTGGCAGCATTATTATTGCCGTTACACCACTGGCTGGAGCATAAAGTAATTCATTACCTGACATCCCATAACAGGCTGACTTCAGCCGGGCATCATATAAAAAGACGCCTTTTCAGGCGAACAAAAGAAGGAGATGAGTAACACAGGGCTTACCTTTGCCGGAAAATTACTGAGATTTGATAGTTATAGATAACATTCTGATTAGTGAAGACATAGTTAATAAAAAATTCGTCTGCGACCTTACAAAATGTAAAGGTGGTTGTTGTGAAGATGGCGCTGCCGGTGCCCCTTTAAGTAAAGAAGAGCTTCAGCTGGTATCAGACATGTATGAAAAAATAAAGCCTTACCTCACAAAGGATGCAGTTGCTGAAATAGAAAGGAAAGGGAAATATGTATATGATACGGAATTTGAATGGGTGACGCCTACGCTGGATAGCGACAATGAAATCTGTGTATATGGTATCCGGGGACAAGATGGAATAATCAAATGTGCTTTTGAGCAGGCATACAACGATGGAGTAATTTCCTGGAAAAAGCCAATTAGTTGTCACCTGTATCCTATAATTGCCAAAAAAGGGAAGCATGGTGATTACGAAAGAGTAAATTATGAGCCACGAGAACAAATGTGTAGCCCCGCTTGTGTGTTGGGCGAAAAACTGAAAGTACCGGTTTACCAGTTTCTAAGAGAACCAATAGTAAGAAAGTATGGTGAAGAATTTTATACTGCATTGGACACAATTGCAAAAGGGGAGTGGGAAGAAATTGATTTTAAAGAGTAGATTGATCGATAATAATCTTAATAACCAGTTATTGTGAAAGAAACAGCTGCCGATTTTATTGCCAGGAGCACTATCAAAGCTGCCGATAAAGAGCACCGGCGCAAGATCAATTTTAATATAGGTAAATACAATGCGGTCGTGCCACAGGGTAAATTGCAATTTACGGATGTACACCTTGCCAGGGAGAGGGCTAAGAATATCAAGTGGAAGGCTATCGAAACACTGGATAAACAATTAGAAACATTTGAATCAGCTATTACCCGGCGGGGAGCCAAAGTTATCTGGGCAGAAGATGCACAGCAGGCTTTGGATGCTATCCAGAAGATTTGTGAAGAAAAAGGTTGTAAGACATTGGTGAAGAGTAAAAGCATGGTTACGGAAGAAATTCACCTGAATGATTTTTTGGAGAAGAACGGCATCGAAAGTGTAGAAACTGATTTGGGAGAATATATCCAGCAATTAGATGGTGAACCTCCGTATCATATCGTTACACCGGCTATGCATAAAAGCAAGGAAGATGTGGCGAAACTCTTTGCAGAAAAATTGGGTACTGATCCTAAAGCTACTCCTGAACAATTAACATTAACGGCGAGGAGAATTCTGCGGGATAAGTATGTACAGGCTGAAGTAGGACTGACCGGTGCTAATTTTATTATTGCTGATATTGGTGGTATTGCTGTAACAGAGAATGAGGGCAATGCAAGGTTGAGTTGTTCAATGCCGAAAACACATATTGTGATCGCAGGAATTGAAAAAGTGATTCCATCCATGACGGACCTCGCTTTGTTCTGGCCGCTGCTGTCCACATTTGGTACCGGTCAAAAGATAACTGTATATAATACTATCATTACTGGTCCCAGGCAAGCCAATGAAGCCGATGGTCCTGAGGATATGTATGTTATATTGCTTGATAATGGCCGTACAAATATTCTGGCCAATGAAAAGCAAAGAGAAAGTTTGTACTGTATCCGTTGCGGAGCTTGTTTAAATGCCTGCCCGGTTTACAAAAATATCGGGGGACACACGTATGCGGCTACATACAGTGGCCCGATTGGTTCTGTCATCACTCCCCACTTAAAAAATATGGATGAATGGAAGCACCTCAGCTATGCTTCCTCACTTTGTGGTAACTGTACGGAAGTTTGTGCAGTAAAAATAAATCTTCATGAATTATTGTTAGAGAATCGTCATGAAGCTGTGGAAGAAGGATTCAGTTCTTTTACAGAGAAGATGGCCTGGAAAATGTGGAAGCAGGGAATGCTGCACCGGAAATGGATGAATATGGCCGGTGGAACTATAAAGAATAAGGTAGTGAATGGTTTAATTAAAGGCTGGAAGGAATATCGGGGTGATATGGAATTCCCGAAAAAATCATTCAACGAATTGTGGAAAGAAAAATACGGTAACAGATAGTTATCTTCAATCTGTGATTCTTTTTGCAAATACGATAACGCACCGGCTAAAATATATCTGCGATTTTATCGGAACAGAAATTACCGGTGAATCCATTCCCATCACAGATAATGTACGCAGCTTCATAGACCATACAGGTCCGCAGATCAACTACAGTGATGAACGGATAACACAGGAAGAATTATGGATACAACCTTATCCGCTATTATTTGAAAAGAATATCCACGAGTTACAGGCAGATTGTTTTGATATAAACGGGTATAAAGCATTTTTCAAAACAAACGGGGATTTCCCATTCGATATTTTTGCCGCTTCTTTTTACCTGCTTAGCCGGTATGAAGAGTATTTGCCGCATCAGAAAGATAAGTATGAAAGATATGCCTATGAAAATTCGTTGGCTTATAAAGAGGGTTTTTTAAATAAGCCTCTTGTGAATATCTGGTTACAGGAATTTAAAGCGGTATTACGAGCCCGATTCCCCGCATTGACAACTCGTAGCTCCACATTTAATTTTCTTCCAACTTATGATATTGACGAAGCATATTCTTACAGGCATAAAGACTGGAAACGGAGTGCCGGTGCCGCTATCAAAGACTTGCTGCGAGGACATTGGCGCAGGTTTAGAGTAAGAAGAAAAGTATTGAATAATGAGCTGGCTGACCCTTTTGACTCATATGAATGGATAGATAACCTTCATCGGCCATACCAACTGAAACCAAGATATTTTTTCCTGGTAGCGGAGCAAACGGCCAAATTTGACAGAAATATTTTGCCAAAAGAAATTGCCTTGCAAACATTGATCAGGCATCATGCTGATAAGTATGCCATTGGGGTTCATCCTTCCTGGCAAAGTGGTGACGATTCTTTACTGATAAAAAAGGAGAAAGAAACGATTGAACATATTATACAGAAGAAAATCGTTGCTTCACGGCAGCATTTTATCCGGTTTACATTGCCGGAAACTTTTCGTCATCTGATTGAATCAGGTATTACAGAAGATTTTTCTATGGGGTATGGAAGTATTAATGGTTTCAGGGCTTCTGTTGCGTCACCGTTTTACTGGTACGATCTGGAAACTGAGCAAACAACTTACTTGCGATTATATCCTTTTTGTTATATGGAGGCTAATTCTTTCTTTGAACAAAAATATTCTTCACAACAGGCATTGGAGGAAATGCGTTATTTCTATAGTGAAGTGAAAAAGGTGAACGGTACATTTATCACTATCTGGCATAATACATTTTTAGGGACTGATGAACGATTCAGCGGGTGGAGGGATATATATGCCCGTTTTGTAAATGAGATTCATCACCAGGCCGGAAAGGAATTACTTTAAATACCTTCTGTTTCCGGTTGCTCAGGCGGCGGCACAGCTTTAAATGCTTTATTAACCAGGTAAACGCCCAATAACGTAACGAGTCCGCCAACTGTTATGAATATGGTGATTCTTTCATTGAATATCAGCCAGCCACATAATACCGCTACAATCGGATTGATATACGCATAGATGGAAGCCTGTTCGGTTGGCAGGTTTTGCAATGCATACAGGTATGCAATAAATGCCAGTAAAGAACCAAAAATAATGAGATAAGCAATGGCTGTCCAGGACTCCCAGGGAATTTGTGAAATAGAAACTGCATTACCGGTAACTGATGTAAATGTAATAAGTGTAATACCGGATATCAGCATTTGCAGACCAAGGCTGAAATAAGGATTGAAACTGGCGGCTTGTTGTTTGGTGTACAATGTGGCAAAGGCCCACGTCCAGGTGGCAATGAGGGATAATATTATACCAAATCGGAAATCCGGGATAAAGAAATCTTCCAGGTGTTCATAAAAAATAATACAT
>JACDJC010002421.1_pt1 | contig 14726 bp, 14 predicted proteins | sample 7454191 | NCBI WGS metagenome assembly JACDJC01 (sample SAMN14253291, study PRJNA609438) | sludge metagenome | isolation source: sludge after 25d culture with pyrite and EDTA | collected 2018-12-20 | reverse complement strand
GCGGAATCAGCTCGCAGCGCTGGAAAAGACCGGCAAGCCGATGCGCCGGGTCAGCTACTACGCACCGATCAGCGGCATCGTCTCGCGCATCGATGTGCACGAGGGGGCGGCGGTCAACGCCGGCACGCCGATCCTTGAAGTCACCGATTTGTCGCGAATCTGGGTGACCGCGGAGGTGGTGGAAAATCAGGCGGCCTGGATCGCCCCCGGCGCGCGCGTCGATATCAGTGTCGACAGCCTGCCCGGCGAGACCTTCGAGGGCCGGGTGGACTACCTCTATCCCCGCGTCAACGCCGTCACCCGCACCCAGCCGGTGCGGATCGTGCTGGCCAACCCGGGGCTGCGGCTCAAGCCCGGGATGTTCGCCAAGGTGACCCTCCACGGCGGCCAGGGTGAGGAGGCGGTGCTTGTACCGACCGAGGCGGTGATCACCACCGGCACCCGCAGCATCGTCCTGGTGGCTGGCGAAGCCGGTCATTTCCAGCCGGTCGTAGTGAAGACCGGGATGGAGAGCAACGGTCAGACCGCGATCCTGCAGGGACTGCGCGGCGGCGAGCAGGTGGTCACCTCCGGCCAGTTCCTGATCGAGTCCGAGGCCAATCTGCAAGGCGTTCTGGACCGGCTCGGCGCCGCCGCGCCGGCAGCGCCGCGGATCCATACCGGCACCGGCCGGATCACCCGGGTCGACGCCAAGACCGGCGAACTGGAGATGCAGCACGACCCCATTCCCAGCATTAACTGGCCGGCGATGACCATGGAATTCGAGGTCAGGGACCCGGCCATTCTCAAGGGACTGAAAGCGGGTCAGCAGGTTGAATTCGACCTGGCCGACGAGGACGGCGACTTTCCCTTGATCGCCATCCGGCCGCGAGGCGCGCCGGCCAGGCCGGCGGCGAGCGGGCAGTGAGGGGTCGAGCATGATCGCCCGACTCATACACTGGTCGGTGGCCAACCGCCTGCTGGTGGTCATCGCCACCCTGATGGTCACCGCGTGGGGCGTGGTCTCGGTGCTGAAGACGCCGCTCGACGCGATCCCCGACCTGTCTGACGTCCAGGTCATCATCCGCACACCGTTCCCGGGGCAGGCACCGCAGGTGGTCGAAGACCAGGTCACCTATCCGCTCGCCACCACCATGATGTCGGTGCCGGGCGCGCGGGTGGTGCGCGGCTATTCGATGTTCGGCGATTCCTACGTCTACATCCTGTTCGAGGACGGCACCGACCTGTACTGGGCGCGTTCGCGGGTGCTGGAATATCTCAACACCGCCGCCGGCAAGCTGCCGGCGACCGCCACCCCGGCGATCGGCCCGGACGCCACCGGCGTCGGCTGGATCTACGAGTACGCCCTCACCGACCGCAGCGGCAAGCACGACCTGGCGCAGTTGCGCGCGCTGCAGGACTGGTTCCTCAAGTTCGAGTTGCAGGGCCTGCCCAACGTCGCCGAGGTGGCGACCATCGGCGGCATGGTCAAGCAGTACCAGATCCTGATCGACCCGGACCGGATGCGCGCGCTCGACCTGCCGTTGTCGCGCATCGTCACCGCGGTGCGCCGGGCCAACCAGGAGGCGGGCGGCTCGATCCTCGAACTGGGCGAGGCCGAATACATGGTGCGCGCGAGCGGCTACCTGAAGACGCTGGCCGACTTCGAACAGATCCCGCTGGGGCTGGGGGCCGACGGCACGCCGATCCTGCTGCGCGACGTCGCGCGCATCCAGACCGGCCCGCAGATGCGCCGCGGCATCGCCGAACTGAACGGCGAGGGCGAAGTGGTGGGCGGTGTCATCGTCATGCGTTCCGGCGGCAACGCGCTTGAAACCATCACCGCGGTCAAGGCGAAGCTGGAAGAATTGAAGAAGAGCCTGCCGCCCGGAGTCGAGATCGTGCCGACCTACGACCGCTCGGGACTCATCCAGCGTTCGATCGACACCCTGAGCCAGAAGCTGGTGGAGGAATTCATCGTCGTCGCGCTGGTGTGCCTGGCGTTCCTGTTCCACCTGCGCTCCAGCCTGGTCGCGATCATTTCGATGCCGCTGGGGATCCTGGTCGCCTTCATCGTCATGCGGCAGCAGGGCATCAACGCCAACATCATGTCGCTCGGCGGCATCGCCATCGCCATCGGCGCGATGGTCGACGCCGCCATCGTCATGATCGAGAACGGGCACAAGCACCTGGAGGCGTGGCGCCACGCGCACCCCGAGCAGAATCCGCACAGCCGGGACTACTTCACGCTCGCCGCCGACGCCGCTTCCGAGGTCGGGCCGGCGCTGTTTTTCAGTCTCCTCATCATCACCGTCAGCTTCCTGCCGGTGTTCACCCTGGAGGCGCAGGAAGGCCGCCTGTTCGCGCCGCTCGCCTACACCAAGACCTACGCCATGGCGGCCGCCGCCGGCCTGTCGGTGACGCTGATCCCGGTGCTGATGGGCTGGTTCATCCGCGGCCGGGTGCCGGCGGAAAACCGCAACCCGATCAACCGGGTGCTGATTACCGTCTATCGTCCGCTGCTCGGGGCGGCGCTGCGGTTTCCCAAAACCAACCTGCTGCTGGCGGCGCTGCTGCTGGCGGCCACCTGGTACCCGCTGACCCGGATCGGCGCGGAATTCATTCCACCGCTCGACGAGGGCGACCTGCTGGCGATGCCGACCACGCTGCCCGGGCTGTCGCCGTCCAAGGCGGCCGAACTGCTGCAGCTTTCCGACCGCATGACGAAGACCGTGCCGGAGGTGAAGAGCGTGTTCGGCAAGATCGGGCGCGCCGACACCGCCACCGACCCGGCGCCGCTGACCATGATCGAAACCACCATCCAGCTCAAGGATCCGTCGCAGTGGCGACCCGGCATGACCCTGCAGGGCATCATCGCCGAACTCGATCGCAGCGTGCAGGTCCCCGGCCTCGCCAACCTGTGGGTGCAGCCGATCCGCACCCGCATCGATATGCTCGCTACCGGTATCCGCAGCCCGGTGGGGGTGAAGATTGCCGGGCCGGATCTTGGCGTCATCGAACAGGTCGGCACCCAGGTCGAGGCCGCGTTGAAGAATGTACCCGGCACCGCCAGCGCCTTCGCCGAACGGGTCACCGCCGGGCGTTATCTCAACGTCGACATCGACCGCGCCGCGGCGGCACGCTACGGCCTCAACGTTGCCGACATCCAGGAGATGATCAGCATCGCGGTGGGCGGCGCGACGGTCGCGGAAACGGTCGAGGGACTGGAGCGCTACCCGATCCAGATCCGCTTTCCGCGCGAGCTGCGCGACAGCGTCCAGCGGCTCGGCCAGCTGCCGCTGATCACCGCCCAGGGCGCCTCGGTGCCGCTGGCCGCGGTCGCCCGGCTGAGCATTTCCGACGGCCCGCCGATGCTGAAAAGCGAGAACGCCCGGCTCAACGGCTGGGTCTACGTCGACATCCACGGCCGCGACCTCGGCAGCTACGTGAAGGCCGCGCAGCAGGCGGTGGCCGAGCAGGTGGAACTGCCGCCCGGCTATTCGATCGCCTGGTCGGGCCAGTTCGAATATCTGCAACGCGCGCAGGCGCGGCTGAAGCTGGTGCTGCCGCTGACGCTGGGGATCATCTTTCTGCTGCTGTTCATGATTTTCCACAATCTGTGGCAGCCGCTGGCGATCATGGTGTCGATGCCGTTTGCGCTGATCGGCGGCTACTGGCTGCTGTATCTGCTGGACTACAACATGTCGGTGGCGGTGGCGGTGGGTTTCATCGCGCTGGCCGGGGTGGCGGCGGAGTTCGGCGTGATCATGCTGATTTATCTCGACCAGGCGGTGAAGGCGCGACGGGCGGCCGGGCGTTTCAACACCCGCGCCGATTTGCTGGAGGCCATCGTCGACGGCGCGGTGCTGCGAGTGCGCCCCAAGGCGATGACGGTGGCGGTAATCCTCGCCGGGCTGTTGCCGATCATGCTCGGCGCGGGCACCGGCAGCGAGGTGATGAAGCGCATCGCCGCGCCGATGGTAGGCGGCATGGTCAGCGCGCCGATGCTGTCGATGTTCGTCATCCCGGTGCTCTACCTGCTGTGGCAGGGGCGCGGGCTGAAGGCCTCATGACCGACGGCGCCGCCTGACGCCGCGTTTGGTAGTCAGTCCGGGAGGGCGATCTTGCCGCCGGTACTGAACTGGTAGTCGTGGAATACCTGCTCGGCGCTGAGGAGTTGATAGCTGCCGTCGGCCAGGCGCCGGGTGGTGTCCTTGAGTCGCCAGGTGGTCTCGCCGCAGGTCCAGATGTCGAAGTTGCGCATGTGGGTGCACAGACAGGTCTTGTCCTTGACCGACACCTTCTTCGCCTCGGGGTGCAGCGCGACCTCGCGGTTATAGGCGTCGATGTAGCTGCAGTTGCCCTTGGCGTCGAGCAGATAGCCGTAGGCTTCGCAGTTGGGACGGATCCCGGCGCCGATCCCGGGGCTGCCCTTGAGCATGCGCATCGGGTAGCCGGTAGGCGACAGCAGGTTGACCTCGATGTCGGCTTCGCTGGCCTTGAAATACTCCTGTTTCACTTTTTCCGGCAGGCCGCATTCATGGGTGACGGTGAAGCGCGTCGCGACCTGCACCGCGGCGGCGCCCTGTTCGAGAAAGGCGGTGGCGTCGCTGCCGGTGAAAATGCCGCCGGCCGCGATCACCGGGATGTCGAGGTGCTCGCTTTTCAGATAGGCCAGCACCTCGTCGAGGATCGTACGCAGGTCGTATTGCGCCCAGTCGAGGCCGAAGCCGAGATGGCCGCCGGCAAGCGGTCCTTCGACCACAACGTAGTCCGGCAGGCGCTGCAGCCGGGCGTTCTTGCGCAGGAACATCGCCAGCGCACGCGCCGAGGAAACGATGATGCCGAGTTTCGCATCGCGAAAGCGCGGATGGTCCTCCATCAGCGCGAACGAACCAAGATGCAAACCGGCACTGAGGGTGATGCCGTCGATGCCAGCATCGAGCGCCGCTTTCAGCCGCATGCTCAGGGTTTCGCGCGGCGCGTTCATGGTCAGCTTTTCCATGCAGTTGATGAAAATCAGGCCGTCGCCGCGCTTGGCTTCCATCGCCTGGCCTACATGGTTGCGGGTCGCCTCTTCCAGGGTGCCGAGGCAGAACTTCACCGAGGACTTGTCGCTGCTGGCGACGTTGTGCGGGGATTGCTTGAGTTTCTGGCTGACGAACTTGGTGTCGAAACGGTGATCGGACACGGTCTGCACCATCGCGTCCGAAATATTACCGATGCCCCCCAGCCGCGCGGCCTCGAGCGCCAGTTCGACGGTCGAAATATCCACGCCCATGCCACCGATGACGATCGGCACCAGTTCCTGTTTGCCGAAGAGCAAGCGGAAGTCGTCCACGCGTTTCATTCTGATCCTTATGATTGCCGTTCACATTCCCGGGCGTTGCCGCAGATGTGAATGAAAGGCCGTATTGCGGGCGGATATTGTTCGCTTCCCGCCCCCGCCAGGTTCGGCCGAACCCTAAATTGTATCCGCACCTGGCACGGAAGGGGCGAAGGAATTCAGACCCGACCGGGTTTTCGGGGTTCCATCCAGGCCTGTTAACGCTAATTTCGCGCCCATTTCCCTTGCTTTTGGAATGGATTTCAAATATATAATCGCACGACCATATGTTCAGTCGATCAGGTGATCGGATGAACATATGGTTTGTCCGCCCCCTTACCTCTCTGGAGATTCCATGAAAAACAACCTGTTCACCCCATTGCTGCTGGCTGGCAGTCTCGTATCGTCCGGCGCCCTGGCGGCCGAACCGCCCAAAGCTGGAGCGATGCCACCCGAAATGCAGCAGATGGTGAAGGCGTTCACCCCGGAAATGCGGCAGAAGGTGATGGCGCTGTCACCCGAGCTGAAAAAGACCATCGTGGGCCTGCACGCGAGTCACCCACGCCGCGCCAAAGAGACGACCCTGCGTCAGATCATGCATGAAATCCTGTCCGAATATCAGGCCATTGCCTCGGCCATAGCAACCGACAATGCCGAACAGGCTGCCGACGCGGCGCGCCGCCTGGCCGGCCATCGCATTCCCAAGGGCGGATTGCTACCCTATTTTTCGCTGGACAAGGTTAACGACAATGACATGGCAGTGCTCCCGGCGATGAACACGGCGGTCGAGGGCAGCGCACTCAAGCTGGCGGAGGCCGCCGATGCGGGCAACATGCCCTTGGCGGCTGCCTACATGAGCGACATCATGACCGGCTGCGTGGCCTGCCATCAGAAATTCCGTGGCGTGCCCGGCATTACGCCCAACCTGATAACCCCCGCTGCCAAATGATTCCGCGGCCTGACCTAGAGGAGAACTGAACAATGAAAAAGCACGTTTTATCGACTGCGGTATCGACCGCCCTGCTGATGCTCGCAGCCAGCGCCCATGCCACCAACGGCGACCAGATGATCGCCATGTCGGCCGCGCAGGCCGGGATGGGCGGCGCGACCGTCGCCCAGGCCCAGGATGCACTGACGGTCCTGGTCAACCCGGCCGGCATGGCCGATCTGGGGATCAAGGATATCCGCATGGACCTGGGCTTCGGCCTGCTCAACCCGCCGCGCAAGGTCAATGGCCAGGACAGCGATTCCGACTGGTACATGATGCCCGGCGGCGGCGCGGTCTTCAACGTCAACGACCGGCTGTTCCTGGGGATGGCGCTGGGTGGCGTCGCGGGCATGGGGGTGAACGTGGCCGACATCAACACTGCGGCGCCCAACAACCAGCCGGTGGTGACGACCAAACAGGTCTTCCGCTTCACCCCGGCGGCAGCCTTCAAAGTCAACGATGCCCTCACCCTGGGCGCCTCGCTGAACATCGCCAACCAGAGTCTGGCGATGTCTCTGGCCACGCCCGCGGGTCAGGTCAACATGCCGCAAAATCAGCAGTTCGGCTTTGGCGCGACACTGGGCGCGACTTACAAGATCAACCCCAAGCTGCAGGCTGGCCTGAGCTGGACCAGCAAGACCGATGTTTCCGCGATGGAGTACAACATCACAACCGGCGTGACCAGCTTCGACATGGACATTCCCGCCTCGGTTGCTTTCGGCCTGGCGTTCAAGCCGATGCCGGGGCTGCTGGTCGAGGCCGACATCAAGCGGATTTTCTTCAATGATGTGATGGGCAGCATTCCTGTCACCAACGGGCCGGCTGGTTTTCCGAATCCGCTGGCTTTTGGCTGGGACGACCAGACCGTCTACGCCATCGGGGTGAAGAAGGATATGGGACCGATGGCGATCAGCGTCGGCTACAACTATGGCAAATCACCGATCGGCGCCGAGGATGTCAACATGAACCTCGGCTCGACCGCGATTGTCGAGCATCACCTGTCGTTCGGCCTCACCCGCAAGTTCAGCGACAAGGTTAGCGGCAGCTTTGCCTACACCCATGCCTTCAACAACAAGCTGACTTCCAGCGTTGGACCGGCCAACACCATCGAGATCGAGCAGAACCAGTACAACATGAACATCGCGTACGCGTTCTGATCGACCGCCCGGCCGTGCGGCCGGGCTTTTCGGCAGTTTCCGTCTCGCAGAGACGAATCAAAAAATGGAGATTTTCATGACCGTAGACCGCATCGTTCATCTGATGGCCGGGCTGATGGTGCTGCTCAGCATCGCCCTGGCCCATTTCACCGCTACCCCCGCCTGGCTCTGGCTCACCGCCTTCGTCGGCGCCAATCTGGCGCAGAGCGGCGTAACCGGTTTCTGTCCGCTGGCGTTCATGCTCAAAAAAGCAGGCGTCAACGAAGGCAGCTGTTGTTCCTGAGACTGATCGGGACGTAGTCTCTTGCGGCAGCGGTCGTTCGCTGCCGTCATTTCCTGGCGCGGCTGCGCGCCAACCCGGCAAGGTCAATAAAGGCGCCTGCATTTTGCCTGTTGAACCTGCCCCAGGCCCAACTCTACAGTGACGGTAAAAAGAAGGAAGTCAGCGGAAGTCCGGCGCCACGACATCGTCGAGGCAGCGATGGAAATCATTCGTCATGAAGGGGTGTCCAGGCTCACCACCCGCTCGTTGTCCAGGGCGGTTGGGATCGCCCAGTCCACCTTGTTTCTTCATTTCGGCAACAAGAGCCACCTGCTGGTCGCACTGGTCGACACGATTCAGGAAGGGTTGCAACAAGAAATGGCGGGCCTCGGGCTTGCGCAACTGACGCCGCTGGAACGCATCAAGGCGGTCATCCGCGCCCATCTGTTCTTTATTCAGCAGCAGCCCGGCATTCCGCGCCTGCTGTTCTCGGAAGAACTGCAAAGCGGTGACCCCATTTTTCGCGATCGCATGAACGAACTGGTGCAGTTCTTTCTGCAGTTCATCGCCGACCTGATAAGTGCCGCGCAGGCGCGCGGTGAAATCCGCGCCGACATCGTCCCACAGCAGAACGCCTGCATCCTGATCGCCGCAGTACAGGGACTGGCTTTTCGTTGGGTGCTGTCGAATGATCGGTTCGACCTGGTGGACCAGGCCGATGCAGTCATCGCGACCCTGATCGACGGCTGGGCGCCGCGGGCAGGCGCCTGATCGGTCGCTCAGGCGGCGCCGGGCGCGGGGTCATCCCGGCACGTGATCAGCGCCGGGTCGTCACGATGGTCGATCAGGATGCGCTTGACCCGCAGCTGCCACAGCCGGCCAAACTCCGTCCGATCCGCGGCGCTGGCTGTTCCCGCAAGAATGGCCGGTATCAAGGCGTGCAGTTCGGCTGGTGGAGGAACCACTTCGGGGTGGTGGGCGGCAAGCACGCGTGCGCCGGTGTCGAGACGGCTGAAACGGATTTCGATGTCGCTCCCGGCGCTGAATGTCAGAAGATTGCGGCGGCTGAAGCGCCCGGCCAGCCCCTTGAAGCCGCCTTCGCCCGCGGCGCCGGTCAAAAGACCGGTGACCGCGGCGATGACGCCGGTGACGCCGTCCGTTGACGCGGCGCCAAATTCGACGCGAACCCCGCCGCGCTCCGGGATGACGCCGGGATACAGCCGGCCGAGCGCCTGCAGGGTCATCAGATAGGCACCTGCTACGGTGGGGCAGGAGTGCCCGGCCAGCTTGACTGCATCGAGATAGCCGTATTCGATCCGGCCGTCGTCGCTGGCGCCGAGCAGTTCGGCAAGCGGGTCGTACAGGATGATGCGGGTGACGTCATCGTAAAAGGCCGGATAAGTCATGGTGGATTCTTTCTGTGAATGATCAGCGCCTGGGCCACTCCGGTGCCGGCTTGCAGCAGAAACCAGAGCAGGGTCGCCACGCTCAGAAGCAGACCCCAGTTCCAGCCTGTTCCGGCGGCGATGCCACCGCTACAGAACAGCACCGCGCGGATCCCGCCGTAGCGCCCGAGGCGATCGCGCAGGCGGGCGTGCCAGTCGCTTTGCACGCCGGGGCGCAGCCACACCGGCAACAGCTGGCTTACCGCGCCGGTCACCAGCGGCAGCATGAAGCCGGTGACGAAGGCCCATATCGGCGCGATGGTAGGAATGGTAGCCGATGCGGGAAGCGCAGCGAGCGCACCGAGGATCATGCTGATGACAAGCCCGGCCAGCGCGCCGGCGAGCAGCGGCGCGGCGCCGTGAAGTGCAAGGATTTCAGCACGATACCGCCGCAGCCAGCTGGCCGCCAGCCGCGCCGGCGCAATCGCCCACAATCCCGCGCCGACCCAGGCGAGCGGGGCGAACCATGCCGCGCCGATGGCGACGGCCAGGCTGCCGCTCGCCGCCCACGGCAAGTCGCGGCGTAGCCGTGGCGCCACCTCCGGATCGGGGCGGCCGGCGACGGTTGGGAGCAGCACCGCAAGCGTGCCGAGGGCAGTGAGACCGACGAAACCGAGCGTGTTGAGATGCAGATGGAAACGTCGCAGCGCGATGGCCTGCGCGGGCCAGATCGCGCTGGCGAGAATCGCGAGCAGGGCCAGCATCAGGCAGGTCAGCGCGGTTTCATACCAGGCCAGGCCGGGATGCGGGCGGCCCAGCATGGCAGCGCGCCGGCGCCGGCTCCAGACGATCAGCGCGCCGGCTGCGAGCGCGGCCAGCAAGGCGCCGGCAAACTGCCCCGCCAACATCCCGGGGAAACTGAATGAAGCCACCGCCAGCGTGCCGCCGGCGAGTGCCAGCACGGGAATGCCGAGCACCCCGGCGGAGGCAGTGCGGGTGCGGGTAAGCACCGGGATGAAGTGGCTCATGGCGCCGAAGATCAGTGGCATCGCCCCGACCGCCAGCATCAGGTGCACGGTGGCGGCCCGGCCGGCGTGGTCCGACCCCAGCAGGGCCGCGGCAAACGCGGCCAGCGCGATCAATACCAGCGCTGGCAACATCGACAGCGTCCTAGTTGCGGATGAAGTCGATCACGATTTCGCCGGCCTCGCGTTGCAAGTACTGGATTTCGACCGCGGCGCCGTAACGTGCGCGCAACTGGTCGAGCAACGGCAACGGATCGTGGTCGTTGACGAAACGCATGCGCTCGCCCGGATGCAGTGCGTCGAGCGCACCAAAAATGGCAGCATGACGAAAGCGCTTGGCGATTCCGCGAGCGTCGAACGGGTAGATCTGATCCTGCTGAAGGTGGAGATGGGCAGTCATGGTCGTGATCCTATAGATGTAAATGGAATACATATTATAAGCACAGGATCGGGTTCTGCGTCCGGATAATTTGCGTGTCGGACTCCGATAATCAGCGTCACGTCGAGCGCGAGATCGAAACCTTGCGCCGCAGGGGCGGCGGCTGGCTGGTCCGGCGGTTCCGCAGCCGTCGCGCTATCCCGCGGCGTCCAGCTCCTCCGCTCCGGGCACCCGGAAGATGCCCTGCAGGCGCAGCAATTCTTCGCGGTGCTGGTTCGCCAGCGCGTTCAGCACGCCGTTCCCCTGCGCCGTCAGGTGCACTTCCACCGCGCGCCGATCGCTGCGCCCCATCTGGCGTTGAACCAGCCCCAGTTTCTCACAGCGCGAAATGAGCGAAACCACGCCATGGTGATGGGCCTGCAGGCGCTCGGCGAGTTCGCCGACGGTGGCCCACTCGCGTCCCGGAAAACCGCGTATGTGCAGCAGCAACTGGTACTGGAGATGGGTAATGTTCTGGCGCCGCGCCGCGCCGTCTCCTCGCTGAAGCGCAGAAACCGGCGCAGCTGGTAGCGGAAATGGGAAAGCGTCTCGAAGTCTTTCTGGCTGAGAGGGGAACTGGGCATGAGCTGGGTTTGATATTGTTCGACTGGCATTTATATCATGTTGTGATATACATAAAGCCATGGCTGACTGCGGGAGGCACGTTCGCGGGGACGGTTGGAATGTCGACCGGGACGTACACAAGGCCAGCCGCCATCGTTTTTCATGAGGAGAGTCACATGAACATCCTGCACATTCACAGATTGTTCGCTTCGTCGGCCGATGGTTGGGAGGAGCTTGCGCGCCCCCGGCCCTCCGCGCTGCGCATGTTCATGTTGCTGGTGCTGCCGTTTTCGCTGATCCCGCCGCTGATGCTCGAATATGCCGGCCACAGTTACGGTACGGTCATGTTCCCGGCGAGCGTCGCACACGCTTGGAGCATTGCGGCGCTTTTCTTCCTGTTTGCCGAGCTGATCACGGTTCCGCTGATGGCCTGGGCCATCAAGACCGTCGCCAACAGCAAGGGCATCAGCAGCGATTATCATGACGCCTTCATGCTGGCGGCGGTTGCGCCGGTTCCGCTCTGGCTGTCCTCGCTGGCGCTGTTCTCCGATCAGCCTGGCGTGGTGGTCGGCGTGGTCGTACTCGGGGTGATCGCTTCGGTGGTGCTGATTTTCCGCGGCGTGCAGCGGATCCTGAAGGTAAAGGAAAGCCTGGTCGCCTTCGACATCGCCAATATCGTGACCTCCTTCGGGCTCATCGCCTGGGTGTCACTGGTTATGTTGGGGCTGGTTCCGGCACTTCGCTGAAGCTTGCCGAGTTGAGCGGTGCGCGGGCTACGCCAGGCGGCCGCCATGGCGATAAAACCGCCGCACCGCTGACAGCAGGTTGAGCCACAGCAGGATCGCCGAGAGCGCCAGCAAGCTGCCCGCAGCAGGAACCAGTCGCGGCCACCAGATGGCCGCAACCAGCAGTGTGGTGGCGATGAGTTGTACGCGAAACTGACCGCGTGTCCAGCGTACCGTAATCATCTCCTTCATCGTGGGAATGCTGCCTGCACGTGCCTGCAACTGCGCCTGCAGATGAAACCAGGCAAGAAAGGGCACGATCTTGTAGAGCATGCCGCACACCACGCTGACGGCGAAGCCACCGATGAACAGCACACCCAGTAGTAGCGGATAGCGATCGCCGCCGGCCCAGCCCGGCCGCACCTGCTCGCCGCCCCAGACCGCCACGCACAGAATCAGGCTGACCATCCCGAGTCGCCAGTAATCGAGCGTGACGTCCGGCAGTTTCCTGCGCCGGCGTGACTGCAGGCGCAGCGTGATGAGTGCGAACAGCAGCACGCCGGCGGCGAGGCTGCCATCGACGAGGCGGGCGGCAAGCGCCGGCAACAGCGCAGCGGCGGCATGCAGCAGCAACAGACAGAAGACCGCACCGGCCAGCCCGCGGGCGAGGCGCGGCGGATAGGGCGGCGTGATCTGGAACATCGGAACGACCTGATAGGCGATCCCGACCACCAGCAACAATATCCAGCCGAGCAGGCCGAAACCGACGTGGGCAGCGATCACCGTGTCGGCGGCCGGCGGGCTCCACCACCCGGCGCGCAGCAACGCCAGCGTCACGCCGGCGAGGATCGTCAGCACCAGGCTTGCCACCGCAAGACGGATTCCCGTGACCGAGTTGCCGGCCGGTGCCCGGGCGAGACCGATCGAGACGGCGGCGATGAAGATCGCGAAACCGCTTCCCAGTAGAATCACACCGGCGCCGTAGGCCGCGGGTTCGGCGCTCAGAAAGCCGGCCATCAGGGCGACGGTTCCAAGTACCAGTGGTACATGGCTGAACCACGCCACCCATTGCGGCACCGGCAGCGGGGCGCCGGCCACCACCGGCAGCATTTGCAGCAGGGCGCCCAGCATCACCATCGCGAGAAAGCCGAGCGTGAGCGCATGGGTCAGCGCGAGTGCCTGCGGCGTCCAGCGTGCGGCCAGCGCGTCGGGCGCCCATGCAATCAGGCACGCTGCCGCCAGCAGGAAAAGCGGCGCGGTGAGAAAAAACCGCAGCGGCAGCGACAAGGGCGGCGCCTGTTCGAACGAAAGCGCGGTCTGCGAGCTCATGCTGCGCGGCAAACCTCAGGCGGCCCGGTCAGGCGCCGGGTCGAACTGGCGGATCAGGATGACATAGCTGCCATCGGCTTCCGTTCGCGTGTCGTGGCGGTAGCCTCGTCCGGTGAGGATCGAATAGAGCGGAAACGGTTCGCGCGGCAGCAGCAGGCGGATCGTCTGGCCGGGGCGCAGCCGGGCCAGCGCCTGCAGGACCATTTCCAGCGGCTCCGGTGGCTCCAGATCACGTCCGTCGATGACGATGTCCGGGGCCGTGGGCGACATGCGCAACTTAGCCGGCCCGGGATTCCATGGACCGGATCAGGTCCTCGCGTTCGCCGGCCAGCACCTGATCCGACATCGGATAGAGCATGTTCTCCTCCTTCAGATTGTGCTGCTGCATCAGCATGTTGAGCGTTTCCGACAGACCGAGGAAGCCGTTCTGATTGGTATCGGTCACCGCCTGCGCCATGTCCTGCAGCAGGGCGCGCATCTGTACGTGCTCCATCCGCATGACCTGGGTCGGCCCCATGGCGTTGCCGGTCCGGGCTTCGAACGCGGGAAACAGCACCTCCTCCTCCATCGCGAGGTGGTGCTGCATTGCCGCGTTGAAGCGTCCGAACAACTCACGGGCGGCATCCCAGTCTTTTTGCGACACCGCATTTTCGGCAGAAGCGAACAATTCGTCGCAGGCGCGGTGATCGCTACCCATAAAATCCACAATCGTGCTCATTGCGTGCCCTCGTGTTTGCTGGAGTTGAAGTATATCAAGATACACTAACCTGAAAATCATCTTGCTCTTTTATCAACATGTTGTACCTTGAGTCGGCCACAAGCACTAAATGTTGAAAATCGAGGAGACCAAGATGACGGCTGTGGGTACGATGATGGAGATGTCGCTGCGCGAGGTGGTCAAGCGCGACGGGCGGCGGGTGGGCTTCGATGCAGGGAAAATCCGGTCGGCGCTGTTGCGTGCCGGTCAGGCGACCGGCGAATACGGCGAAGCCGAGGCGGATCTGCTGACCGCCCAGGCGATGAAAGTGCTGATTCACACTGTCCGCGGCGGCGCGCCAGAGATCGAACGGATTCAGGACGTGGTCGAACAGACCCTGATCGCCGCCAATCACCTCGGCACCGCACGCGCGTATATCGTCTATCGTGAAACCCACAAGAAACTGCGCGAGGATCGCAAGACCGTGGTCGACGTGGAAGTGTCGATCAACGAATACCTGTCGCGCCAGGACTGGCGGGTCAACGCCAACGCCAACCAGGGTTACAGCCTGGGCGGGCTGATCCTCAACGTCTCGGGCAAGGTGGTGGCCAACTACTGGCTCAACCATGTCTATTCGCCCGAACTCGGCGAAGCGCACCGCGACGGATCGCTCCACGTCCACGACCTCGACATGCTGGCGGGCTACTGCGCCGGCTGGTCGCTGCGCACCTTGTTGCACGAAGGCCTCAACGGCGTTCCCGGCAAGGTTGAGGCCGGCCCACCCAAGCACATGTCGTCCGCGGTCGGCCAGATCGTCAACTTCCTCGGCACCCTGCAGAACGAATGGGCCGGCGCGCAGGCGTTTTCCTCG
>JACDJC010002420.1_pt1 | contig 14727 bp, 23 predicted proteins | sample 7454191 | NCBI WGS metagenome assembly JACDJC01 (sample SAMN14253291, study PRJNA609438) | sludge metagenome | isolation source: sludge after 25d culture with pyrite and EDTA | collected 2018-12-20 | reverse complement strand
ATCGGTGACTACATAACGCGTAAGGCGCTGGCGCTTGATGCGCTCGAAGTTGCCCGGCTTGTTCTTGTAAAACTCAGCGGGGTGCATATCGGCCACGCCCGCTTGCGGCACATAAAACAAGGTGCTGATCGACGCGTCGATTTGCCAAACATCGTTCGGGTGCAGGCTGCGCTGCTTTTGCGCCGGCGTGGGCGCGCGCAGTTGCACGGGGTGAATGCCATACAGGCGCAAGGCACGGGCAACGGTGCTGGGTGAATAGGCCATCCATTCGCCCGTTGCCGGGTCAACTCGCCCGCCGCTGATCTCGCCATTTTTGGTGAGCACGGTAATGGCCTGCTCAATGCTGCTGAGCTTTTTGGCATTGGCGCGGAAGTGCTCCATCAAATAACCGCTAATTGCATCGGCCTCGGCACGCGGCAGGCACACCGCCCCGGCATCGGCGCGTTGTTTGCGCGCCGGGCGCATGGCTACCGCATCGAGCTTGCGGTACACGCTGGCAAGCGATAGCCCAAGCTGATCGGCCACCCGCGCATACACCGCGCGCTTGCCGCCATGCCCTGCCGCCTGCGCTTCTTGCTGCGCCTCAATCAAGAGGTTAATGGCCGCAGGCGAGAGCGCCGGGTCAGATAGAACGCGGCTCATTACGCGTTACCCTGCTGGGTTGGCGCGCTCATGGCGGCGGCCAAGGTGGCATCGCGCTCGTTATGCCAGCGCTCCCACTCGGGCAGGCCATCGTCGGTTGGGGGTGGCACCAGCCCAAAATCTTCTTTGAGGATAATCAAGGCGCGGTGCATCTGATCGATCGCGCCCAACAGCAGCGCATCGGAGCGCTGGCCACCGTGGGCCTCGTGGTGATCGAACACCTGCGCAAAATACGAGCGGATGGTCGCGCTGATGTGCGCCACGGTTTGATCCACATCGCGGATAAGCCGTACATGCAAATCAGCCAGCACCGCATCGGGTGTCGCCAGCGCGGCCCGCTTCTTGCCCAACTCAGTTTCCAGTGTATCCAGCCGCTCGTTCTTGCTGGCGATCAGGCGGTCTTTGGCGGCGGTATCTTCCTCGATCTCGGTAACCCGCTTGGTCAGCGCCTCTTTTTCCCTGCTGTGCTTGGTGATGATCTCCTCGGCCAGCTCGATGAATGATTCTTTATCACCCAGCTTGGCCACCTCGATCAAGGCGGTTTTCTGATCTTCCGGCAAGCGGCGGAACTGGCGCATCTCGCGGTAGCCAATACCCATACGGCTCATGGATTCGAGGGCTTCTTCGCCAAGCGATTTTAAGTTCCGGATATCCTCGTCAATTTGCTCTCGTGATCTACCAAGCAAAGAGCAAAACTCTTCCCATGTTCCAGAAAACTGGTGACCGTCACCACTTTTCCTGCCCGCTAAAGCGCGGTAGAGCTTGTTTTCCTTGACATAAGCCAGCTTGGAAGTGGTGACGGTCACCGAAAATTTCGCAAAAGCATCTGCCATCTGTGCCTGCCCAAGCAACTGGTTGAGCAGGTCACGCTCTTCGCCATAGGCGCTTTCAATCGCGGTCATGTCGTGCACGGCCTGCGCTATGTCTTGCGGCAGTTCGGCGACGGGGATGGGGTCGAGTTCGGTTTCCAGTGGTTTACGGGCCATTTCAAACCTCCAACAGCGCTGCGGTTAAAATTTCAGATTCAAGTGCATTCGCCTCAGAACCGCTGATTTGGCCGGTTGTCCACCAGGCATCAACGAGGCGACGCAGCGTTTTTGATACCACCGCGAACCCCTGCTTTTTGGCAATGGCTTCACAGGCCATCAGGTAACCGGAATCGCGTTGTGATGCAGATGCATGGCGGTTCAGGCGGCTAAATATCGAGTCATGTTTTGGGTTCATGTGTTTCTCCTACTGAATGGTTAAACGGGTTTTAATTTCATTGACACGGGCACTCATGCGGTCGATATCGGCCATCACAGTCACGGCCATCTGCGCAAAGCGCACTGATGGGCGAATGCGGCCTGTCTCTGGAATGCGTTCGGCGTAGCCCGCCGCCTCCAGCGTGGCCACGTACCGGGTGATGTTCGGGCCGGAAATACCGGTGGCTTTAATCAGGTCGCCCGGCGTAAGGCCGTGGGCGAAGTGCCGCATCAGCACATCCAGCACCTTGAAAACTTGCAGCGCGCTGGCATTGATGCCGGTGGTTTTCGAATCGTCTTTCATTGGGTAAAATCCTGTTTTATTTATTCAAGGAAGAACGCATGGCAGAAATCACCTCAATCGCTGTCGCCGCAATCAACGCGGCAGGGATTGCCGTTGCCGCCTGGATCAGCACGAAATGCAAACCAGGCAGCCACCATGGTGAAGCGGTCGATGAGGCCAGCACCCAACCAAGCCCGAAGCCATATACCGGCAGCATCCAGCGAAAAGTAATCGCTGCAAGCTGCATTGCTCTTGGGCAGATTGCCTTGATGTTCACCTCATTTGCCCAGCTTCCCTTAACCACCGGCTCGGTTGCACTGGTGGTGAATGCGGGCATTTTTCTCTGGATTGGGTTCTCGTTGTTGCTGCGCGATTTTTGAGCTGACATCACCAATCTCTCCCGCATCGCGCCGGTGCTGACTTTTTTTTGCTCATTCGCTCATTCTTGATCCGGCGCTCGATAATCGGCCGCAGCGCGCTGGCGACGGCCTCGCTCAGCTCATCGTCCAGGGCAAAATCACCATACTCACTCTGCACCGTGTGTGCCCGTGCCAGTTGTTTGGCCAGGCAATAGCTCAATTCATCTGTGTTCATGGGTAGATCTCCAGTTGCAATTCCGGGCTGGCGCTTTTGCGCACGTTTTCTCGATGCCAGGCCAGATCGACCATGCTGGATGTCACTGCCTCAAGCGTGGCATCGGCCTCGGCCAACCCGGCGTAAAACGCCAGCAGCGCGCCCACGGCCTGATTGATATTGAGTTGCAGCGATTGAATATCATCGGCACTTGCGGTATGGCCGGTGGGTATGTCGATAACGAGCCGCCCGGCGCTGGCCGCAAAATAGCGCGAGAGCAGATCAATGCCGCAGGCATGTTCAAACACGCGCACCTGCGTGACTTTGAGGTTCAAATCGGCCAGTTGCTTGTACAGCGTCCACACGCTGCCGTAGCCCATGCGCTCGGCAATCTGCTCCACGCTTAAGTTGTGCACCTCTTTGGCATAAGCGAGCGACTCATCGACCGCCGCCCGCAAGCTGGCTGGCACATGGCGCTTCCAAAAGCGCGCGCGGTTTGGCGGCAGGCGTTTTGGCTTCATGCGGCACCTGCCAATACAAAAGCGTTTTTGCATCTGGTGAAAGTTTCTTTCACTGGGTAAGCTGGTTTCGTGATAAAACAACACGGAGCATGAACGATGAATACCGATGAATTTACCGAGCTGGCAGGCCGCATCGAAGCAGTTACGCGCGTCGTGTTACATGCCGTGGCAGCGCTTGAAGATCGCAACATTATTGATGGCCCCCACTTTGTGGCTGGCTTGCGCCAATCAGTGCAGCCCCAGCCGGATAGCCCGACGCATCTGGCTGTTGCACAGGCGCGGTTGCAAGAGCTGGCAGAGAATCTGGATGGCGCGCGTGCTGTGCGCCAATCAAGGGCTGCTCTTGAGAAAAACCGTGGTAATCAGACATGATCGGCTCCTCAGGCGGCTGCATGGTCCAGCGCCTTGGCTGGATCGGTGCAGATGGTGCCCGCCTTGATGCCGAGCTTGACGGCGATTTCGTGCGCTTGGCCACGCACGCATTTTTTGCGGCCACCCAGCACCTCAAACACAAGGTTGGGCGAGAACTGATTGGCGATGGCCCACTGGGTAATCGAAATGCCGGCCTCTTTAAGGGCGGCCCGGGCTTCATCCGGTGTGCGTTGTTTCATAGCGGTCTCCTGATGGGGGCTGCGACACGTTGGCGCGTGTCGATTAAGTTGCCGTTCGTTGTGCGACGGTGTGAGTTGATTATGGTAAACGAATGTTTACCTGTCAATAGGCAAAGGTAAAATAATTTGGATATTTGTGATCGATTGAAGGAAGAGCGTGAACGACTTGGTTTAAGTCAAACTGCTTTCGCCTCGAAAGGCGGTGTTTCCAAGATGTCTCAAATAAATTATGAGAAGGGCGAGCGCAAACCCGATGCGGGCTATCTATCTGCCATTGCGGCGATGGGTGCCGATGTGCTGTATATCGTGACCGGCCAGCGGTCGGTGGCGGCGGTGCCGGTGGCTAACCGGCGCGAATACGCCTTGCTGGATAACTACCGCGCCTGCGAGGAGGAGGATAAAAGAGCCATCGAGCGGGTGGCTCTATCCGCCGCGCGGACGGAACCGGTAGCGCGCACGGCACCGAAGATTCATGTCGAGACAAATAAGGGCCAAGTTGTCGAGGGTGGCCTGACACAGGAAGGACCGGTTATTTTTGGCGGAAAGTACAAGGAGAGAAAGTGAGTATTTCTATCAATGAAAACCATGGGCAGGTAGCCGACGAGATCAACAACCACGCCCCGGTTACTTTTAACCTGGGCGAGCAAACATTCGAATCTCGCCATCAGGCGCAGTTCGCTACAGATACGGGCATTCACTGCAATCGCGCAACACGGGAAACCTTTGAGTTGGGTGCATCCAGTGATGAAATGATGGCGCTATACCATGCGGTAGATGATGCGCTAAAACGCATGGCATTCGATCAGGCGCGGTTTTTTTTGCAAAAAATAGCCTACACCATGGTTGATAAGTCAGTCTCGCCTTATGAAAAAGACCGTTTCAAGCAGCTGATGACCCGCTTCGCCGCCGTCGACCCGCTGTACCGCGAGGTGCTGGATGTTGTTAAGCCGCTGGTATCGATGACACCTGGCCTGATCCAGTCCAAGGTATATCCACATATCGAAAAATACGACACGGAAACGATCCGCTACGCACTGTATTTTGCCCATGAACTGGGTGATTTGGTGCGCATAAAGAAAGGACGCAGCTATGCCCTTTACCTGCCAGGGCAGACCATTGATGGCTAATTATTTTTTGATCGTTCTCATGCTCCGGCGTGGGAATTCTGCTGGAACGGTCAGGCTCTGGTTCCCGCGTCGGTTTATTTAAAACAACAAATTATTGGCACTCAAAGGAGAAAAAATGGATATTTTGACTTTTCTATTCTGGGTTTTATTTGGTGCGCTGATTGGTGTTGCTGCGGCACAGCGACGTGGTTTTGGCACAGCTGGAGGTGTTATTGGCGGCATGCTGCTTGGACCACTCGCTGTGCTGATGTTCTTTGCATCATCAAACCGTAAACGCTGTCCACAATGCCAAGAATGGGTCAGCAAAAAAGCCAAGGTATGCCCTCATTGTCGCAGTGAAATCAGTTAGCCACTGAACCACATCACAATCTAAACTGCATTAAAAGATATCCCCCACCACGCCCCGCACACTGCGGGGTATGTGTTTTATGGGGGTTGTGTTTTGAAACACCGATTGCCGATTGTTTTTTTAGCCTTGTCTGCGCTGGGCTTAACCTTCATCGCGAGCGATGAAGGCTACCGCGACGCCAGCTACAACGATGGCGGTGGTGTGCAGACAGTCGGCTTCGGCACCACGACGCACCCGGATGGCACGCCCGTCAAACGCGGCGAGAAAACCGACCCCGTGCGCGCGCTGATCGCGCTGCAAGGCCATGTGACCAAAACCGAATCCGCCATGCGCCAGTGCATTGGCGCGGTGCCGCTCTATCAGCACGAGTGGGATGCGTTTGTGCGGCTGGCATACAACATTGGCAGCCATGCGTTTTGTGGCTCCACTTTGTTGAAAAAACTGCACCAAACCCCGCCGGATTATGCCGGTGCCTGCCACGAGATTTTGCGCTGGAATAAAGACAATGGCCGGGTGATTCCGGGCTTGGTAAAACGGCGCGAGCGGGAGTATCGGCAGTGTGTTGGGGTAACCACCGCCCCCTCACCCCCAACGCGAAGCTGGCGAAGCCCACCCTCTCCCACAAGCGGAGAGGGGGCTTTAACTCCTTCGCCCACAAGGGCAGATGGCGCAATTGCTCCTTCCCCCTTTATGGGGGAAGGCTGGGATGGGGGTGTTGAGGATAAGGGGGCATCATCATGAACAGCACCACCCTCGCCGCACTCATCACCATGTTCTTTACCGCTTTGGCGGTATTTGCCGGTTACACCATGGGCCAGCACGATGCCGAGCGCACGGCGCTTAAAGCGCAGCAGCAGGCCGTGGCGCGCGCAATCACACAGGCCAATGCCCTCAATGCCGAAGATGCCGCGATCCTGCGCGCCAGTGAAGCCACCCGAATCATTACCCGCACCCGCACCATTACCCGCACCACGGAGGCTGCCCGCCATGTGGCTAAAAACCCTGATTTGTACAGCCAGCGCCTTGATGCTTGCGGGGTGTGCCTCGCCAGGAGCGCCGCTGCCGACACCGACCCCGGCACCTGCCCCTGCCAATCTGATGATGCCATGTCCGCCGTTATCCGCGCCGGGGCACGCTGAGGGCATGACGGTGGGTGATTTGCTGCAAGCCTATACCCAAGCCGCAGGCCAATACCACGATTGCGCCGGGCGGTTTTTAGACCTGCAACACTGGCAACAACGCCGCGAGGAGGCGAAATGAGCGACCAGATTGACAACGCAAACACAACCGCAGAGCGCTACTTAAGCGCGGCAATCGCCAACCGTGCAAGTGATGGCCCCGTGCCGTGCGGCTATTGCCATTTTTGCAGCGAGCCCTTGCCTGCTGATCAACGCTGGTGCGATGCCGATTGCCGCGATGACTGGCAAGCCGAGCAAGATGCCGCTGCCCGCCGGGGACAAGCATCATGATGCAAAGCTACTCATGGGTGATGGATGTGGTGCAAAGCATCGGCATGGTGGTGCTGGGCTGGTACGGCTGGATGATGAAAAAAGAAATGGCCGATGCCGCTCTGCTGCGGGCCATGCAAGAAGATTTGATGCAAACAAAGCAAGAACTGGCGCTACTCAAGCGCGAGGCCACCCACGCGCCCACCCATCAAGACTTAGGCGAATTACACAACCGCATGAATGATTTATCCGGCGCGGTGCGTGAGCTGGTTGGCGTGATGAGCGGCGTACAGCGCAGCCTTGACCGGGTAGAAACCAAACTGATGAATGAGGGCAATCGATGAATAAGTACAAAGACCTTGTAGCGCAGGATCGACGCCTGGTGCTGCTGCAAGCCTTGGCCCAATCGCCTGATTATGCTTTGCGTGAAACCGTGCTGGTGCGTCTTTTGGCCGGTGAGCGCCTCGCGATTGGCACCGATGACCTTCGCGGCGAACTGCGCTGGCTGGCCGACCGTGGGCTGGTAGATGTTGAGTTCCACGATGACGTACAAGCAGCGCGGATTACCGTGCGCGGCATCGATGTCGCCACCGGCTTATTGCTTGCCGATGGCATTGCAAGGCCGCGTCCTTAAAACAAACAGCGTTTTAAATTTTGGAATAACTCTGGAATAACTCTGGAATAACGAGGAGAAAACCATGAACAAAGAAGAAAAAGCATGAGCAGGCTCAATGCATGTGAACTTGAAGTGATTATCGTAATGGCCCATGTAACGATGGCACTGGAAATTGACCAGAATGTTGAAGGTATGGCCGGGTTCGCGAAATTTTATGTGGATGGCCTTACACCAAAGCAGCGGCATATCTGGGATTCATTTAAAAACCGCTTACCAGAAGTAAAAAAGTACATGGCAAAACTCCTGAAAAATCGGATGGAGTCTACAGATGCCCCCGCGTGACAAAATCAGCCAGTTGCCGCCCACGCTGCGTGCCGCGATTGATCGCTTATTGATCGATAGCGGCTTTGCAGGCTATGAGGCGCTGGAAAGCCTCATCCTAGAAACCCACGGCGTGCAAATCGGCAAGAGCATCTTGAACCGCTACGGGCAAAAGTTAGAGCGCCGGTTAAGTGCGATTCGCGCCAGCACCGAAGCCGCCCGCGCCATTGCCGAGGCCGCCCCCGATGATGCCGACCACCGCTCAGCTGCCGTGATCTCGCTCGTGCAAAGCAGCCTGTTTGAATCCATGCTGGCACTTGAAGAAGCCGAAGATGAAGCCGACCCCGCCGAGCGTGTAAAGCTCTTAGCCAATGCCGCCCGCGCCATTGCCGAGGCCTCGCGCGCGAGTCAGGGGCAGAAGAAGTGGGAGTCGGAGATCCGGGCCAAAGCGACCACAGCGGCGACAGACGCGGCAGAACAGGCTGCGAAGAAGGCCGGATTGTCTGGCGATGCCATTATCGCTATGCGTGCGGCCATCATGCAGGAGCTGGCCGGATGAGTGCGCCAAGTGAACAACCGATGATGGCAACGTCCGTTCTCTTGCCTTATCAGCAACGCTGGATCAGCGACGATGCGGCGGTAAAAGTGATGGAGAAATCCCGCCGGATTGGTCTCTCGTATGCTGAGGCAGCGGATTCGGTACTGCACGCGGCGGCCACTTCGGGCGCGAATGTGTATTACATCTCCTATGACAAGGAGATGACCAGCGGCTTCATCCAGGACTGCGCTGGATGGGCGCGGGCATTCAATTCCGCAGCCAGCGAGATCGAAGAATCGGTGATCGAGCAGGAAGACCGGCAGATTCTGACTTATGCCATCCGCTTCGATTCCGGCCACAGCATCCAGACCTTCAGCTCCAACCCGCGCAACCTGCGCTCGAAAGGCCGCCCCGGTGAACGCCTGATCGTGGATGAAGCGGCCTTCGTCGACAACATTGCCGAGCTGCTCAAATCGGCCATGGCCATGACCATGTGGGGCGGCAAGGTACGCATCATCAGTACGCACAACGGAGTGGAAAACCCGTTCAACACGCTGATCGAAGACATGCGGGCAGGCAAGTACGACTACAGCCTGCACCGGGTGACACTGGACGATGCCTTGGCCGATGGCCTGTATCACCGTATCTGTCAGGTGACGGGCAACACATGGAGTGCTGCGGGGCAAAATCAGTGGCGTGATCAGCTTATCGCCCGTTATGCCCCGAACGCCGATGAAGAACTGTTCTGTATCCCAAGTCAGTCTGGTGGTGCCTGGCTTTCCCGCGCATTGATCGAATCACGCATGAGCGACAAAACACCCGTACTGCGCTACGCCGCACCGGACGGGTTCGAGTTGCTGCCAGATCACATCCGTACGGCGGAGATGCGTGACTGGCTGGAAGAACACCTCAAACCATTGCTGGCCGTGCTGCCATCGGACGGCTTGAGTTTTCTGGGTGAAGACTTTGGCCGATCGGGCGATTTGACGGTACTGACTCCGCTCCTGCAGCAGCAGAACCTGCGCCGCAAGCCGCCATTCATGCTTGAGCTGCGCAATGTGCCGTTCCAGCAACAGGAGCAGGTGGTGAAGTACCTGATCGACCGTCTACCACGCTTCATGGGTGGAGCCTTCGACGCGCGTGGCAATGGTCAGTATCTGGCCGAGCGGGCCATGCAGCGCTATGGCGCCAGCCGGATTCATCAAATCATGTTGTCCGAGGGGTGGTATCGCGAGCACATGCCGCCGCTGAAAGCCGCGTTCGAAGATGGCGACTTAGATGATCTACCAAAGGACGCGGACATTCTCGCGGATCTGCGCGCTATTCAGGTGATAAAGGGCGTACCGCGTGTTCCGGAACAACGGACCACCGGTGAGGACAAAGGCAAGCGCCACGGCGATGCGGCGGTGTCACTAGCGCTTGCCTGGTACGCCAGCCGGGAACTCAAGGGTGGTGTTATCGCACCGTTCGAACCAGCCCCACGTGCACCAGATGGTTACACCGATGTGTTTGATGATGACGGGCGCTTTGCCGCCCAGGGACTCTGGTGATTTATGGCTGTTTCACGAATTCTTGGCCCTGATGGTCAACCCATACCACTCAAGGAGCTGGCAGGCGAACCGCAAACCGCTCGGGTTGCCGCTCTGTATTCTGAATTTGCCGAGCACCCCACGCGCGGCCTGACGCCAGCCAAACTGGCTCGCCTGTATGAGGATGCCGAACAAGGCGATCTGACGGCCCAGGCACAACTGGCTGAAGATATGGAGGAGAAGGACGCGCACCTGTTTGCTGAACTCTCAAAGCGTCGCTTGGCCTGGCTGACTGTCGACTGGAACCTTGTGCCTCCGATGGATGCAACACCCGCCGAGAAGAAGGCCACAGCAGAACTTGAAGCATTGATGCGCGATGCGCTGGATATGGACGCGCTGCTTCAGGATCTGGCCGGAGGTATCCTGCCGGGTTACGCCTGCATCGAACTGGATTGGCAGAACACGAACAGTCGCTGGATGCCCACGCCCTATGCTCGCCCAGCGGACTGGTTCACCGTGCAGGCACAAGCACGGGATGTGCTGCGCCTGCGCACCAATGATCCCGGTGGCGAAGCGTTGCGACCATGGGGTTGGATCACCCATCTTCACCCTGCCAAGAGTGGGTACATCACGCGATCTGGTCTTGTGCGGATGCTCGGCTGGCCATTCATCTTCCGCAATCTGACGGCCCGAGATTTGGCCGAGTTTCTGGAAATCTACGGCTTGCCGCTGCGCTTAGGGCGTTACCCTGCCGGGGCAAGTAGCGAGGAGAAATCCACTCTGATGCAGGCAGTGGTCAATATCGGCCATGCGGCTGCGGGCATCCTGCCGGAAGGCATGAGTGTGGAATTCCAACAGGCGGCGACCGGCGCAGCCGATCCGTTCATGGCCATGATGGCGTGGGCTGAAGCCAGCATCAGTAAGGCTATTCTGGGTGGCACACTCACCAGCCAGGTCGACGGCAAAGGCAGCTATGCCGCCGCCCAAACCCACAATGAGGTGCGCGGCGACATTCTCAAAGCGGATCTGCGCCTGGCTGCCCGTTCACTTACTCGCGATCTCGTGGTGCCGCTGGCCAGACTGAACACCAGCCTCATCCGGATGCCGAGCTTTGAATTCGACGTCAGCGAAAATGAAGACATCACCGCACTGGCCGATGCATTGCCAAAGCTGGTCGATGCCGGTTTGCAGATCCCGGCCCGCTGGGTGCATGAGCAGTTGGCCATCCCGGAGCCACAGAACAATGAACCGATTCTAGTGCGCCCTGTTGTCAGCCAGACCGGCACCATGGCGACAGCGACTGCTCGGCACATGCAGGGATGTCAGTGTTCAGGCTGCACCAGCTTTGCGGCTTTAGCAGCCTCCACAGGTCAGACCACGCCCGATCCAATTCAACCGGCGCAGCAGATTGCCACCTCCTTGGCCAAAGAGGCTCAACCGGCTGTAGCCGACTGGGTACAACAGATTGAGGCCATGCTGAGCCAGGCGAATGACCTAACCGCGTTCAAGGCCATGCTGCTGGATTCGTTCGATCGTCTGCCACCAGATCAATTCGCACAGGCGATTGCTCTGGGTATCGAAGCAGCGCAGACAGCAGGCCGTTACGACGTGGTACAGACCAGTGGCTGATCAACCGTCCACACTGACTGGCGTGTTCGCAAAACCATTTGCCGAGCAGGTGGCCTTTTTCCGCAATAAACTCGGTAACCTCGTGCCCACGGCGCGTTGGGACGATCTAAAAAGGAGCGGCCACGATATCGGCTTTATGGTGGCTGGTGCCGCCAAGGCAGATCTACTTGCCGATCTGGCCGCAGCCGTCGATCGAGCGGTAACCGAAGGTAAAAGCATCGAGGTATTCCGCAAGGATTTCCGCTTGATTGTCGAGCAGCGCGGCTGGCACGGCTGGACCGGTGAAGGTTCGGCCAAGATGGAAGCCTGGCGTACCCGGATCATCTATACCACCAATGCCAATACCGCTTATGCCGCAGGCCGATATGCGCAGTTGCAGGCGTTCGATTACTGGATTTACCGCCACAGCGATGCCGTGAATCACCCCCGGCCACAGCATGTGTCGTGGAATGGCCTGACGCTGCCCAAAGATCATCCATTCTGGAAAACCCATTACCCGCCCAACGGTTGGGGTTGTCACTGCTATGTGGTGGGTACGCGCTCGGCCAACGGTGCGAAGCGGCTCGGGGGTAATCCAAATGCTGCTCTGCCAGATGGCTGGGATGCGATCGATCCGAAAAGCGGCACGCCGATTGGCATCGATAAAGGCTGGGACTATGCGCCCGGTGCCTCAGTCGCACACACAGTACAGGCCATGGCGCAGAAAACAGTGCAATGGCCCTATACCTTGGCTAAAGCCTATATGCAGAGTGTTCCGGAATCGGTACGGGATGCGCTGGCCACATCGTATCGGGCGCTTCCTTCCGTAGCCGACGATGCCCGGCGCTATGCACAAGCTGTTCTGGATGGGCGCAAGGTAGATGAATACCGCACGTTGGGATTGTTGACCAGTCAGGATGTACAGACGATCGCCGACATGACTAAAGTCAGAGTGGCCGGCTATGACTTCGCGCTGGATGCCTATTCCGTAAGGCATGTACAGGATAAGCATGGAACAGCATCAACCGAATCCTCGCGCGGGCAAAGAGCAGTAACCGCCGATGATTTTTCAAAGCTGCCAGAAGTACTCAATGCGCCGGATAAAATCATTGATGGTGGCAAGACAGAGCAAGGAAGAGACACGCTGCAATACATCAAGAATATCGATGGAGCAACGTATAACGCTGTGTATGAAATCAGGACGGGAAGGAAGATGCTGGTACTGCTGACATTCTGGATAAAGCCTTGATCAAGTCCCCCTCCGAAACGTCCAAAACGCTTCGTGGTATGAGCACGACGGCAAGATGCCCTGACCAAGACGGAGTAAACATATCATGTCGATGATCGAAATCAAACTGGATGACCGCGAAGTACTCGACTACCTGCATCAACTACAACAGCGCACGAGCGATATGACGCCAGCCTTGCAGGAGATAGGCGAGTACCTGATCAAATCAACGAAGGAGCGCTTTGGTACTGGCACCGCGCCCGATGGCACACCGTGGGCAAAGAATAGTGACCTAACCTTGTCCCGTAAAAAAGGCACCCAGCCGCTGATCGGAGAAAGCCAACAACTTTCTACCAAGTTCAGTTACTTCATCGGTAACAACGAACTGACCTTTGGCTCACCGGTAGAATACGCAGCAATCCAACAGTTCGGCGCTGGCCAAGGTGATTCTGGCCGTGGATCATATGAGACCAAAAAAGGATCGTTCCCCATCCCCTGGGGCGACATCCCCCCGCGGCCATTTATCGGCATAAGCGACGAAGACCAAGTGGAAATTCTGGACATCATCAGTGGGTATTTGTCGGCTGATTAATCTCATCCTTAAAATTTAACAATGTGAAAACTAATTTCACAATCCTTCCCTATATATCCCTTGTCTTCCCAGTTCATCCCACATTTATTGCAAACATCCCCTCTCATTTATCTCAGTTCCGTTCAGCCGGATGAACGAGATGGATTCCAAGGCGAATACCCAGGCTGTGGACAGCCTGCTCAATTACGAGACGGTCAAGTATTTCGGCAACGAAGCCTTCGAGGCCGCTCGTTACGACGAGAGCCTGCAAAACTGGGAAGTAGCTGCGGTCAAGAACCAGACATCCATCGGCGTGTTGAACGTCGCCCAGGCCTTCGTGATCGCCATCGGCATGACTATCATGCTGATTCTGGCTTCCCGCGGTGTCGTGGAAGGCAAGCTGACGGTGGGTGATCTCGTGATGGTCAACGCCTTTCTCATCCAGATGTTCATTCCGCTGAATTTCATGGGCGTAATCTATCGGCAGATCAAGCAATCGCTGACCGATATCGAGCGGCTGTTCACCCTGCTGGATGTGCCGCAGGAGATCAAGGACAAGCCGACGGCCAGGCCGCTTGAACTCAAAGGCGGCGAGGTGCGCTTTGTGAATGTGCACTTCGGGTACGATCCCGATCGCCAGATTCTGCATGGTGTGGATTTCACCGTGCCTGCCGGCCACAACGTCGCCATCGTCGGAGCGAGCGGGGCAGGGAAGTCCACTCTATCGCGCTTGCTGTTCCGTTTTTACGATGTAACGAGCGGCGAAATCCTGATCGATGGACAGGATATCCGCGACGTCACCCAAGCCAGCCTGCGTGCCGCCATCGGCATCGTTCCGCAGGATACCGTGCTGTTCAACAGCAGCATCTATTTCAATATCGCCTACGGTCGCCCGACGGCCACAAGGGAAGAAGTCATCGAAGCGGCGCGCGCGGCGCACATCCTGAGCTTCATCGAATCGCTGCCCAAAGGTTGGGAGACAACCGTGGGTGAACGCGGGTTGAAACTGTCCGGCGGTGAAAAGCAGCGTGTGGCCATCGCGCGGACCCTGCTCAAGAATCCGCAGATCCTTATTTTCGACGAAGCCACCTCCGCGCTCGATACCCAGACGGAAAAGAACATCCAGTTCGAATTGAAGGAAATATCGCGTAACCGCAGCACAATCACCATCGCGCACCGGCTTTCGACCATTATCGATGTCGATGAAATTCTGGTCATGGAGCGCGGGCAGATTGTCGAACGGGGAAATCACCGCTCATTGCTGGCACATCAGGGCGTTTATGCCGAGCTGTGGGCCATGCAGCAGGAAGCTCGCGATCATTGATCTGCGCATTTTTCCCGCTACGGCGTTCCGTTATGTAATAAATTAAACTGACCAAACATCAATTCCTGCCTAAAACCGTGAGCACGCCATGCCTAATACACTTTCCCCTCAAGCCCTCGATACCCTGAGTTTTGGCGTTCCACTGGCAGAAGGCGTCAGCATTCAGGATCGATTGCGTCAGCAGGGTTTCGGTT
>JACDJC010002419.1_pt1 | contig 14730 bp, 10 predicted proteins | sample 7454191 | NCBI WGS metagenome assembly JACDJC01 (sample SAMN14253291, study PRJNA609438) | sludge metagenome | isolation source: sludge after 25d culture with pyrite and EDTA | collected 2018-12-20 | reverse complement strand
CTCTTCCGATCTCCCGGCCCAGATCCACACGGTGCGTTCGCATCCCCAAGCCCTATCCCAATGTCAAAACTACCTGCGCCGCCACCATTACACCGCCCAGCCACATTTTGACACCGCCGGCAGCGCCCGTGACCTGGCTCTACACCCCGAGCCCGCGGTGGCCGTGATTGCTTCCGCTTTGGCGGCCAAGCTGTACAATCTCAAGATCATCGAGCAGGGCATTGAAGACTTCGCGTTTAATTTCACCCGCTTTTTACTGCTCTCCTATCAAAAACCATCCCGCGCACAAAAGAATAAAACCTCCATCGTCTTCGCGTCTTCCCACACCCCAGGGGTACTCTATCAATGCCTGGGTGAATTCGCCAAGCGCAATATCAACCTCACCAAGATCGAATCGCGTCCGCGCCTGAATAAACCCTGGCAGTATTTGTTTTACCTCGACTTTGAAGGCCACGCCCAGGACCCTAAAGTGGAAGCAGCCTTGATGGGTGTGCTGCGCCTGGCTTCGTTTGTAAAATTATTAGGCTCTTACCAGGCCGCCGATACCCCCCAAGAAGAAATTGAACGGGAGATACCATGATCATCGTCATGCACAAAGCTGCCACCCAAAGCCAGGTGAATCATGTCGTCGCCCGCGTGCAGCAAATGGGCTGCCAGGCATTTTGCTCCCAAGGTATCGAAGCCACCGTGATCGGCATCAACAACCACCAACATCAATTAAATCAGACCGTGATCGAAAACCTGCCCGGCGTAGCGCGCTTAATGCCGGTTAGCAAACCCTACAAACTCGCCAGCCGTGATTTTCATCCGGCCGACACCCTCATCTCAATCGGTGATCTGACCATCGGCGGAAATCAACTGACCGTGATTGGCGGACCGTGTGCCGTCGAAGACCGCGAGCAAATCCTGACCACGGCCCACGCCGTTAAAGCGGCCGGGGCGCACATCCTGCGCGGCGGGGCCTACAAACCGCGCAGTTCACCGTATGCTTTTCAGGGTTTGGGTGAAGCCGGCCTCGAGCTGCTGGCACTTGCCCGCGAAGAAACCGGCTTACCGATCATCACCGAAGTCTTAGACCCGGAAACTGTGCCCCTGGTACGGGCGTATGCCGACATCCTGCAAATCGGCGCCCGCAATATGCAAAATTATTCCCTCTTGCATGCGGTGGGCGAATCCCAGCATCCGGTGTTGTTAAAGCGCAGCATGATGGCAACGGTGGAAGAATTCCTGATGGCAGCCGAATACATCCTCTCGCACGGCAATCACCAGGTCATCTTGTGCGAACGCGGCATCCGCACCTATGAAACCGCCACCCGCAACACCTTTGATATCAACGCCATTCCGGTCTTAAAAGAACATACTCATTTGCCGGTGTTTGCGGATCCCAGCCACGCCACCGGCAAACGCAGTTTGGTGGCTGCCATCGCCAAAGCCGCCGTGGCTGCTGGCGCCGATGGACTGGCAATTGAAGTACATCCCCAGCCGGATGCCGCCCTGGCGGATGGGGCACAGTCGCTTACCCCGCCCCAATTTAGCGATCTCATGCAGCAGGTGCGGCGGCTGGCAGTCGTCATGCAGAAGGAAATCATGGCTCCCTCCGATAGTTGCGAACCAGGAACCTTCTAAAGGCTCAACCTATCGGAAAAATTTACGGTTTCTGTTTTTCCTATTTTTTTCTTCGTGTGCTTCTTGTGCTTCGTGTTGCTTCGTGGCTACATTCCAATGATGGTGAAGCTTCGTTTGGCAGTGACCAAATAAGGTTATAATTAGAAAAACCAAAATCCAACCCGTTCCCACCAGGAATTTCATGAAACATCTCTTTCTTAAAATTGGAAACTTGAAATTTTTCGCCTACTTGTTTGGATTGAGCGGTTTTATCCTGTATACATCAAAAACCATCCCGTATGCCTTTCACCTCAATTCCATCATTGATGAAGGACTATTTTTACTGAAAGGCATTTACTTCACCAACGGCAGCTATACCCCCTACCAGGAGTACGGCTTTTGGATGAACAAAATGCCCTTTGGCTATTTGTTTTCGGGCTGGCTGCAAAACCTGTTTGGCCCCGGTTTGCAGACCGGGCGCATGGCGGCTATTTTTTTTGGCGTCCTCAGCCTGCTCGGGATCTGGCTGCTGATTCACCGTCTCACCCACAATCCCTGGCTGGCGGGTCTGGCTGTGTGGGGAATTGCCCTCAATAATTCACTGATTCAAATTTATTCGCAGTGGTTTTCGGAAGTATTGGTGGCCTGCCTGATGACCTGGATGTTGTTTTTTGTGCTGGGAAAACACCGCCAAACCTGGCAGCTGTTCAGCGGCGGCGTATTGTTAGGCCTGATCATCATCACCCGCCAAAACCTACTTCCCCTGCTGTTCCTGATTCCGCTCTATCGCTATTGGGAAACCAAACAATGGAAATCCGCCGGCTTGGTCGGCTTACCCGCCCTGGTGTTGTTTGTCTTCATCCACGCTATCTATTGGCCGAATATCCTGCAAATGTGGCTGCCCTGGCTGCCACAGCCCTTAACGCCTTTCCTGGATCGCTTTCGCATCCAGCTGCCCGGCCAGCCTTTTTATCAACCGCTGATTCCTTTCCAAACCCGCCTGCACGCCTTTTGGGAAGCCGTCCGCATCCATTTTATCCCGCTCATGCTCAGCACGGCGGTGCTGGTCCTGCTGACGGAAAAAAACGCTTTGCAACCCAAGCTGGAAACTGACCCCAATTTCAAATTGTTTGTCTTTTTGCCGCTGAGCTGCCTGCTGTTAACGGCGGAACACTTCTTCGCCACCATCATGCTGGATTATTGTGTCTATTGTTTCAGCATGTATCTCTCATTTTTCATCGTATTTGGCATGCTGTCACTCATCGCCCTACCGTCCGTGCTGCGCGAGAAGACGCGCTCCTCTGCCACCAGCCTGGTGTTGACTGCCTTCTTCACCCTGGCGGTGCCGACCGGGGTCTTTTACGGCACCTGGCGCAAGCTGGAAGACTTTTTTCTACATATCCAGGTGCCGCGTTCCATCCAATTTGATACCGTCGACCTCTGGGTAATTTTCCACAACAAGTATGGCTGGACGGAAGAATTCAGCATGATCGCCCTGCCCACCATAGCTGGCTTCTTGCTCGGGCTGATCATCCTGGCGGCGTCCCTCTGGTTGGTGCGCCGCTTCCCCGAGCTGACCATGAGCAAAATTACCTGGATCATCCTCCTGGCGCTCGGCTACCTCTTCCTGCCCAGCACGATTCTCGGTGCAGAGTTTGCCCCTCAACCCTGCAATAATATCGTCCAGACCACAGCCAAGGTTGGCGCTGAGATCCAAACCTTTATCCCGCCCGACGCTGCGGTATACTATGCTGGCGGGTATTCTCCGGCGGTCATGCTGTATCTATCCGATATTCAGATTTTCCCGCAACAATATGAGCAGGAATACTCCTATTACCTGGGCGGGGATGCGACCCTCCTCGAAAAATATGGTTATTGGAATGAAGACTCCCGCAGCCGCTGGATTCGTCAGTCCGATTTCATCCTGGTGTCCGAAAAAGAATATAAAGATAGCATGGGTGAATTGATCCATCCAGATCATTTTAGACAGATCTACCATTCCAAACCGCTGTATGCCTGTGTAAAAGATACCAGCCTGATGCTGTTTAAGCGCGATGATTAAGGATCCCAGCAGCGTAAGGAAAAACCCCTAGCCCGTATATTGACCGATAAAGAATGGATATGTATCGCATGAAAAACCTGTTGATCAAAATCTATCATCATCCGCTTGCTGCCTTGTTGACTGCTCTGGCCGGGGTGGCTGTCTATTTATATAAGTCCATTCAGTTCATTACCTACCAATATTCCATCATTGATGAGGGCTTATTCTTACTCAAGGGCATCTATTTCATCAGCGGTACCTATCAACCCTACCAAGATTTTGGATTTTGGATGAACAAACTACCCTTCGGATATTTATTTGCGGGATGGCTGCAAACCATATTTGGCCCCGGCATCCGCACCGGCAGAATTGCCGCGGTAATCTTAGGGATCGGCTTGTTAATCGGAATCTGGCTGATCACCCGCCGCATTACCGGCAATCGCTGGTTGGCCGCTGTATCGATCTGGGTTTTTGCGCTGAATACTTCCCTCATCTCCATTTATTCCCACTTTTTAACCGAAATCCTGGTCGCCTTTTTCCTGGTGTGGAGCTTATTTTTTATCCTTGGCAAAAATCGGCACACGCTCCATTATCTCAGCGGCGGCTTGCTGCTCGGTTTAATCCTGATCACCCGTCAAAATATGCTGCCACTGCTGCTGTTGCTGCCGCTGTATGTCTGGTGGGAAAACAAACACTGGAAAGCGGCCCTATCGGTCTTCTTGCCAGCCCTGTTGATATTCGTTTTCGTTCACATCCTGTATTGGCCGCACATCGCCCAAATGTGGCTGCCGTGGCTGCCGCAAACCCTGACGCCCTTCCTGAATTCGTTCCGCTTTGAAGTACAGGGCCTCCCGTTTTATGACCCCATCCCGCCCTTTCAAACGCGGCTGCACGCCTTTTGGGAAGGGGTCCGCATTCATTTTGTGCCCGTCACAGCCAGTATCGTTTCCCTGTTTTTGATCCTCGCGCAGCGCAAAACATGGAAGACCTTTCACCAAAGCCCGCACTTCAAATTGATGATGTTTTTTTCAATCACCTACTTGCTGCTGATGGTGGAACACTTTTTTGCCACCATTCTGCTCAATTATTGTGTCTACTGTTTCTCGATCTACTTGTCATTCTTCCCGATCTTGGGCGTTCTAGCCCTGGTCACGCTGCCGGTGTTAATTTCAGTACCGCAGAAAACTTCCTTCTGGAACGCCCTGTTTGCGGCATTGTTTTGCGTGGGGTGGATCACGGGTATTTTCTTTGGCGGCTGGCAAAAACTGGGCCGCATCTTAACGCTGCAGGTGCCGCGCTCGATCCGCACCCCCTTCCAAACGGTCGATGTGTGGGGAATCCTGCACAATAAATTTGGCTGGTCTTTTGAAACCCTGCGCATCCTCCTGCCCACCCTGGCCGGGGTATTCGTCAGCCTGGTTTTGTTGGCAATCATCATCTTGGGCGTCTTCCTGCTGAAAAAAAGGGGAGTTCAAGTCAATCTTTCCCGCTTCATCCTGCTCACCGTCCTGGCTTTCGGCCTCCTGCTATTACCCAGCCGGCTGCTGGGCGGGGAAATTGAATTAACCCGCTGCAATAATGTCATCGAGGGCTTTGAACGGGTAGGAAACGACCTGGCCGATCTGATTCCCGCGCAGGCCCGCGTGTATTACGCTGGTGATTTTTCGCCAATGGTCATGCTCTATCTGCCCGAAATGAAAATCTTTCCGCAGCAGTACGAGCAGGATTATTCACACCGCATCGGCGGCGATGCCGCCACCCTTGAACAGCACGGCTATTGGAATGATGAATCGGCGCAACGCTGGATCGCTCAGTCGGATTACCTGATCATCTCCGAGAAAAACTTTCAACGCCTAAACTTAAGTGAAAAAATCCCGCAGGATGAATTCAGCCTGATCTACCGCTCGGAACCGATCTGGTCGTGCAGCGCAGAAACCATTCAGATGCTCTTTCAGCGGAAACGGTGAGCAAAACCCACCTCAACAAGGTGCTGCTTCCCTGACCCTGACCACAGCCCGATTAATTTGTTCTACCTGGAGCCGGAGAGAGAAATGAAAGATGAACAAGCCACCCCCCTCAGTATAGCGGTTATCATCCCCGCCTATTGCGTCGCAAAAGAAATCGAAGGTGTCCTGTTAAGCATGCCTGCCTTTGTGGATCATATCATCGTGGTAAACGATGGCTCACCGGATCAAACGGCGGCGATCGTAGAAAAACGAAGAAAACAGGATGAGCGCATCGTTCTTCTTTCCCACCCCGTCAATCAGGGTGTGGGCAGTGCCATGCTCACTGGTTTTCAACAAGCACTCGCCCTACAAGCCGATCTGATCGTCAAGGTCGATGGGGATGGGCAAATGGACCTCGCCTTTTTACCCCATCTGATCAGCCCGCTGCTCCGTAATCAGGCCGATTATGCAAAAGGCAATCGCTTTTACGATTTCGTCGCCCTGCGAAAAATGCCCTTCATTCGCCAATTCGGAAACACGATCCTCGGATTCCTGACCAAAACCGCCACCGGCTATTGGAATATTTTTGATCCGACCAATGGTTATATTGCCATCCGCGCCGAAACATTAAATCAACTCAATCTGCATACGATCGCCCGCACCTATTATTTTGAAACCTCCATGCTGGCAAACCTATACCTGGTGAATGCGCGCGTCGTCGATGTGCCGATTGCTGCCATTTACCGCGACGAGACTTCCAATTTAAAAATTAGTCGAGTGGTGTTTGAATTTCCGCTGCGCTTGTTAAAAGATTTCCTGAAACGAATCTTGTTAAAATACTTTCTATATGATTTTTCAATGGCTTCCGTTTACATCCTGACCGGCCTGCCGATGCTCCTATTTGGCGTCATCTTTGGGATCGTCAAATGGGTGGAATATGCGCGGCAAGCCTTAGCCGCCCCGACCGGCACCGTCATCTTACCGGTGATGTGCATCTTGCTGGGCATCCAGTTCCTCCTGGCAGCGATCCACATCGATATCCAATCCACGCCAAAATGAACCAAAGCTGCTTTATGGCCCGACCCATTTATAAATGACCCACTTGCTCTTTGTGCCAATCTCATAAAAGCCCTCCGGGATGAAAGCCGGATATTCTTTCGTTTCCCTTACCAACAAATAGTCAACTTGGTTCTCAGTGCGCAGCCAGTCTCGGTCTTCCACCCGCTCGGGCGGGTAAACCGGCACCAGCCTTCTGGTGAAATTTTCCCCAAAAAAACAATATTCTTGATAATAAGACTGAGGCGATGCCAGGGCCAGGGTTGCATCCTGAGCAATATGCTTTTCCACAAACCGGCAGATGGCATTCATCCCGCCCGATTGTAAGGTGATTTTGTCAATCCGGTCGATATCCCAAATGATATGAATATCCGGGTTGGGGGGGTATAAATGCTGCATATCCCTTAAAGGCTTGGCTGGGTTAGAAAAGGTGGTTTTGTACAACACCATGATCGAAACAATCATGATCGAAGTGCCGATCACCCATCTGCGCCAGCCAGGGGAAAGCCAGCCCACCAGCAAGGGAGCGGCAATGATCACGATCGGCGTAAAGTAACGCCCCTGATATGGATCCCAACCCGGGCGCAACAAGGTATCGCAGATCAAAAACCCGAGGGCAATCAAAAAAATAGTGATCCGCATCGGCTCTTTCCGTTTGATCCCGACCAATAGCCCGATCATCATGGCTGGAATCAGGATCAGGAAGCCAATTGGTCCAAACCAGGCCTCATCTTCTTGTAAGTAATGCTGCATGGTCAAGCTGAAGCGATGCCCGGGGGCAACTACGCGGGGTGATTCCACCGGGATGTTGAGGGCCGCAAACAGCGGGCCCAGGATGCTCGCTTTTAGCTGAATGCCGATGGTCGCAAACCGCGCCGGTAAGCCGATCGTGTCAATCATCTGGTAGATCAAGCGCGTGCTGTTGATCACCACATGATCCGATACATTGTTCAGGCCCTGCGCCGAATTCGCTACCGTGGATTCTGGGCCGATCGGGTTTTGATATTCACGGTAGTTAATGAAAAAAATGACAGACCCGATCAGCAGGAAGGATGCCAACGTACTGGCTGCAAACACCATGAGTTGGGAGAAATCAACTTGCTTAAAAATCAGCCAGACGATCAAGATCGACAGGCCTAGCCCGGGCAGCAAGAAAAAAATAGTTTGTTTGGTCGCTAACCCCACGCCAAGTGCCAAACCCGAAAGGCCAAACAAAGTCTTACGATTTTCCTGAATAGCCAAAAAGAAATAATAAAATACGGCCCCAAATAACGCCCCGGCCACCAGGTCATTTTGGGTGGTGGTGCTTTGTAAATGCACGCTGGGCAGGGCTGCGAAAAGAAAGGCCGCCACCGCAGCCTGGGGACGTGACGCTTTTAATAGACGCGCAACCCCAAACACACTCACCATAGCAGCAAGCTGTGCCAGCCACTGCACAAAACCCACATAGCGGTCGCTGCCCGAAAACAAAACCGTCCACAACATCTGCACCTGCGCGTTGACCGGATAAATCAGCTGCGCCATCTTGGGGGTGGCCCAGGGCGCAAAGGATCCATGTTGCAGCCAAAATCCGATGCGCGAAGCATGCGTCGAGATACTGTCATTGTTATTCGGCGGGACAACATAGATGATAATCGCCGTCAAAACCAGGCTGGCGGTCACAGCGATGATTAACAGCGTGAGATCGGGCCAGCGGGTGATCAGCTTGAAGATATTTTGCTTCGTGAGCAATAACCGCAGGTCCTTAAACGGCCCCCATAGGCACGGCTTGCCGGTTTTGTGCCATACCCCATACACAACCAACCCCAATAATACCTGCATTCCTACAAAGAAAAACGGGTTATTTAATTGTTTTACAAAATGAGCCACTTGGGCAATCAAACCAATTTCCGCATAACCGCTCAGATAGATAAAAACAAGGTAAGCGGGTTTATTGGGCAACTTCATCAAACTAGCCAAAAAAACAGCAAAAAACAAAACGGTAATACACGCAGCTACCAGCATCCAAATTCCTTTATAAAATATCCAAACCGTAGGAAATTACCCGAATTTTTCAAACATACCGATTATAACTGAAATTCAGCAGCCAATTTTTTATTTTCAGAGTATAGTTAACCGATCATTTTCTTCCGAAGGAAACCGCATGCAGCCCATCACCTCAAACCGTGTCCTCACCCCCTTGGGTTTCGGCTTAGCCCTGTCCTTATTGGGGGATGCTACCCTGTATGCTGTCCTCCCCTCACCCATCTTTGCCAGCCAGGCCGGCATATCCATCGTCATGGTCGGCTGGGTATTGGGGTTAAACCGCTTGGTACGCATCCTCTTTAACGGGCCGGCTGGCTATTTATATGACCGCTTTCCCCGTCGCCCGATCATGCTGTCTGCCATGTTCATCGGCAGCCTCTCCACTGCCCTGTATGCTGCCAGCAGTGATGCCGTTGGCATGTTGATCGGGCGTGTCTTATGGGGCCTGGCCTGGTCGGGCTTATGGATCGGTGCCAACACGATGGCACTCGACATCTCCCATGATCACAATCGCGGCAAGGTCAATGGGCGGCTGCAAATGTGGTTCTATATCAGTGTTGCCATCTCCTCCTTGCTGGGTGGCTTGTTTACCGATCTCTTCAGCTATCACGGCGGGTTATGGGTTAGCAGCGGTCTCACCTTCTTGGGTTTTCTGCTGTGGCTGCGCTTCTTACCTGAAACCAAACCCAGCTCCCCGCCTGTGGAAAAACCCAAAACAACCCCCCTCACCAAAGGCTTTCCCTGGTTCGTCACCCTGTCATGCGCCCTGCCCTATTTTGTGATGCACTTTATCTTTTCGGGTGTACTGGCCGCCACCACCATTTTGTGGCTCTCCCAATTTATCCCAGCAAGTGGTTTTCGATTGAATGGCTGGGCGGTACCCCTGGCGAGCCTTTCCGGTATTTTTATCGCGCTGCGCGTACTGGTCAGCGTCTTCTCGGCACCCCAGATTGGGCGCGTATCGGATTTTATCGGTAAACGCTGGCTGGTGCTGGTTGTGATCTTGCTGGTGTTTGGCGGCGGGGGATTGTGGTTGTTATCGCTGCCGGTGTTTGGCCTGTCGATCATAGGGGCTTTCATGGCCGCCGTATCCGGCGGCAGCATTCCCACCCTTGTGCCGGCCATTGTCGGTGATCAGGTCAGCTTCCAGCAGCGATCGCGTGTGTTGGGGTTGATCTTCACCGCCGGGGATCTGGGCAGTGCCCTCGGCCCGCCGATTGCCCTGGGGTTGATTCCAGTTTTCGGGCTGGGTGCCATTTATGCCTGGTGTGCGGCCTTGTATGGTTTGACCGCATTGTTGGCTGTCGTTTTTGCCATGCGTGAACAAAAAACTCTCATCCCTGGAATCTAACCAAGCGATCAGGCTTGCACTGGGTTCCCGGCAGGTGAATTCCGACAGAATGCAGGTATCTAACAAATAATTCATCGGGCTAGCACAAGGTCTTTCAAAACCTCGAGGTGGTGCGCCTAGCCCTATTCTGCCTGCACACCCACCAGTGGCTTTCCTTCCTCAGCACTGTGCGCTTGATGTAACCAGCAAGCGACAAACCGATCCGGGGCAGCTTCCAACAGGTCAGGTTCCCGTTCCGCACAGACCTGCATGGCATACGGGCAGCGCGGATGGAAGCGACAGCCTTTGGGCGGATTTAGCGGCGAGGGCACATCCCCCTTGACAATGATCCGCTCGCGCTTGATACGCGGATCAGGGATCGGGATGGCCGACATTAACGCCTTGGTATACGGGTGCAGCGGTTCCCGGAACAACTCATCGCGATCCGCCAACTCTGCAATTTTTCCCAAATACATAACCGCCACGCGGTCGGAGATATGCTCGACCACCGCCAAATTATGCGCCACAAACAAATACGTTAACCCAAATTCGTTTTGTAATTGCTTGAGAATATTTAAAACCTGGGCCTGAATGGAGACATCCAGGGCGGAAACCGGTTCATCCAGCACAATGAATTTGGGATTCATGACCAGTGCCCGGGCAATCCCGATGCGCTGGCGTTGGCCGCCGGAAAACTCGTGTGGGTAACGCATAGCGTGGTAGGCTTCCAAACCCACATTCTTCAGGGCTTGCTGTACCCGATCAAATTGCTCCTGACGATCACCAATGCGGTGAATACGCAGCCCTTCGCCAATCGAATCACCGACCGGCAAGCGCGGATCAAGTGAGGCATACGGATCCTGGAATACAATTTGCAAATGACGGCGCATTTCCTTAGATTCCTCTCCTTTTAACCCCAGCACGCTTTTTCCATTGTATTCAACCGTACCGCTGGTGTGCGGGATGAGGCCTAGCATGGTATGACCGACGGTCGATTTGCCACAGCCGGATTCTCCGACCAGCCCCAACGTTTCTCCCTTGCGGATCGAAAAACTAACGTCATCGACAGCTTTCACCTGAGCAACCACCCGTCGCAATATACCCCCCTTGACCGGATAATACTTCACCAGGTTTTTTACATCGATCAAGTTTTCTGTGTGTTTTTTTACTTCTTCCATATTGTTTCTCTTCCGCTTCAAGCTGCTGATAAGGGAGCGTTATGCCCGGGGGCATCTTGATATAACCAGCAGCGCACCGTGTGATTTTTCTTCGCCGGAATCAAATCCGGGTTTTGGTCAAGACAAATTTGCAGGTTGTATTCTTCCCGTTTTAAACAGCGCGAGGCAAACCGACAACCGGGCGGCAGATCGACCAAATTGGGCACATTACCCGGAATCGTCTCTAACTCATCGCGCACCTGGTTTAAAATCGGCACAGAAGCGATCAGCCCGACCGTATAGGGATGCAGCGGCTTTTCAAAAATCTCGTTGACGCTGGCTTCTTCGACCACCTGCCCGGCATACATAACCGCTACGCGGTCGGCCATTTCAGCAATGACCCCCAAATCGTGGGTGATCAACACCACCGCCGTATTGATCTTGGAGCGCAAATCAAGCATCAGATCTAAAATTTGGGCTTGAATGGTCACATCCAAGGCCGTGGTTGGTTCATCGGCAATTAATATCTGCGGGTTCAACGCCAGGGCCATGGCAATCATCACACGCTGCGCCTGTCCGCCGGACATTTCATGCGGATAGGCTTTGGCTTTGCGGGCTGGATCGGGAATACCGACCAAGCCTAACAATTCCACAGCCCGTGCCCAGGCCTGTTGTTTATCCATCTGGCTGTGAATGCGGATCACCTCCACAATTTGATCCCCAACCGTAAACACCGGGTTCAAACTGGTCTGTGGCTGCTGAAAGATCATCGAAATGCGATTGCCGCGCACATCCTGCATGGTTTGTTCATCCAGCTTCAGAATGTCACGCCCTTCAAAGAAAATTTCACCTTCTACAATTTTACCGGGCGAATCCACCAGGCGCATCACAGAGAATGAGGTCACACTTTTGCCGCAACCCGATTCCCCTACCAGACCTAAAATTTCACCGGCATTGACGTGGAAATCTACCCCATCGACGGCCTTCACGACTCCATCATCGGTGTAAAAATAGGTTTTCAGCCCCTTAACCTGGAGCAGTGCTTCCTTAGTTGTGAGTATTTCTTCCATCTACGCGGCCTTTCCCAGGCGGGGATCAATCGCATCCCGCAACCCATCACCCAGTAAGTTGAATGCCAGCACGGTCAGCATGATCGCAATGCCGGGGTAAAGCACCAAATGCGGCGCCGTAAACACCTGGTTGCGCTCACTACCCAACATGGTGCCCCATTCCGGCATAGGCGGCTGCGCTCCCAAGCCCAAAAAGGACAGGGCGGCTGCATCCAAAATGGCGGTACCGATCCCCAGGGTGGCGGTCACGATCAACGGCGGAATGGCATTCGGTAACACGCGGCTGACCAACACATGCAGCGGGCTGCCGCCCAGGGCACGTGAAGCCGCCACATACGGCATTTCTTTGACCGAAAGCACACTCGCCCGCACGACGCGCGCATAGACCGGTATGGTGACGATGGCAATCGCCAACAAGGCATTTTGTAGCCCCGGGCCCAACACCGATACAATCGTAATCGCCAACAGCAGCGAGGGAAAGGCCATCAAAACATCTAAGGTGCGCATGATCAGGTTATCCACCCAGCCGCCCGCAAAGCCCGAGATCGAGCCGAGTAAGGTGCCGATGATGATCGCAAAGCCGACCGTAGTAAACCCGACCATCAAAGAAATACGCGAACCATGTAATACGCGGCTAAACTGATCGCGTACGTTGCCATCCGTGCCCATAATATGCTGTGGCTGGTCTTCGGGGCAGCCGAATAAATGAATACAGGGATCCTGGCGTTTTTTAATGCCCTCTTCCACGCCAATTAAAACCTGATCCGGTTCAAACGGGGCGATCCAATCCGCACCCAGCGCAGCAATCAATAAAAAGGCGACGATAATCATCCCGACCACCGCGTTACGCTGGCGGAAAATGCGCCGCAGGGTCAACCGCCACAGACTATTGGAGCGGTAATCTTTTTGTGTTTCATCCGTTAAGGTTACAGGTGCCATGCTTACTCCAATCGAATGCGTGGGTCAATAAAAACGTAAGAAAGATCGACCAATAAATTAATTAATACATAGCCAGCTGCAATCACAATCGTAAAGGCCTGAATGATAAAGTAATCGCGGGCGGTAATCGCTTCAAACAAGATACGCCCGACCCCCGCCAAACCAAAGATCGATTCCGTTAACACCGCGCCTGCAAAAATCGTGCCTACCTGCAAACCAATGATGGTCACAATCGGTAAAAGGGCATTGCGCAGCGCGTGTTTTAAGATGACAACGCGGGTCTTTAGACCTTTGGAGCGAGCGGTGCGGATATAGTCCAGTTTTAAAACTTCCAACATGCTGGAACGGGTCATGCGGGCAATGATCGCCAGCGGGATCGTGCTAAGCGCGAAAGCGGGCAAGATCAAATGCTTAACTGCATCGCCCAGAATTTTCCAGTCCCCGGTAATCAGCGAATTAAAGAGGTACATATTTGCGAAAAATTCATGAAAATGATAACTGATCGTACCCTGAGTTAATTCCCATCCCCAAACTTCATAATAGGGCACCGCCACAAAACCCGCCGATAAGCGGCCAGACGGTGGTAATTGTAAGAACGTGTCTTTTAACAATAAAGCAAAGGCAAACTGTAACATTAAACCCAGCCAGTAAACCGGCATCGAAACCCCAATATTGGCACCGATCATGGTGACCACATCCACACCAGAATTTCGCTTCACGGCGGAAAGCACCCCCGCCGGAACCCCGATCAAGATGGCGATGATCATCGCAATCGTGCCTAATTCGAGGGTCAGCGGTAGCCGTTCAATTAAAATCAAGGTGACGGGGCGGCTGTAGCGGATCGATTCACCGAAGTCCCCTTTTAAGACATTGCTCATATAAATGCCAAATTGAACATAGATCGGTTCATTGAAACCGTTTTGTTCGTTAAATCGTTCACAGACTTCTGCTGTGGCCTTTTCTCCGAGCATGGCTTTACAGGGTTCACCAGGGATCATCCGCGCTAGGGCAAACGTCACCACCAGAATCCCGAACAGCACCGGAATCGCCAATAACAGGCGTCGTATTGTATATTGAATCATAAGCTTCTCACCGAAAAAAAGGGGTATAAAAAGCAGGGCGGTCGCGGTTTCCCGTGTCCGCCCCGCGCTTATTCACGTGCGGTTTTTGAATTACTCAGCGTTCAGCAGGTTGCCCCACAGATAGGTGAAGTATTCAAAGGCACCGGTGTTACCGACATGCAGCGGGTTGGCGGCATCCCAAGCAATGATCCAGGACATGGCAACATCGTTTGCGTCCAGCATGGAACCATCGTGGAATTTGACACCTTCGCGCAGGTTACAAGTCCAAACCGTCAGATCGTCATTGGCTTCACACGAAGTGGCTAACCCAGGTTCTACCTCGGTGCCGCCGACTTCGTAGGTTAATAACGATTCAAGTACCTGCTCACAGGCGCGTAAGGATTCGCCATCGGTCTCATCGTTACAGTACAGGGAGATCGGTTCCGCGTTCTGCATCCAGACCAGCGTATCGCGTCCAGCCGGATCCATAACGGCCATAT
>JACDJC010002418.1_pt1 | contig 14730 bp, 15 predicted proteins | sample 7454191 | NCBI WGS metagenome assembly JACDJC01 (sample SAMN14253291, study PRJNA609438) | sludge metagenome | isolation source: sludge after 25d culture with pyrite and EDTA | collected 2018-12-20 | reverse complement strand
ACTGAGGAGCGGATAGTCCTTCGGCAGCAGCACCCACATGCGCCCGCGCTGCTTCATGCGTCCGGCCAGCTCGCCCGCCGTATCGCCAAAACCAAAAAACAAATCGGCGCGCACGCCGCCGCGGATGGCGCCGCCGGTGTCCTGCGCCATCACCAGGCGGTTGTGCGGCTCGGGCGAATTCGGTTGCGTGGTGGCGAGAAAGACCGGCGCGCCCAGCGGAATGAAGCGCGGGTCGACGGCAATCGAGCGCCCACCGGTGAGCGGCACCCCCAGTGCGCCGAGCGGGCCGGAAAGGCCGTTGGGCAACTCGCGGAAGAACACATAGCTCGGGTTGGCGGTGAGCAGTTCGGGCAGCTTCTCCGGGTTGCGTACGCCCCAGTCCTTGATGCCCTGCATCGAGGCCTGATCGAGCGTCAGCTCTCCGCGCTCGACCAGCAGCCGGCCGATCGACTGATATGGATGGCCGTTCTGATCCGCATAGCCCACGCGCAGGTGCGAGCCGTCGGGCAGTTCGATGCGGCCCGAGCCCTGGATCTGCAGGAAGAACAGGTCGACCGGGTCCTCGGCCCAGGCAATGGGGCGCCCGCGAAAGCCGTTCTGTCCCGCCTCGATTTCCGCGCGCGTGGCGTAGGGAACGATCCTGTTGCCGACCAGGCGCCCACGCAGGCGCAGGCTCTTCAACTCGGGATAGACGCCGGCGAGATCCACGGTGATGAGATCGTCCGGTACCGCGTGAAGGGGAAACCGCGCCCGCGCCGTGCGCACGCGATCACCCTTCAGCAGCGGCTCGTAGTAACCCGTGATCAGTCCTTCGGTGCCGCCATCTTCCTGCGTCGCCTGCCAGGGCTGGAAATGACGTTCGAAGAACGCGCGTGCCGCAGCGTCATCGGGCGCCGGCATCGCCGCTGCTTCGGCGCAGCTCGCCTGCCAGGCGCTGCGCTTGACCAGGGTGGTGCAGCCCTGCAGGAAGGCCGGCCAGGCCGCACTCGCCTGCTCGGCCGGCCAGAATGGCAGATCGGTCCAACTGACCGCCTTGAGCGTCGGATAGACCTGCGGTGCGGTCGGCAGCGGCGGCGTGGGCGGCGGAACAGGAGTCGGCGCGGGGGTCGGCACGGGCGGAGGCGCCGTGGGTTCGACGGGCGGGCGCACGGCGCAGGCGGCGAGCGACAGGGCGAACAGCCAGGGGCTCGCGTGCAGAAGGGCTTTGAGGGGAAGGGTCATGCTCGAGTCCGCAATGCCGTCCGAGTATAGCAACGCGGACGCATGCTGCGCCGCAGACCGTCTCAGCGCGGCGTCAATGCAGCACGCGCGGCATGGAAAGCATAAAGGACGGAATCTCGGCCTCGAACTTGTTGCCGTCTTCCGCCACCATCTGGTAGCTGCCCTGCATGGTGCCGACCGGGGTCGCCAGCGCAGTGCCGCTGGTGTATTCGAAACTCTCGCCCGGCCGCAGCAGCGGCTGCTCGCCGACCACACCGAGGCCCTTCACTTCCTGTGTCGCATTGTGTGCGTCGGTGATGAGCCAATGGCGCGAAATCAGTTGCGCCGCGACCGTGCCGTCGTTGGCGATGGTAATGGTGTAGGCGAACACGTAGCGGTCGGCCGAGGGGTCGCTCTGTTCCGCCAGGTAGGCGGTGCCGACACGGACGCTGATCTGGTATTTCTTGCCTTCGGCCACGCTTGGGTCTCGCCGGGATGGAATGTGCCGAGTGTAACGCAATGCCGTGGCGGACTGTTAAAATGGCCCGGTTTCCCCAAAATTCCGGAGCCTCCCATGACGTACCGCATCGCCCCGTCCATCCTGTCCGCCAACTTCGCCAAGCTGGGCGAGGAAGTCGACAACGTGCTCGCCTCCGGCGCCGACATCGTCCACTTCGACGTCATGGACAACCACTACGTGCCCAACCTGACCATCGGCCCGCTGGTGTGCGAGGCGTTGCGCAAGCATGGCGTCACCGCGCCGATCGACGTGCATCTCATGGTCAAGCCGGTCGACCGCATCATCCCCGACTTCGCCAAGGCCGGGGCAACCTACATCACCTTCCATCCGGAAGCCTCGGAGCACATCGACCGCACCATCGGGCTCATCAAGGAGAACGGTTGCAAGGCCGGCCTGGTGTTCAACCCGGCGACCCCGCTCGACGTTCTCGAATACACCCTGGACAAGCTCGACATGGTGCTCTTGATGAGCGTGAACCCCGGCTTCGGCGGACAGAAGTTCATTCCTTACGTACTCGACAAGGCGCGCGCGGTGCGCAAGATGATCGATGAGCGTGGCCTCAAGGTGGAGATCGAGATCGACGGCGGCGTCGGTCCCGCCAACATCGCCGAAGTCGCGCGGGCCGGCGTCGACACCTTTGTCGCTGGCTCCGCCGTGTTCGGTGCCGCCAAGGACAGCGATCCGCACCGCTACAACTCCATCATCGCCGCGATGCGTGCGGAACTGGGTAAGGTCTAATGAACCGGTGAGGGGTAAGCGGTAAGCGGCGAGCGGAAGAAACCCGCGATCGCACCGCTCACCGCTCACCGCTCACCGCTCACCGCTCACCAAAAATGAAACGCTTCCCCCTTCCGATCAAGGCCGTCGTCATCGACCTCGACGGCACCCTCCTCGACACCGCGCCGGATCTCGCCCATGCGGCAGAGTTGATGATGGCCGAGCTCGGCCGTCCCTGCCCGTCGCTGGAAACGATTTCCACCTACATCGGCAATGGCGTGTCGCGCCTGGTCAAGCGTGTGCTCACCGGCGAGATGGACGCCGAGCCCGACGCCGCGCTGTTTGCGAAGGCCATCGCCGCGTACAACAAGCATTACGGCGAACATGTGTCGCTGCATTCGCGCCCGTTCGACGGCGTGGTCGAAGGCCTCGACGCCTTCAAGGCGATGGGCCTGCACGTCGCCTGCATCACCAACAAGGCCGCGCAGTTCACGCATCCGCTCTTGAAGGACACCGGCCTCATCGACTACTTCGAGCTGATCCTCTCCGGCGATACGCTGCCCAGACGCAAGCCCGACCCCCTGCCGCTCCTGCACGCCTGCGAAGTGTTCCAGGTGAAACCGGCCGAGCTGCTGCTGATCGGCGACTCACTGAACGACACCCAGGCCGCCCGCGCCGCCGGCTCCCCGGTGTTCTGCGTGCCCTACGGCTACAACCGCGGCCGCCCGGTCACCGAACTCGACCTCGACGCCGTGGTGCCGAGCCTCGCGGATGCGGCGAAGATGGTGGTGAAGGCGTGAGCTTAGGGGTTAGGGGCTGGGATCTAGGAACTAGGGGTCGCGCCCGGTGGGCGCGATGGTGACGCTGCGCGTCGCTTCATCCCTAGCCCCTAGATCCTAACTCCTAGCCCCTAGAAAAATGACCGAACAAGAATTCTTCGACCTCGCCCGCCAGGGCTACAACCGCATCCCGCTGGTGCGCGAGATGCCCGGCGACCTTGAAACGCCGCTGTCGGTGTATCTCAAGCTCGCCAATGTTCCCTATTCCTACCTGCTCGAATCGGTGGTCGGTGGCGAGCGCTTTGGCCGCTATTCCTTCATCGGCCTGCCGGCGCGCACGGTCCTGCGCGTGCGCGCCCATCTGTTGACCGTGGAGACCGACGGCGCGGTGGTCGAGGAGCATACGCTCGACGACCCGCTCGCTTTCGTCGCCGATTTCCAGGCGCGCTTCAAGGCGGCGCCGGTGGCACGGCTGCCGCGCTTCACCGGCGGGCTGGCCGGCTATTTCGGCTACGACACCATCCGCTACATCGAAAAGCGCCTCGCCGCCACGCGCAAGGACGACGTGCTGCACACGCCCGACATCCTGCTCATGCTGACCGAGGAACTGGCGGTGTTCGACAACCTCGCCGGCAAGCTCTACCTCATCGTCCACGCCGACCCGATGCAGCCCGACGCCTACGCCCAGGCGCACCTGCGGCTGGCGGCGCTGGCGGAAAAACTGTATGCGCCGGTGCGGCCGCCGCCCAGCCTGGGCGTGGGACCGGACGAGCCGAAATCCGAATTCGGCGAAGCCGAGTTCAAGGCCGCGGTGCAGAAAGCCAAGGACTACATCGGCGCCGGCGACATCATGCAGGTGGTGCTCTCGCAGCGCATGTCGCGCCCGTTCGACGCCTCGCCGCTGTCGCTGTACCGCGCGCTGCGCAGCCTGAATCCGTCGCCCTACATGTTCTTTTATGACTTCGGCGGCTTCCACGTGGTCGGTTCCTCGCCCGAGATCCTGGTGCGGCTGGAGGGCGACACCGTCACCCTGCGCCCCATCGCCGGCACCCGGCCGCGCGGACTTACGCGCGAGGACGACCAGCGGCTCGCCGAGGAACTGCTGGCCGACCCCAAGGAATGCGCCGAGCATCTGCAACTGCTTGACCTTGGCCGCAACGACACCGGACGTGTCGCCGTCACCGGCTCGGTGCGCGTCACCGAGCACATGCAGATCGAGCGCTATTCCCATGTCATGCACATCGTCTCCAATGTAGAGGGCCGGCTCAAGCCCGGCCTGACCGCGCTCGACGTGCTGCGCGCGAGCTTCCCCGCCGGCACCGTGTCCGGTGCGCCCAAGGTGCGCGCGATGGAAATCATCGACGAACTCGAACCGTCCAGGCGCGGCATCTACGCCGGCGCCGTCGGCTACCTCGGCTACAACGGCGACATGGATCTGGCCATCGCCATCCGCACCGCCGTGGTCAAGGATGGCATGCTCTACGTCCAGGCCGGCGCCGGCATCGTCGCCGATTCCGTGCCCGAGAGCGAATGGCAGGAGACGCAGAACAAGGCGCGCGCCATCGTGCGCGCGGCGGAGATGCTGCAGGGTTAGGCGCGCCGCTGACCCGACGCGCCAGCGGGCCGGGGGCGGCCCCCTGTAGGAGCACCCGCAAGGGGCAGGCCGTGGTTGTAATGCCACTGAATTGGCAACAACCACGCACCGGCGCCCTCGCCGCGAGTCGGACGCCACAACCTTCACCCCATCGGGCCGGGGGCGGCCCTCCTACAACCGCGCGATGACCCGCGGCTCCCGCCCGCAAGGGTGGTCGAGCGCAGCGCCCCCCCTTGTAGGAGCGGCGCCCTCGCCGCGATTTGGGCGTCACAGCCTTCACCCCATCGGGCCGGGGGCGACCCTCCTGCGACGGCGCCTTCGCCGCTATTGTCGGCCCCCGCATCGGCCACCCCGGCCTCTGTTGCAAAAGCCCCATGCGCCCCGCCTCTAGGCGCGCGCAATTGCATTTTTCACGTCACCGAAATCCATTTTTTAATGTAACCAATTGTTTTAACGCAATAAACAATTCTGGCACGCAACGTGCTTATCGCTATGGGTATCGTTTGGAGGGGCAGCGTGGTGCGGACGGGAAGCTGGTTCGATCTGTTTCATGGCCGTCCGGTCGCGTCGGGTCGCTGGATGTTTCGCACGGTCGACGTTCCTGGCCTGGGCAAGACCCTGGTGGTGCGCTCGGTCGATTGTCTTGGCGCCATGTGTCCGCGGCCGCAGTTGCTGACGCTGAAGGTGCTGGGCGAGGTCGGTCCCGGCGAGGTGGTCGAGATCGTGCTGGACAACCCGACCGCCGTCGAGGGATTCCCGGCGCTGGCGGAAACGCTGGGTTGTGCGCATCTGGCGACGGTGCGTGACTTCGGCTGCTGGCGAGTCTACCTCCGCAAGGGTTCGTAGTTGCTTTGAGGGCGCCGGGAGGCGTTCTGGTTTTGACAAGGAGAGTGCGTGTGAACGGTGTGGCAACGGCTGGTACGGCATCGGGGGGGTCCTGGCTTTCGCGCAAGGGCAACCTGCAGGCGCTGGGCGTCTTTCTGTTCGTGGTCGCCGGTTCGGTGTGGGCGCTGGCGCTCGACAGCCGCTTCGTCTACATGCTGGTGTACGTGTGGTTCGGTCTGGCCTACGGCATGCTGCTGCAGTATGGCCGCTTCTGCATGGCGTCCGCGGTGCGTGATCTGTTCGCGGTGAAGGTGCCGCGCATGGCGGTGGGCATGATGATCGCGGTCGCCCTGTACGCGGTGGTCGCTGCCATCGTCACGCTGGCCGGCTTCAGTACCTTCCATCCCAACGCGATGGGCTGGCACATCATCGTCGGCGCCGCGATCTTCGGTTTCGGCATCGTCTTCACCGGCGGCTGTGCGTCCGGCTCGCTGTACAAGGCGGGCGAGGGCAACATGAACTCGATGCTGGTGATTCTCGCCATCTCGTTCTCGCAGGCCATCGTCGTCAGCGCCAGCGGCTGGTGGGATGCGCTGGTGCCGCAGTCGTGGGTCACCGCCGCTGCCGCGCAGGACATGCCGGCCGAGTTGTCGGTGACCAAGGGCTGGTTCGACATCTTCACCGCCGGCTACATCTGGGGTCTCAAGGGCTCCACCACCGCCGAAATCTTCGGCATGGCCGAGTCCGCCGCCGGCATCGTGTGGCTCAATACCTTCCTCACCGCGATCCTGCCGGTTGTCATCATCCTGGTCGCGCTGTACGCGTTCTACTATCGCAAGGGCTACCTGCGCCGCAGCGGCAAGGCCGCACCCACGCTGGGCGACGAACTCGCCGGCATGTGGGCCATGTTCACCGCGTCGAAGAACACCGCTCTCGCCGGCATCGGTCTGGGCATCCTCGCCGGCCTGCACATGTATGTCACCGGCGCGCTGCGCGAGCATTACGGCATCTTCAACTTCGGCGAGCTGCTGGTGGCGATGGGCTACACCAACGGCCTGTCGATCCAGGACACCGTGTTCGACCCCGGCTACTGGTACATCACCACCCAGGAGGCGCAATGGGGCGGCTGGATCATGCAGAAGCTCGGTATCGACAGCATGGACAGCATCTTCTTCGGTCTCGACAACGGCCTGCCCAATCCCCTGCTGAACGCGCCCGGCTTCATGTCGATCGGCATCATCCTCGGCGCGTCGGTGATGGCGCTGTCGCGCCGCGAATTCAAGTGGAAGGCGCCGACCTGGGAGAGCGCGTTCTTCGCCATCGTCGGCGGCACGCTGATGGGCATCGGCGCGCGCCTGGCGATGGGCTGCAACATCGGCGCCTTCTTCGCCACCGTCACCAACGGCGATCCCAGCGGCTGGGTGTTCCTGTTCGGCATGACGTTGGGCGCGTTCATTGGCGTGAAGGTGTTCACCTGGTGGATGGACTGGAGCGCCGCGCGCAAGGGCGGAGAGCTCGGCCTGTAAGGGCGCATCCGCTGAGTATCGATAATTCTGGACTGTAAGGAGTAAACCCCATGGCCATGACTTTCAACAAGACCGCCGACCACGAATGGGAACTGAACGTGTGCGGCTACACCTGCCCGCATCCGCAGATGTACACCAAGAAGGCGCTGCAGAAAATCGACAGCGGCGACATGCTGACCCTGATCTTCGACAACCCCTCGTCGGGCGAGTCGATTCAGGCGATGTGCGAGGCCGAGGGCAGCGATCTGGTCGACCGCCAGGAAGGCAGCGGTTCCTTCATCTGGAAAATCCGCAAGGCCTGAGCGATGCAACTGGGACTGGTCATCACCGACGAGCGATTTCTCGCGCATGCCAACGGCCTGATCGATGCCGCGCTGGCGCGTGGCTGGGATCCGCAATGCTTTCTCACCGACACCGGCGTCAACCTGCTGGCCGACGTCGGCTTCGTCGGGCGCGCCCGCGCGCGCCCGAACAGCGTCTCGCTGTGCGAGCACAGCGCCGGGCACTACGCCGACGGCCGTTTCGACCTGAATTCGCTGGCGGATTTCGTCATCGTCGGCGGCCAGTACCAGGACGCCGAGCTGGTGAAGAAGTGCGACAGGGTGCTGGTTTTCTGAGGAGCCGACATGGCGGAGCAAAAACACATTCTCATGGTGGCCGTGCAGAAACCGGTCGAGGCGCTGCGCATGGCCAGCGGACTCACCCTGCTCGACGACGCGGTCGCCATCGCGGTGTGGGGCAGGCTGCCCCAGGGGCCGGAAGCCGCCGAGCAGATGGAGGCGCTGGAATTCGCCGACGTCCCGGTGGCGGAGCTCGACCCCGGCACGGACGCGCTGGCAGCGCTGGCGCGGCAGATCATGGATAATGATGTGGTGTATTGTGTATGAGTACGACAAAACAGGTTCTGCTGATCAACCCCGAGCCGACACCGGCGATGCCCGGTCTTGCTGACGCCTTGTGCGCTGCGGGTGCCGAAGTGCGGGAAATGGATCTGGACGATTACGGCGCCCTGCTCGACGCGCTCGCGCAGGGTTTCATGCCGGTGGTACTGAAAGCGCCGCTGGATTGAAAGTGTTTTGCCCGCGGCCCCGGCCGCGGTGAAGGTTGCGCATGACTGGAACGGGTGGCCCGCCGCCCGCCGCCAGCGAGCCAGCCGCTATGGGGGCGTTGCCTTGCCGGCAGGCGGGCGGCGCGGCTTGATAATGGATGGAGGATTTTCTTTGAAAAAGCGCATCAACAGGGGCTGGATCGGCGTGACCGCGCTGGCATTGGCGCTGGGCCTGCACGGCTGCGGCGGCGGGGGTGGCGAGAACACCACGACGACGGCGAGCCAGATCGTGGTGAACAGCCCGGCGGCGATCGCCCAGGTGTCCGCGGACGACTACGCCGACAACGTCAACGGCGTCATCACCGGCGCGACGCTCCAGCGCTGGAAGAACGACTGGGCGACCGAGCGGGCAAAGCTGGGTCTCACCGGCAAACTGATCATTTTCCAGTCCACGATCGGCCCGGCGGGTGCGGAATACGTCAAACCCAACGGCACGAACGTGTTCACCTATCTGTCGCCGTCGAGTGAGTGGTTGCAGACGCGCAGCAACGGTGTGATCGAGACGCAAAGCATGGTGCCGGATGGCGCCACGATGGATGCACTGCTGAAAAAATACAACATCGACCCGAGAAACGACATGATCGTCGCCGCCATGGGCACGGGCAGCAATCCGAACGCCATGGCACAGGGCCGGATCTGGTACGCGCTGCGCTACTGGGGGGTCGACAAGAAGAATCTCGCCATCCTCAACGGCGGCAACCAGTGGCTCAACGGCAACGGCATGATCGCCGGCGATTTCCAGGCGACCCCGAGTACCGCGCCCAACAGCGGCACGCTCTCCGTCAAGAGCCTCCTGGTCGACAACACCCAGCTCCAGGCCACGGTACAGGATCTCATGGCCGTTTTGCCAGGTGCTGACGCCAACGCAAAGGGTGATGGCGTGTTCATCTGGGATGCGCGCAGCCTCGGGCAGTATGCCGCGGGCCAGATGGTGGAGAATGGCGAAGACACCGATACCGGCACCACGGGAACACAGGCGTGCGCAACCGCCTTCTGCGCGCCGGTCAACCCGAACAACTACCTGGCATTTTTCCAGAACAGCGGTTCGCGTCAGGGCCACCCGCGTGGGGCTTTGCAACTGCAATACACATACCTGCTCGATGGCACAAAGGGTTTTGCCTATCGTTCGAAGGCGGAGTTGCTGGCGCTGCTCAACGGCGGCACGGCCACGAACGGCGTCGGCTTCGTGGATGGCAGCAATGGCCTGGTGGGTGCGGGCAACGCCTATCAGCCGGGCGACACCATCTATACTTACTGTGAAACCACGCTCCGTGCGATGATCACGGGTATCGCCGGTGCCGTGATTCTCGGCAAGCCGACGCGCTTCTACGATGGCGCGATGGTCGAGTGGAACTCGTTGTCACACCTGCAGGATTCGAACGGCAACAACATTTTGCCGATCGATTCGCCGTGGCGGACCGACCTGGTGTCGTTCTTCAAGGCCGCCAAGGATGGCGTACCGCCAGGGACGGTTGCGCCGCGTACCATCGTCAACGCCTACGCACCGAACACCAACGCCATCGTCAACGCCGACAAGGCCTACAAGACGGGTGAAGCGGCCGGTGGTGGCGGCGGCGGCGGGGCGCCCAGCAACCCGTGCGGCGGTTGATGATTCGCTTCTGAACCTTGCTTTACTCCTCCCTTGGCCCACGATACTCTCGTGGGCCTTTTTCTTGGAGCTGGATTTGTTCCGCATTGCGCATGCGTGCTTGTTGCCGATTCTGCTGCTGAGTTTCCTGGCGGGTTGCGGCGACAAGGCCGCACCTGGCGTGGAAACCTTCCTTGCACGCCACTGGGCCGATCCGCTGCCGCCGCAGGGCAAGCCGCCGGCGGCGTTCTCGCCCCTGGAGGCTTCGCTCGCGCCCCAAGCCTGCGCACAGTGTCACGCCGCGCAGCATGCCGACTGGCAGGGAAGCCTGCACAGTCGCACCATGGGGCCGGGCCTGCGCTGGCAGTTGATGCTGATGAGCCAGGAGCAGGGCAACCGCTGCCTGCGCTGCCACGCGCCGCTCGCCGAGCAGAAGGCGCTGGTCGCGCTCGAACTCGGCTGGCCGAATGCGCCGAAGCAGCCGCCGCCGGATTTTGTCCCTGCCGATCTCGGCCATGGCGGCCTGGTGTGCGCCGCCTGTCACGTGCGCGGGCACGAGCGCTTCGGCCCGCCGCCGCGCGGCAAGGTCGCGGCGGGCGGGCCGCACGGCGGCTTCACGGTGTCGGAAGCGTTTACCGATAGCCGCTTCTGCGCGCATTGCCACCAGTTCCCCGAAGACGGGCCGCGGCTCGCCGGCAAACTGCAGGAGGACACGTGGGCGCAATGGGCTGCCAGCGATTACGCGCAGGAAGGCCCCGGCCGCCAGACCTGCCAGTCGTGCCACATGCCTGACCGCAAGCACCTGTGGCGCGGCATCCACGACCCGGAAATGACGCGGCGCGCGGTCGATGTCACGCTGAAGCTCGCCGATTTCGGCAACGGGCGTCACGAGGCGGTCGCGACGGTGCGTAACGTCGGCGCTGGTCATCATTTTCCGACCTACATGGTGCCCAAGGTCGAACTTGCGTTCGTCCGCCACGACGCCGGTGGCGCACACGAACTCGGGCGCCAGTTGATCGGCTGGCAGGTCGACACCGGCATCACGCGTGAGATCGCCGACACGCGCATTCCCGCCGGCGCGACGCGCGAATTCCGCCAGCCGTTCACGGCCGGCGGAACCGGCTGGCGCATTGAACTGGTGGTGCGGGTGTTGCCGGGCGAACACTACGAGCGCATTTTCCGCGACAGCCTGGCGCGCGCCGCGCAGTTGCCGCCGGCCGCGGTGCCGCTGCTGCGCCAGGCGCTGACCGATGTCGGGGCGGCGCGCTACGAGTTGCTGCGGGTCGAGGCCAGGCGCATTGCAAATTGAAAGATTGCGGGGCGGCGAATTCGTCCTGCAATTCCCCTGCTCCCCATGCGAATCGTCAACCCGTTGATTGTAAAGAAAAACAAATTCTGGCACGGACTGTGCTTGTACCGGGTGTCGACAAGACACGCGGAAACCTGGCATCCATGCGCACGACTGGCAAAGCGGGCCTTCTGGCCTTGATCCTGACGGTGGCGGCGACGAACGTCGCGGCGGCCGAAGCGGGGCAGTCCCGGCTGAAATTCCGGGGCAAGGCGCTGGCCTGCACCTGTGCGAACGGCATGAGCGAAGAAGACATTCGCAAGGCCTGGGAGGCCCGGTTTCCACAATCACAAGGCGCGCCGCTGGACAGGCTGGATGGGCGCCCGCAAATCCATGACGAGCAGAAGGAGATCGGTAGATGAAACGCAACCAAGGCAAGGCTGGATTGTTCGGGAGGATCTGGCGTGGCGGCGTCATGCTGTCGCTGCTGGGGGTGGGTATCGCGGTCGTCGCGGGGCTTGCGGGCAGGTATGCCGCGGAATCGGCCGACACCGTGGCCGAGGGTTGGGGCGGCGAGGCGACGGTGGCGATCGCACAGGGCGTCCAGCGCCTGTCGCCGATCCCGCTGGCGAACGCCTGCGGCCTGGGGGCATCGAGCTGCTTCAAGTGCCATAACGGCACGCGCGCGGCCAAGCCCGAGATGGATGCCGCCAAGGCGCCGTGGCATGCGAATCACGCGAAAGTGAACAACTCCTGCGTCGGCTGCCACAAGGGCAACTCGCGCATCATGAAGGAAGACGTCGCGCACGCGAAGATGGTCGCCAAGCCGCGCGACAACACGGCCGATTCCTGTGGCAGTTGCCACAAGGGCGATCTCGCCAAGGTGCAGGGCGCCTATTCCACCAGCGCAGGAGCGAAGTGACATGAAGACGAACACGACTGCACGCGCTGCCGTGCGCCCCCTGATTCGTGCCTGCGCGGCCGGCCTGGTTACCGCCATGTTGCCGCTGTCCGCCGTGGCCGGTCCCACCATCGAGTTCGGCGAGCAGGGCTCGCTGACCTTCACCTACGCCCTGCAGGGCTGGCTGCAGCAGCGCGACTATACGTCTTCGACCGACAACAGCTCGTCGACCGACGCCTACCTGCGCCGCAACCGCCTCACCTTCTCGGGCCAGTACAACGATTACGTGGGCTTCTACGCGCAGCTGGAAGCCGGCAACGACAGCAAGCTCGGCGCCGACAACAAGAGCGTCTATTACCGCGACGCCTACGTGACCATCGACTACCGCGACGATCTGCGCTTCATCGTCGGCCGCTTCAAGAACACCTTCTCGCGCGAGAACCTGGAGGCCTGCCTCGAGCCGCTGACGCTCGACCGCGGCGACGTGCTGCCGTACACGCCGTTCGCCGGCAGCCGCGACACCGGCGTGGCGGTGTGGGGCAACCTGCTGGACGCCCGGCTCCAGTATCGCGTCATGCTCGCCGACGGCCGCGAGGACGTCGAAACGCCCAAGGACCAGCCGCGCCTGACGGCGCGCGTGCACTACAGCTTCTGGGAGCCGGAGTTCAACTACGGCTACCTGGGAACCTATCTGGGCACGCAGAAAGTGCTGACCATCGGCGCGGCGTACGACATGCAAAAGGATGTCGCCTACGGCAACTGGCTGTCGCGCAGCGACATCAAGGATTACGATGCGTGGACCGTCGATGCGTTCATGGAGTATCCGTCGGCGAGCGGCGTGTACACCCTGTCGGGCGCCTACTTCGACTACGATACCGGCAACGCCTTCAACATGAACCCGGATCCCTCGCTGCCCGTCAACAGCAATCTCAAGGGCTACTATGTGAAGGCGGGCTACATGCTGCCTAACAAGGTCGGTGTCGGTCGCCTCCAGTTCTTCGCCCGTCACGAGAAGGCGGACTACGGCGCGAAGACGGGCGTTACGGAGTACTACGACAACGACCGCAACAGCATCGGCGTCAACTATTACATCGACGGACAGAAGCTGAAGGTGACGTTCGAGTACGCGGACATCTCCTACGACAACCAGCATCCCACGGATCAGGCCCTGCGGGACTATAATCAGGCCACTTTGGGCTTGCAGTTCATCTTCTGAGCGGTTCCGGGCATTGCGGGACGCGGCCACCCGGCGACGGGTGGCCGCGGCATGTCCGTGCCGCATCAGCCCCGCTTCGAAGAGGTGTCGCCATCAAATCGCTGAGCATGCAGGGAGCGGCCGCGCGGCGCGTTTCCTTCCCGGGCTTTCCGGGGCGTCTGATCCCGGCGGCTACCGCCTTGCTGGCGGGCCTGCTGTGCCTGTATTTCGGCCTGCGCTGGCAGGATTCGCGTTTCTTCTGGGTGACGGGTGTCTCGCTGAGCGGTCTGCTGGGTTACGTGCTCGTGCGGCTGCTCGCCGAACTCGCGGCCCTGCGCAGGCTGGGGCACGGCATCCACGCGGCGCGCGAGGGCCTGCTCGATCCGACCCCGGTCGGTCCCTTCGGCTGGACCAGCGTCGGGCGCATGATCCCGGAGTACAACACGACCATCGCCGTGCTGCGGCAGATGTTCCGCACGGTGGAGGAATGCCAGGGACGCTTCCTGACGGAGCGCAACCGCAGCAACACCATCCTGCAAAGCCTGCCCGGGGCGCTCCTGAGCGTGGCCGACGACCTGCGCGTGGCCATCGCCAACCGCCAGGCCGATGCTTTTTTCGGGGTCGACAGCGGGGCGCTGATCGGCGTCAACCTGTTCGATCTGCTCAACCTCAACGAGCGCGACCGCGAACTGCTGCGCGACGCCTTCCTCTACAAACGCGCCATCCGCAACCGGGAAATCGCCCTCCAGCTTGGGGATGGCAAGCGCTACGTCTCCCTCAACCTGTCGTTCTACAGCGCCGAGGAAAACGACATGGGCGGCGTGCTGATCCTGCAGGACATCACCGACTACCGCCAGTTGATGGAAAGCGTGGCGACGCGCGAGAAGCTGGTGGCGATGGGCCAGCTGGCGGCCGGTGTTGCGCACGAGCTGAACACCCCGCTCGGCAGCATCCTCGGCTATGCACAATTGCTCGACCGCGCCGCATCGAACGATCCCAAGCTCGCCGGCTACGCACGCATCATCGCCGACGAGACGCAGCGCTGCTCGCGCGTGGTGCAGGAACTCCTCAACTACGCGCGCAAGGATCAATGCAGCGGTGAGACCTGCGATATCAACCAGCTCGCGCGCGAGCTGATCGAAACCTTCATCAATTGCCGCCTCAAGCGCTACCGTATCGAGGTCGTCATGGAGCTGAGCGAGAAGACGCTCGTCGCCGAAGGCAGTTGCGGCCAGTTCGACATCGTGCTGTCCAACCTGCTGGCCAATGCGATCGACACGCTCGACGGCATCGCGTCGCCGCGCATCGTGGTGCGCACCTGGGCGGAGGACTCCTACGCCTGCATCAGCGTCGCCGACAACGGCCCCGGCGTGCCGCCCGATATCCGCAACCGCTTGTTCGACCCGTTCTTCTCCACCAAGGACGTGGGCCAGGGCTCCGGCCTCGGCCTGTCCATCAGCCAGGCCATCGTCGCCAAGCGCGGCGGCTT
>JACDJC010002416.1_pt1 | contig 14737 bp, 11 predicted proteins | sample 7454191 | NCBI WGS metagenome assembly JACDJC01 (sample SAMN14253291, study PRJNA609438) | sludge metagenome | isolation source: sludge after 25d culture with pyrite and EDTA | collected 2018-12-20 | reverse complement strand
GTGGGAGCGATCATCAGCGCCGGCCCGCCGAGCTTGCCGACCCGGTGCGGAGTGCCGTCGGGCATGCCGTCGGCCGGACTCCAGAACGCGCCGGCCCAGATCTTGGTCATCGACAGGAGCGTCAGCAGGCTGACGACCATGCTCGCCGCGACAAGCCAGGGCTTCGACTGCGCCGTCGCCGCCTCGACCAGGCCGAACTTGGCCACGAACCCCGACAGGGGAGGGATGCCGGCCAGGCTCAGCGCAGGGATCAGGAACAGCACGGCGATCACCGGGGCCGTGCGGGCCAGGTTGCCCACACGTGACAGTCGTCCAGAGCCACCCACGTGCTCGATGAGCCCACCGGTCAGGAACAGGGTGGTCTTCACGACGATGTGGTGGACGATGTAGAAGATCGCAGCGCTCAACCCGGCCAGCGTGAACAGGCCGAGGCCCATCACCATGTAGCCGATCTGGCTGACGATGTGGAACGACAGGATCCGCTTGACGTCGGCCTGGGCGATGGCCCCGAGCACGCCGATGACCATCGTGAGCCCGGCGATCCAGAGGATCAGCGTCTGCGGGCGCGATTCGGGTGGGAACAGCAGCGTCTGGGTCCGGATGATCGCGTAGACGCCGACCTTCGTGAGCAGCCCGGCGAAGATCGCGGTCACAGCGGACGGTGCCGTCGGATAGGCGTCGGGCAGCCAGAAGAACAACGGGAACAACCCGGCCTTGATGCCGAAGATCATGAGCAGGAACAGCGCGAAGGCGCTGCGCAACGTCGGCGACACCTCCGCCATCCGCACCGACAGGTCCGCCATGTTGACCGTGCCGGTGGCCGAGTAGATGAGCGCCAGTGCGCTCAGCAGCAAGGCGGACGCCAGCAGGCTGATGACCACGTAGGTCATGCCGGCTCGGACCTGGTCGCGGCGGGCGCCGAGCGTGATCAGCACGTAGCTGGCGGTCAGCATCATCTCGAACGCGACGAACAGGGTGAACAGGTCGCCCGTCAGGAACGAGGCCGACACACCGGCAGCAAGGATCAGGTACACGGACTGGAAGCCGACGTGGTTGCGCTCCGCTCCGGGCTGACCGATCGCGTAGAGGAGGACGGCGAGCAGCATCACCGACGCGATCGCCAACATGATCGAGCTCAGCCGATCCGCGACGAGCGTGATGCCGAGCGGAGCGGGCCAGCCGCCGGCCTGCACCGCGACCGTGCCGTCCGCGTCGACGAGGACCGCGAGCGCGATCGTGAGCCCGGTCACGGCCGTGAGCACGACCACCGAGATCACCCGCTGCGCCGACTTCGACCGCCCGACGACGATGCAGGCTCCCGCACCGAGCAGAGGCAGCAGCACCGGCAGCGCCAGCAGCGCGGTCATGACGGGACCCCCCCGTTCGATGCGTGCGCTGCTCCATCGAGCTCGTCGGAGTCGTCGGGTTCGTCGGCGTCGCCGAGCTCGTCGTGGTCGAAGTCGCTGCTCTCGGCGTCGCTGACCTCGGAGTCCTCGAAGCCGACGGTGGAGATCAGCAGGTCCGTCACGTCGTCCTCCACCTCGTCGTCGGAGGTGAGGATCCAACTTCGATAGGCGAGCGCCAGCAGGAACGCGGTGACGCCGAAGCTGATCACGATGGCGGTCAGCGCCATCGCCTGCGGCAACGGGTCGGAGAACCCGTCGGCCGATCCCGTGCCGATGATCGGGGCGTCGCCGCGGCGGCCGGCCATGATGAACAGCACGTTGGCGGCATGGGTCAGCAGGCTGACGCCGATGATGATCCGGCTGAGCTTGCGCTGGATGACCAGGTACGTGCCGATCGAGAACAGCAGTCCGGCGGTGGCGGCGAGCAGCAGGTTCATCGCTCGGCTCCGAAGCGGTCTCCGAAGGCCTCGAACACCATCAGCACCAGTCCGACCACGCACAGGTACACGCCGACGTCGAACACGAGCGCGGACGACAGCGACACCTCGCCGAGCACCGCGACATCGAAGGTCGTGTAGCCCGCCGTCAGCACCGGGTCGCGGAGCAGGACGGGCACGAGCGCGGCCGACACCGCCACCGTCACGCCGGATCCGAGGATCGTCCACGGCCGCCACCGGCTGAGGCGGCGCACCTCGTCGATGCCGCCCGCGATGTAGCGCAGAGAGATGGCCGCCCCCGCAACCAGCCCTCCGACGAAACCGCCACCGGGCTGGTTGTGGCCGGCGAACAGCAGGTAGATCGAGCCGACCATCACCACGCGGAACAGCAGCGGGACGGTCTCGTCGAGCGTCACCAGTCGGCGGATCACGCGCCGACCTCCGCTGTCGATGGCCCACCGCTCGGGGTCCCGTCGGGCCCGTCGACGTCGGGTTGCTCGTGGTCGGAGCGCTCACCTGGTGGCGTTCCCGGCGGTCGTCCTGGACGGCGGACCGCCCTGGCCAAGGCCACGGCGCCGATCGCGGCGGCGGTGAGGACGGTGAGCTCGCCCAGGGTGTCGAAGCCGCGGAAGTCCACGAGGATCACGTTCACCACGTTGCGGCCGTGCCCATCGGGCAGCGCCCGGTCGATCATCTCGGCCGAGGTCGTCGTGGGGAAGCGGTCGCTGCCGGCCGCCAGCGCGAACACGAACACCACGACGCCGACGGTCACCGACACGGCCACACGGAAGGCCTGGCCGATCCACGTCCAACGCTGCTCGAAGTGGTCGGGGAGGCTCCGCAGCACCAGCACGAACAGCACGGTGAACAGCGACTCGACCGCCACCGTGGTGAGCGCCAGGTCTGGCGCCCCTTGGAGCACGAACAGCGCGGCCATCGCGTAGCCCACCCCGGCGAGCAGCAGCGCGGCGGCGTAGCGCCGGTGGATGCTGGCGGCCCGGAACGCGGCGGCGAGTTGGATGGTGACGACCACCGCGGTGGCGATCAGCAGGGAGGAGGGTGCGTCGCTCGTGGCGAACCAGTCGGCGTCGAGGCCGCGCGCCAGCGCCGTGCCAGGGACGATCGTCGTCGCCGTCAGGATCACACCCGCGTAGACCGGGAGCGAGCCGTTCTGCACCACGCCGGTGACCCGGTCGGCCAGCGTGTTGATCGACCGCAGCGTCCATCGGTACGCGGCGTTCGCTGTCGGCAGCGAGGCGCCGCGGGCGAGCACGGTGGCGACCCGGGTCCGGGCGAGGAACAGGATGCAGCCGATCGCGATCGTCAGCAGCGACAGGGCGAGCGGCGCGTTGAACCCGTGCCACAGGGCCAGGTGGGCATCGGGTGCGGCCGGGTCCAGGGAGCGCACCGCGGTGCTCACCGGCGTGTCGAGGACCATCGGCAGCAGACCCAGCACGACGGTGACGCCGACGAGCACCAGCGGTGGGACCAGGAACTGCCGAGACGGGGCGACCTCAGCCGAAACCGGTCGGGTGTTGCGACCCCCGGCCATCAGGGACCCGAAGGCCAATCGGGCCGAGTAGGCGAACGTGAGCGCCGATCCGCCGACGACCACCGCGGTCAACGCCGCTCCGAGCGCCATCCCCGAGTCGAGCACCGCTGCGTATCCGGCCTCCTTGGAGATGAAGCCCAGGAGCGGGGGCAGCCCGGCCATCGACGCCGCGCCCACCAGAACCACTGCGGTGAACCCGGGCCACGCGTTGGCGATGAGCGGCAGCTGGCGGATGTTGCGCGTGCCGGTCGTCCGGTCGACGATGCCCACGCCCATGAACAGCGTGGCCTTGAACGCCGCGTGGGCGAGGAGCAGCACGCATCCGGCGGTGATCGACTCGGCGGTGCCGATCCCGAAGAGGACGAACATGAAGCCCAGCTGGCTGATCGTGCCGTGCGCGAGCAGCAGCTTGAGGTCCTGTTGACGCAGCGCTCGGAGCCCGCCGAACACCATGGTGACGGCACCGACCGTCACGACGGCAGGGCGCCACATGCCGACTCCGGCGAACGCCGGGGTGAACCGGGCGACCAGGTAGACCCCGGCCTTCACCATCGTCGCCGAGTGCAGGTAGGCGCTGACCGGCGTGGGGGCGACCATCGCTCCCGGCAACCACGAGTGGAACGGGTACTGCGCCGACTTGGTGGCTGCGCCGAGCAGGACCAACACGAGGGCCACCACGACCGTCGACCCGCTCGGCGGGTCGGCCAGCAGCCGCGACATCTGGGCGGTGCCGGCCGCCTGGGCCAGCAGGATGAAGCCGACGAGCATGGCGAGCGCACCCATGCCGGTGGTCAACAGCGCCTGCAGCGCGGCCGCGCGGGCGGTGGCGGAGCTCGACTTGTTGCCGATCAGGAAGTAGGAGCTGACCGAGGTGAGCTCCCAGAACCCGTAGAGCGCGAACAGGTTGTCGGCGACGACGAGCCCGAACATCGCTCCGGCGAACAGCGTCAGCAGCCCGATCAGGCGGCCGAGGCCGGCCTGCACCGGTGGGAAGTAGGAGCCGGCGTAGCCCAGCACGAGCAGACCGATCCCCGACACGAGCAGGACGAACAGCGCGCCGAACCCGTCGAGACGCAGGTCGAGGTCCAGGCCGAGTTGGGGTACCCAGCCGACGGACTGCGTGACCACCTTGCCGTCGAACAGCTCGGGCGCCATCGCGACCAACCAGGTGAACGTGGCGACGAACGGGATGGCGGCCAACCACAGCGCTCGACGGCCGAGGTGCCGGCCGAACACGATCGTGACGGCGCCGATCGCGGCGTGCAGGACCAGGAGCGTCAGCACGGTGCGGCCACCGGGTGGCGGAGGACAGCTCGCTGGGGTGATGCAGTCGGGTGTGAACGAGCAGCACCGGTGCCGTGGATCCGGTCGGACGGGTCCCGGTGTTCGACCGAGACGTCCTCACGAGCCGGGGGCATCTGGCCCGTGATCCTAGTCGCCGCACGAGGATCGGACTCCGCGGTCCCACTGCGGCGTCGTCCGGCACCGACAGAGAGGTCGATCGCACCGACCGGCGCGTCGTTGGTGTCCCCTGACGTCTGCTGTCAGACTCCCCCCGTGTCCGGGGCCCACTGCACTCCCGTGATCGTCGGAGCGGCGCAGAGCATCGATCGCCCGGGCGAGCACGAGCTGCTCGACGCGCCCGGACCGATCGAGCTCATGCTCGCCGCTGCCCGTGCGGCCGCCGAGGATGCCGGCGATCCGGGCCTGCTCGACCGCGTGGGTTGGATCGGCGTCACCGGTGGGATCTACGGGTACCGGAACCCGGGCGCGGTGATCGCCGAGCAGCTCGGCGTCACGGGCATCGCGACTGCCTTCACCCAGATCACCGGGACGGCACCCCAGGATCTGGTCGGTGTCGCTTGCGAGCAGATCGCCGCGGGCGAACTGCGGGTCGCTCTCGTGCTGGGCGGCGAGGCTCGCTGGACCGCCCATCGGTTGAAGCTCGCGGGGCATCGACCCACGTGGATCCAGGACCTCGGCGACGGGGAGCCGGCGATGTTCGGCGACATGGCGGCAGCGGCCTTCGCCGAGATCGCGGTGCTGGGGTCCACGACCGCCGCCTATGCCTTGTTCGAGGACGCGCTGCGGCTCCGGGCCGGTCGCACCGTCGCCGAGCAGCGCGACCACTGCGCGGCGTTGTGGTCACGCTTCAGCACGATCGCCGAGACCAACCCGTTCGCGTGGGATCGCTCCCACCACGACGTCGAGTCCATCCGAGACCCGTCGGAGCAGAACCGCATGATCTGCTTCCCCTATCCCAAGGCGATGGTGGCCAACAACAACGTCAACATGGCGTCAGCCGTCCTCTTGTGCTCCGACGAGGTCGCCGACGAGCTCGGCATCGCCGCCGACCGGCGAGTGCACCCGGCGGTCGTGACCTCGTCGCACGAGACGTGGGAGGTGATCCGCCGCGATGACCTCGCTGGCAACCCGGCGCTCACCGCAGCGGGAGAGGCGGCGTTGGATCACACCGGCCTGGACGCGGGCGACATCGATCACGTCGACCTGTACGCGTGCTTCCCGTCGATCGTGCAGGTCTCCGCAGCGGCGCTGGGGCTCGACGAGGCGCGTCAGCTGACCGTCACCGGCGGGCTCGGATTCGCCGGCGCGGCGATCGCCAACGCGGTCGGCCACTCGATCGCTGCGATGGTGCCGTTGGTCCGTTCCGGCGGAACCGCCCTGGTGCACGGCAACGGCGGCAGCGCCACCAAGCACAGCTTCGCCGTCTACGCCTCGGAGCCGATCTGCGAGTTCGCCCGGATCGACTGCCAGGACCGCGTGCCGTCGACCGACCGGGATCTGCTGCCCGGCGACTTCGCCGGCGACGTGGCCATCGATGCCGCCACGGTTCGCTTCGACCGCGACGGCCCGACCGACGTGCTCGCCGTGGCACGTGCCGACGATGGGCGTCGGGCGTGGGCGACGTCGTCCGAGACGGAGCTGATCGACGAGGTCATGACACGGGGGATCGCCGGGCGCTCCGGCCGCCTGGTTGTCGGCACCCTCTCGCTCTGACGCTGGCACCGGCCGTTCTGTGTGCATCCGGTCCGTTCTGTGTGCATCCAGTTCGGTCATGCCGAACTGGATGCACACAAAACGACGATTCGACCGTCAGTCGAGGAGCTCGTCCGCGTCGAGGTCGAGTGCGTGCTGCGCGTGTCGAGACGCCATCGCCATGAACATGTCGTCGCCCCGCTCGGTGCGCTCGACCAGCATCGAGGCGACGACGGCCATCACGAGCCCGCCCCAGCTCCCGCGTCGGTATGCCGTCCAGCAGTCGTCGCGTCGGATCTCCACACCGGCGGCGAGCAGCGAGCGGTGGTAGTGCTCGAAGAGCTCCACCTCGTGTGCCCGGCGCGCATCGGTGAGCAGGCCGGCGCCGACGAAGTAGGCGGCGTCGGCTGGACCGGATCCGACCGTGCAGGTCTGCCAGTCGAGCACCGCCACGGTGCCGTCGTCGGGGTGGAACAGCAGGTTGTCGAGGCGATAGTCGCCGTGCACGACCGTGGCCGGGTCCCGGTCGCGGTAGAGCGAGTCGACAGCAGCGAAGACGATCCGGCCTGCGGCGCGGACGTGGTCCTCGACGCGATCGCCGTAGCGGTCGACGAAGCTGTCCCACACGGTCGGGAGGAGGCCGATCACCATCTCCCGTGAGGGGCCGCGGTCGCCGAACAACCACTCGATGTCGCGCAGCGACGGATCGCCCCAGCGGGGCGCGTGCAGGTTGACGAGCTCGTCCAGGGCGGCGCGGGCCGAGTCGACGGAGCAGCCGACGAGCTGGTCGCCCGGCGTCGCAGGTGCCAGGTCCTCGAGGAGCAGGACGAAGGATCCGGTCCGGGGCTCGATCGCGGCGTGGCGAGCGGCCGGGGTCCGCACGTCGAGGTCGTCTGCCAGCTCCTGGTAGAAGCGCACCTCCTTCTCGTAGGCCCGCATGATCAGCCCGGCGCTGCGGCTGGACGGGTCCGATGACGGCAGCTTGGCGATCAACGACGACCTCGACCCGTCCACGTGGTCGAGGACGAGTCGGAAGCTGTCGCACATCTGGCCGGTTCCGAGCGGCGCCGCCTGCAGCTCGATCACCTCGGGTGAGCCGTCGCGGGCGATGGCGAGCGCCGCGTTCACCCATGCCGCAGTGAGGTCATCGACGGTCTCCACGATCGCGATCGCCACCCGAAGCCCCCTGTCGTCGTCGCCTCGCAGCTTGGCACCGTTGGGCGCCCGCTGCGTTGCGTGCGCATCCCTGACGCGACGAGGCCCCGGGCGCTGGTCCCGGGGCCTCGTTCCGTTCGCTCGGTGGCACCGGCGAAGGCCGGCGCTGGCGAGACGTCGCTACTGCACGACGACGGCGGTGACCATGCCGAACATCCCGTCCTCGCGCTCGGCGTGGTTGAGGATGTGGCAGTGGAACACCCAGGTTCCCTTGGCGTTCGCCTTGAACTGCACCGTGTAGCGCTGGCCCGGACCGACCAGCACCGTGTCCGCCCAGTACGGCTGGTCCAACTTGATCCCGTCGATCGCCGTCACCAGCTGCGGGAACTGGTGCAGGTGCATCGGGTGGCTCTGGAAGCCCTCGTTGAAGTACGTCATCGTCACCCAGTCGCCCTCGTTGACGACGATCGGCTCGGTCGCCGGGAACGACTTGCCGTTGAGGGAGAAGCCGATCGCGCCGGCGTCGTTGAGGACCATCGGGATGTCCTGCACCGGGGTGACGTCTCCCGGGATCTGGACGCCGCTGACGGTGACGTTGCGTGCCACCGGCGTCTCACCCACCTGGATCGCCCCGAACATGCCGTTGGGCAGCCCCATCTGGCCGTGCAGGTGCGGGTGGTACATGCCGATCTCGGGCTTTGTCACCGTGAAGCGGTACGTGAAGGTCTCGCCGGGCTTGATCGGGTCCTGGGTGATGGGCGCCACGCCGTCCATCTCGAACGGGACCGTGATGCCGTGCCAGTGGACGTCGGTGTTGACCGGGAGCTCGTTCTTCACCACGAACTCAGCGGTGTCGCCCACCTCCAACCGGATCTGGGGAGCTGGCACCATGCCGTTGTAGGTCCAGGCCTTCACGGTCTTGCCGGGCTCGACCTCCCAGTCGACGATCTCGGCGGTGAGGTTGAACTGCTTGGTGCCGTCGGGGAGGATCGTCGTCGGCTCGAGCAGCTGGTTGCCCTTGCCCTCGGTCTCGGCGGGGAAGGCGGCGAAGCTGGCGAGCATGTCCTCGTCCATCTGCGCGTAGTCCATCTCGCCGCTCGAGCTCGAGTGATCACCTTCGTCACCCTGGGCGGCCGCGCTGGAGGAGCTGGAATCCATACCCTCCATGACCTTCAGGGTGGTCGTCATGCCCGACCCCGCGTGTCCGGCGATCGTGCAGATGACCTCGTAGTCGCCCTGGTCGACGGTGCCGAGGTCCAGCGTGACGGTCTTGCCCGGGGCGATCGAGTTGGTGGTCACGCCGAGCTCCTCGATCGAGAGGTCGTGCTCCATCGTGCCGTCGTTGGTGACCTCGAGGGTGATCGGGCCGGGTGACGCCATCAGGTCGCCGTCGATCTTGAACTCCGTGAGCGACACCTTGATCGTGGTCGCCGCCCCGGAGCTCGACGACCCGCCGCCGTTGCCGTTGCCGTTGGCGATCAGGACGATCCCGGCGATCATCGCCAGGCCGACGAGGTACAGCGCGACGAGGAAGCCGGTGGCCTTGGCCCAGGATCGCTGCTCGCCGGACGTGGGGGTTGGTTGCATCCGTGGTCCTCTCGGGGACGTGTAGGTAGAAGTGGTCATCCTCGCTCGTCGGTGTCGTGTTCCGACAGGGACCAAGGTCCCGAATCGAGGCTGCGAGAGTGTACGGTCCCAGCCGATGGGCGGACGAACGGCGCTGCTCGACGGGTACGGCGACGAGTTCGCCTGGTCGCTCTTCGACGCCGCACCCGATGCGATACTGGTGATCGCCTCCAGCGGGGAGATCGCCTTCGTCAACGACCCCGCGACACGGGTGTTCGCGTGCTCGGTGGACGATCTCCTCGGTCGATCCGTGGAGGAGCTGGTGCCGGCTTCCGCACGTCGGTCCCACGTCGGCCTCCGCAACAACTACGAAGCGCACCCGCGCGTCCGCCAGATGGGATCGGGCCTGGACCTCTCGGCGGTCCGACCCGACGGCAGCGAGTTCCCGGCTGAGATCAGCCTGAGTCCGCTCGAGCTCGGCGGCGCCAGCTTCACCGTCGCGGCCGTGCGCGACGTGACCGAACGGGTCCTGGCCGAGGCGGCCTACGTGGAGAGCCAGGACGCGCTGCGAAGGGCGGAGATGCGGATGGCGGTCGCCGAGGACCGCGACCGGATCGCCCGTGACCTGCACGACACCGTCATCCAGCGGCTCTTCGGCACCGGCCTCAGCCTCCAGGCGGCGGCATCGCTGGCCACTCCTCCGCTGCGCGAACGCCTGGAGGCCGCCGTGTCGGACCTCGACGAGATGATCTTCGAGCTGCGGACGACGATCTTCTCGCTCCAGGGAAGCCGTACGCTGGCGGGCGGGCTCCGTGGCGAGCTGCTCGACGTCGCCACCGAATGGGGCGTGGCCTCCGGCGTCGATGTGCGGGTGCAGTTCGACGGCCCGATCGAGTCGCTCGACGGCCGGATCGCCAACCACCTGGTTCCCGTGCTCACCGAAGCGCTGTCCAACGTGGCCAAGCACGCCCACGCTCAGAGGGTCCGGGTGGCGGTGACCGTCGGCGACGACGTCGCCGTGGTGGTGACCGACGACGGCGACGGCCCGTCCGGCGAGGTCTACGGCGGGTCGGGGTTGGCCAACCTCCGGGCGCGAGCCGAGGAGCTCGGCGGGTCCTCTTCGCTCGTCCCAGGCGTGGAGGGTGGCAGCCGGTTGCTGTGGCGGGTGCCCCGGTCCTGAGCGCGCCACCCTGACCGCCGCCCTCATCAGGGGGCCAGTGGCATCAGGGGGCCAGTGGCGTCAGCGGTGCTGGCGTTCGGCCAGTCGGGCCGCGTAGACGGCGGCCTCGGTGCGACGGCTCATCCCCATCTTGGCGAGGAGGTTCGAGACGTAGTTCTTGATCGTCTTCTCCGCCAGGTGCATCTCGTTCGCGATCTGGCGGTTGGTCATGCCGTCCGCGAGCAGATCGAGGATCCGTCGCTCCTGGGGCGTCAGGTACCTGAGGCGCTCGTCCTCGTCGGGCCCACGGCGGATCCGCGCCGCCGCCCTCTGCTTGAGCACCGGGTCCAGCAGCGATTCGCCGGCCGCCACCCGCGTCACCGCGTCGACGAGGTCCGACCCACGCACCTGCTTGAGCACGTAGCCGGACGCACCCGCGACCACGGCGTCGAGGAGGGCGTCGTCGTCGGGGAACGAGGTGAGCATCAGGCAGGCCAGGGCGGGGAGCTCCGAACGGAGGTCTCGGCACAGCTCGATGCCGGTCCCATCGGGCAGCTGCACGTCGAGGACTGCCACGTCGGGAGCTGCGGAGGGAACAGCGGCCAGCGCATCGGCGACAGACCCCGCCTCGCCGACGACGGCGAGGTCGCCGGTGCCCTCGAGGAGGTCACGCACCCCGCGGCGGACCACCTCGTGGTCGTCCACCAGGAAAACGGTGATGGGCATGGGCTGATTCCTGTCGCTGGGTGCCGGAGCCGTGGGGACAGGCTGCACCCTGGGAGTCCTCCGGGGACAGGGCACAAGGTCCCGACGGCCGGAGCGCGCCGATCGCAGAAGATGATCGCGGGCACCGGCAGGTCTGCAACCTGCGGTCCGACCCCGGGAGCGCGCAGGTCGGCTCGATGAGCTGACGAGCCGTCAGATGTGGCCGGCGTGGCGTCGCTACTGTGGGCCCATGCCGTCGGACACAGCTGATCGAGACCAGTTCGACCTCGCGACCGTGAGCGAGGTCGTGGCGTCTGCCGTCCCCGATCGGGAGGCGATCATCTTCGGGGATCGCCGTCTCACCTTCGGGGAGTTGGCCGAACGCAGCCGCAGGCTCGCGTCGTACCTGCACGAACACGGCCTGGGCTGCCACACCGAACGAGGCGACCTGCAGCCCCACGAGTCCGGCCAGGACCTCGTCGCGCTCTACCTCTACAACGGCAACGAGTACATCGAGGGCATGCTCGGCTGCGCCAAGGCCCGTGCTGCATCGTTCAACGTGAACTACCGGTACGTGGCCGAGGAGCTGCGCTACCTGTTCGACAACGCGTCGGCCCGGGGGGTCATCTTCCACGCGTCCTTCGCTCCCGTCGTCACCTCGCTGCTCGCCTCGATGTCACCTGAGGAGCGCGACCGCATCGGCGTGCTGCTCCAGGTGGCCGACGACTCCGGCGAGGCGCTCGTGGCCGGCGCCGTCGACTACGAGGAGGCGCTCGCCGCGTCGGACCCGGCCGGTCCCGGTCTGACCCCATCGCCCGACGACATCTACGTCGTCTACACGGGCGGCACCACCGGCATGCCCAAGGGGGTGCTGTGGCGCTCCGACGACATCTTCATGAACGCCATGGGCGGCAAGGAGGTGGGGACCTGGGTCGAGATGCAGTCCTATGACCAGATCGCCGAGCGGGCCCGCAACAACGCCGGGTTCCGCCTCCTCACCCTGCCGCCGCTGATGCACGGCGCGGCGCAGTGGGCCGGTTTCATGATGCTCAACGGCGGCTCGACGCTGATCATCCCGACCTCGCGGAACCTGGACCCGGCCGAGGTCTGGTCGCTGGTGAGCAAGGAGAGCGTCCAGTCGGTGGTCGTCGTCGGCGATGCCATGGCCCGACCGCTGTTGGATGAACTGCAGGCCGGCGACCACGACACCTCGTCGCTGTTCGTGCTCGGCAACGGCGGTGCCGCGCTCAGCGCAGCGCTCAAGGAGGAGTACCTCGAGGCGCTGCCCGACCTGTTGATCAACGACTCGCTGGGGTCGTCGGAGACGGGCGCGCAGGCATCGACGCTGTCGACCAAGGGGGGCGTGTCGGCTGCCGAGTTCCAGCCCGGACCCGGCGCGACCGTCATCAGCGAGGACCTCACAGAGGTCCTCGAACCCGGCCACGACGGCATCGGCTGGTCGGCCCAGTCGGGTGCGGTTCCGCTGGGCTACCTCGGCGATGCCGACAAGACGGCCAAGACCTTCCCGACCATCGACGGGACCCGCTACTCGGTGCCTGGTGACCGTGCGATCTGGCGGGCCGACGGCGTGATCGAGCTGCTCGGACGCGACTCGCAGTGCATCAACTCGGGTGGGGAGAAGATCTTCGTCGAGGAGGTCGAGCAGGCGATCCTCAGCCATCCCGACGTTCTCGACGTGCTCGTCGCCAGCCGCCCGAGCGAGCGGTGGGGCAACGAGGTCGTCGCGGTCGTCGAGCTCGCAGAGGGCGCGGTGCGCGACGACGACGCGCTGTCCGCGCACGCCAACGAGTCGATCGCCCGCTACAAGCTCCCCAAGGAGTGGGTGTACGTCGAGCGCATCCAGCGGTCTCCGTCCGGCAAGGCCGACTACCGCTGGGCCAAGCAGCTCGCGTCGGACACGATCACCTGAACGACGCGATCAGGTCAGGTTGGGCGGGTCGATCGCTGCGGAGATCACGGCGAGCACGTTGGGAGCTCGCTCCGCGGTGACGCCCGGTCCGAGCTGCACCACCGACGTCAGCACCGACAAGACGATGCTGACGAGACCGTCGGAGACGACGTCCGGGTCGATGTCGGTCCGCACCTCGCCGGTGAGCTGATCCGCCCGGAGCCGGTCCGCGCACACCTTGCGGACCTCGGCCAGCGCCGGGATGTCGAGCACCCGGGCGGTGACCTCGGGCTCCAGGCCGGCGAGCAGCCGTCGGGCGAGCGGGTGGCGGTCGACGGCGTCGACCAGGGTGACGATCAGGTGCGCCTGCCAGTCGTCGAGCTCGGTGTCGTTGAACACGGAGAGGAACCCCTCGTCGATCACGCCGGCGGCGTCCTCGTCGACGGCTGCCAGGAACAGCGCTTCCTTGTTGGGGAAGTACGAGTAGGCCACGGTCCCGCCGACCCCGGCGTCTCTGGCGATGTCCGCGACGGAGGTGGCCCGGTAGCCGTCGCGGCCGAAGCGGTCGATCGCCGCGGCGAGGATCGTTCGACGAGTCTGCGCGCCCTTGCCGTTCTTGCGGGGCTCGTCTGTCTCGGGCGTGGCGCTCCTCACCCGCTGGATACTACCGCCACCTTCTCCAAAAATGAAGGATTGACGAAATCACTCAGATCATCAAGAGTGGTTGATGTGACCGACCTCATGGAACGCCCAGTCCCCTCAGGCCCAGAACCCTCAGGCCCAGATCCCTCAGGCCCGGCACCCTCGGCGGTGCCGGTCCGCAGCGTGCCGACTCGCCGCATCTCCTTCGAGGAGCGCCTGGCGAAGGTCCCCAAGTACTTCGCCGCCGACGAGGACCTCGTCAACAGCCACCTCGCCGTCGCTCTGTCGTCGGTGTTCCCCGACGGAGAGGACTTCTTCGTCCGCTCCGTGCGCCACTACCGGGATCGCATCACCGATCCCGAGCTCAAGCGCCAGGTCGCAGGCTTCATCGGCCAAGAAGCCACCCACGGTCGAGAGCACCGGGTGTTCAACAACCGTCTCGAGGAGCTCGGCTACCCCGCCAAGGAAGGCGAGTGGATCACCCGCAAGATGCTCGGGCTGCGCACACGACTCGCGCCGCCGTCGTCGAACCTGGCCGCCACTGCCGCGCTCGAGCACTTCACCGCCACGTTGGCGGAGGTGCTGCTCAGCGACGAAGCAATGCACGAGCTCTTCGCCGACGACGCGGTCCGTGACCTGTTCCTGTGGCACGCGCTCGAAGAATGCGAGCACAAAGCGGTCGCGTTCGACGTCTACGCAGTCTCCGGTGGCAGCGAACGCATGCGGGTCTGGACGATGGTCGCGCTGCGCTACGCGTTCGTCGGCTCGATGGCGGTGTCGATCGCGCTGTCGTTGGCCAGGGACAAGAGCACCTACCAGAAGGGGCGCCTGCGCACGAGCCTGCGTCGCTTCAAGCGAAACCCGTTCGTGTCACGTTCGGTCTGGGAGCGCCTCAAGGAGTACGACCGGGCCGACTTCCACCCCGACGACATCGACACCGACGACCTCGTCCGGGAGTGGCGCGAGCGGCTCTTCGGCGACGCCGGCTCGCTCAACGACCTCCTCGCCGCCCGGCCCGCCGAGCGCAACGCTGCGCAACGGTCGGCACCGACGTCGCCGTCGGCGCGAAGCTGACCCCATGACCACTTCAGCGCTGCCCGCGACATCGCGCGACGAGCTGGCGGGAGGTCACGTCGAGCACCTCGTCGTGCTGATCGTCGGGGCGGGCCTGTCGGGCAGCGGGGCGGCCCACATCCTGCAGACCGACTG
>JACDJC010002415.1_pt1 | contig 14740 bp, 13 predicted proteins | sample 7454191 | NCBI WGS metagenome assembly JACDJC01 (sample SAMN14253291, study PRJNA609438) | sludge metagenome | isolation source: sludge after 25d culture with pyrite and EDTA | collected 2018-12-20 | reverse complement strand
TCCTCCATGCCGGCCATGATGGCGTTGGCCGCGATGTTGGTGCTGGTGATACCCGAGCCGCAGAAGCGGTCGAGGGTGACGCCACTGGCCTTGACGTCGTAGCCGGCGTCGAGGGCGGCCATGCGCCCAAGATCGCCGCTCTGTTCGCTCACCTGCGAGCTGGTACCCCACACGATGTCGTCCACGTCGGCGGTGTCGAGGTCGTTGCGGTCTCGCAGCGCCGCCAGGACGGTTGCGCCCAGGTGCTGGGGGTGCAGGTGGGCGAGTGCCCCCTTGCCCGGCTTGCCGATGCCTCGCGGCGTGCGGCAGGCGTCGATGATGAATGCGTCGGCCATGGTGGTTCCCCCGTGTCGATGTGTCTCAGCGTCGAAATGGTCTGTGCCATGCGTAGCTGACCGGTGGTTGACGGCGCCAGCGCGGCAGGGCGGCAGGACGGCCGAGCCCGTGTAGCGAACTATCGTCGTCGTGAGCGAGGCGGCGCCCGTCCTCGACGGAACTCGCAACTTGAGGGTGAAGATGGGGAGCGACGCCGTGGTTCTGAGGGGGCCGATGTGATCGAGCGCGAGGTGATCGACCGTCATGAGTTTGTGGGTCGATGTGAGGCCCTGAGCGGTTCGCTGGCCGAGCGGGCGGTGGAGGCCGAGGCGCTGCGACGTCTGCCGGAGGCCACGCTCGCCGATGCCCGGGCGGCCGACCTGATGCGGGTCGTGGTGCCCAGGTCGCTGGGTGGGCACGGCCTGGGGCTGGAAGCCTTGGCCCAGGGGACGAGAGCGATGGCCAGGGGATGTCCGGCATCCGCATGGACGCTGTCGTTCCTGATGCTGCACGGCTGGCTGTTGTCGAAGCTGCCACGCGAGGCCCGCGACGAGCTGTTTGCCGGTGGCGTCGTGCCGTTGGCGCCTGCTCCGCTCGCCCCGACGGGCACCATCGAGCCGACCCTCGGCCCCGCGGGCGGCGAGGGGTATCGAGTGTCCGGCCGGTGGGAGTGGGCAACCGGCGTGTCGCATGCCGACTGGGTGTTCGTTCACGCCGTCCAGACCAAGCCCAAGTTCTCCACACGCTTCCTGGTGCTGCCGATCGACGAGGTGGAGGTTGAGGACGTGTGGTTCACGTCCGGTATGGCGGCCACCGGCTCCAACACGGTGACGGTGACCGACAGGTTCGTGCCCGCCCATCGAAGCGTCGATGCTCGCGCTCTCATGTACGGCGAGCGTCAGGCGGCGGTCGCGACGAGTGACGTCGATGACGACGGCCTGGGCACGCTGGCCGTCCCCCCGGTGCTGGCCCTGGTTGCGTCGGCCCCGGCGCTCGGCGCTGCCGAGGCGGCGGTGGAAGCGCATCGACATCGCTTGAGTGAGCGCGTGCTGGCCTACACGCTGGGTGACAAGGCGGCCGAGCAACCGGCCGCTCAGGTCCGCCTGGCCACGGCGATGAGCGACCTGGCGTCGGCGGTGGCCCGCTGGGAAAGGGCGGTCGCCACACTTGCAGCAGCGGGTGCTGATGGCGCGGTCACCGAACGGGTGCGAGTCGACTCCAGGCTGGCCGCTGCCGCAACGGTGCGGGCCTCCCGAACGATCATCTCGAACGTGTGCGAGGGCGCCGGGGCCAGCGTGTACTTCAGCGACTCGCCCCTGCAACGGTTGCAGCGCGATGTCGAGGTGCTGAAGGGCCACGTCATCTTCGACTGGGATCGCACCGCCGAGCTGGCCGGCCGCTTCGCTCTCGGTTTCCCGCTCCGTCCCACCGACATGGTGTGAAGGTGCACCGTAGCGACGACCGGTGGCGAGGGTGACCGACCGTCGTTTGCGCTGCCCGGCGAGAGAACCTGGAACAGCTCAGCTGGGCGGCCTACAACACCTTGTCGACCAGGTATGTGCGCATCCGTTTTCGAGTGCGGGTCGGGGAGTCGTTGGAGCGGCAGTTTTCGTGACCGGTTCGACGGCGCACCTGTTCGTTGCATTGGCAGAGGCGGACCTGCCGTTGGTCATCCCGTGAGCTGCTCGCATGGTGGCGGCTGCCTCCCGTCGATCCGTTGGGGCCTCTCGATAGGTTGGCGAACCGCCCGCTCGGCACCGGCGTCGTGATCGCCGTCGCAGTGCTCCTCGTGTTGGCCATCGGTGTCTTTGGTGTAGCGAACGATTATTGGAAACGGGCCCGGTCCCTTCGCTGCGTGGTGTCGCTCGAGGATGCGAAGTCGCGAGGGCAGGCGCTGGTACTCCCCGAAGACCAGGACCGCCTGCCCCGAGAGGAATTGGACAACGCGTTGATCGAAGGGGCCGAGCGGAGTCCGAGTTGGCCGGGTCGCCTACAAGAGAGGCAACTCGGCATCGGCCATGACTACCTTGCCGTCCTCACGGAGGACTGAAGCCAGTCGGGTATGGGCATTCGTACCACCCGATTGGTCGGATCGGTGTGCGATGAGTTGACTCCTACGACCAGAGAAGGGTTGACGGACCGCAGGCCAGGTGCGACCGTCGGGCATGGCGAGCGTTGGGGGGAGGCCACCGGGCGGTGGCGGTGGACCGTCGGCGGCGGGGGTGATCCGATGGGCATGGCGAGGGTGGGGGTGGCGACCGGGACGGCGCTGACGGGTGCCGGTGCGGGGCTGGTCGCCGAGCTGGTGTGGGCGGGGCGTCGGCCTCTGCCGGAGTTTCCCGATGTGGATGCGTCCGGGGTCGTTCCCGCCTCGGCGCCGAGCGACGAGCCGCCGTTGAGCGTCGTCCTGCTGGGTGACAGCACCCTGACCGGTCCCGGGCTGGATGCCCCGCAGGACATTTGGCTGCGCCAGGCGATCCGGCGCCTTCGGCTTGGCCGGGCGGTCCGGGTCGACTCGCTGGCGGTCGGCGGTTCACGGGTGAGCGACGTGGCGGCCCGGGTGGCCGAGGCGGCGGCGCTGAAGCCCGACCTGGCGGTGGTGGCGGTGGGCTCCAACGACGTGATCCGCGGGGTGCCGGTCCAGACGGTGGCGCGCAGTCTGGGCTCGGTCGTCGACTCGCTGCTCGATGCCGCCCCGGTGGTGGCGGCGGCAAACATGGGCGACCTGGGCAATATCCTCCGGTTTCCGGCCCCGTTGAACGCCGTGCTGCGCGTGAGGTCGCGCCAGGCGGCACGGGCCATCGGGGCGACCCTCGAGCGGCGCCGCCGCGCCGTGTTGTTGGACGTGACCCGCTCAAACCCCGCCTTCAGGGACCCGGGCGTGTTCGTGGCGGATCGCTTTCACCCCAACGCCGTCGGCCAGGCCGCCTGGGCCGATTCGGCCCTGCCGGGCATGCGGGAGGCGTTCGATCGCCTTCTGGTCAGTCGAGCGGCTCGAGGCTGACGAGCAGCTCGCCGGTGTCCACCCGGTCGCCGGCGGCGAAGTGCACCTCGCCGACGGTGGCAGCGCCGAACGCAGTGATGCGGTGCTCCATCTTCATCGCTTCGACCACCATCAGTAGCTCGCCGTCGCCGACCTGCTGGCCCGACTCGACGTGGACGGCCAGCACGGTGCCGGGTAGCGGCGACACCGGTCCGGCGCCCACCGCCTCGACGTCGTGGTCGACGAATCGCGGTAGTTCGGTGAACGTGGCGGAGCCGAACGGGCCTGCGGCGTGGACGGCGTCGCCCTCGACGCGCACGTCGATCACCTGGCGACGGCCGTCCACCTCGAGCACCTGGCGGGACGGCTCGCGCCTGATCAGCCGAATTTCCAGGCGACGGCGATCGTCGTCGGGCAACGCGCCCTCCTCGTCGGGCTCGGGCCACAGTCCGACGAGCACGTCGGCCCGGTCGCCGGAGAGCACGTACTCCAAGTGGGTGGGGGCGTCCGCGTCGAGCAGCGTCAGCCGCTGACCCTGGGTGCGCAGGTTGCGGTAGCCGGAGGGGGCGAATGCGGTGTGGGGGTTGGTCGCCCGGTCCCGTTGTTCAAGCGCAAACGTGGCGGCGACGAGGAGTACCAACCGGTCGTCGCCGGTCGGGCCGGCTGCGTCGGTGACGCCGGGGTGGTCGTCGAGGTACGAGGTGGGGGTGCGGGCCGAGAGAAAGTCCGGCTCGCCCAGGATGGCGACCATCGCAGCGGCGTTGGTGCGCACCCCGGTGATGTCGGCGGTGCGCAGCGCCCGGGCCAGGCGTCGAGCGGCGCCGGTGCGGGTGGGGGCGTGGGCGATCACCTTGGCCAGCAGCGAGTCGTAGTCGGCGGACACCTCGGTGCCGGGGCGAATGCCCGTGTCGGTGCGAACCTCGTCGCCGATCGCGAACGTGTCGACCACTCCGGTCGACGGCAACCAGCCGGCGGCGGGATCCTCGGCGACGAGCCGCACCTCGATGGCGTGGCCATCGCAGGCGACGTCGTCCTGGCCGAAGGTGAGCGGTTCACCGGCGGCGATGCGCAGCTGCCACTCGACCAAGTCGAGGCCGGTGACCGCCTCGGTCACCGGGTGCTCCACCTGGAGGCGGGTGTTGACCTCAAGGAAGGTGATCGTCACTGCGTCGTTGGATGAGGGATCGTCGGAACCGCCGACGAGGAACTCCACCGTGCCGGCGCCGCAATAGCCAACGTGGCGTGCCAACGCCAGGGCGCCCTCGCAGACCGCCGTTCGGGTGGCGGCGCTGATGCCGGCCGAGGGAGCCTCCTCGATCACCTTCTGGTTGCGTCGCTGGATCGAGCACTCGCGCTCGCCCAGGTGCACGACGTTGCCGAACGAATCGCCGAGAATCTGAACCTCGATGTGGCGGCCGTGCTCGATGTAGGGCTCGATAAACACCGTGCCGTCACCGAACGCCGAGGTGGCCTCGCGCGACGCCGCCTCGACCGCCTCCGGGAGGTCGGCCTGGCTGCGCACCACCCGCATGCCCCGGCCGCCGCCGCCGGCGGCGGCCTTGACCAGCGCCGGCATGTGAACATCGTCGGGCACCTGCTCGGTCGACACCTCGATGATCGACGTCGTCGGCACGCCGGCCTCGATCGCCGCCCGCTTGGCGGCCACCTTGTCGCCCAACAGGGTGATCTGTTCGGGCGTCGGCCCCACCCAGATCAACCCGGCGGCCTCGACCGCCCGGGCGAAGTCGGCGTTCTCGGCGAGAAACCCGTAGCCGGGGTGCACGGCGTCGCAGCCGGTGTCGAGCGCGGCCTGGATGACGGCGTCGCCCCGCAGGTACGACTCGGCCGGGCTGGCGCCGCTCAGAGCGACGGCCACGTCGACCGCATCGCAGTGCAGAGCGTCGGCATCGGGGTCGGAGTAGACACCCACCGTGTCGATGCCCAGATCCCGTGCGGTACGGGCGATGCGCACGGCGATCTCGCCCCGGTTGGCGATCAGTAACCGGGAGATCTGCGCCGGGTTGGTCTGGGCGCTGGTCGTGAGTGTCATTAGTGCCTCCACACCCCGTACTCGGTGGCTCCGGTGACCTCGGCGGAATGAACAGCCGACAGTGCCAGGCCCAGCACCGTGCGACTGTCCGCCGGGTGGATGATGCCGTCGTCCCAGACCCGACCGGTGGCGTACAACGCGGTCGATTCGTTTTCGATCTGGGCCTCCATCATCGCCTTGCCGGCGGCGATGTCCTCCTCCGGGATCTCGATGCCCCGGCCAGCCGCCGAGTTGCGGGCGACGATCTCCATCACCCCGGCCAGCTGCTGGGGGCCCATCACCGCAATGCGGTGGTTGGGCCAGGAGAAGATGAAGCGAGGCTCGTAGGCCCGTCCGGCCATGCCGTAGTTGCCCGCCCCGTAGGACGCGCCAACCATCAGGTCGATGTGCGGCACGGTCGAGTTGGACACTGCGTTGATCAGCTTGGCTCCGTTGCGGATGATGCCGCCCTGTTCGGCGGCGGTGCCGACCATGAAGCCGGTGATGTTGTGGCAGAAGATGATCGGCGTGTTGGTGCGGTTGCACAGCTGGATGAACTGTGCGCCCTTCTTGGCCTCCTCGGAGAACAGGATGCCGTTGTTGCCCAGCAGCCCCACCGGGTACCCGTGGATCGACCCCCAGCCGCACACCAGCTTGTCGCCGTACAGGGCCTTGTGTTCCTCGAAGCGACTGCCGTCGAGGATGCGGGCGAACACCTCGCGCATCTCGAAGGGGATGCGGACGTCGGCACGGGCGCAATCGATCAGCCCGGCGGGGTCGTACAGCGGCTCGTCGGCGGGTTCGGTCGGCCCGGGGCCCCGCTTGGTCCAACCGAGGTGGGCGACGATCGACCGGATGATGCGCAGGGCGTCGAGCTCGTCGACCGCCAGGTAGTCGGACAGCCCGCTGGTGCGGCTGTGCATCTCGGCGCCGCCGAGTGATTCCTCGTCGGCGTCCTCGTCGATCGCCATCTTCACCAGCGGCGGGCCACCCAAATACGCGGTCCCGCGGTCCTTGACGAACACCGCGTAGTCGCTCATGCCCGGCGTGTAGGCACCGCCGGCGGTGTTGGGGCCGAAGGCGGCGGTGATCGTCGGGATGCCGAGGGCCGACAGCTGGGTGAGCGAGCGAAACTGTCCGCCTCCGCGGATGAAGATGTCGGCCTGACGGGGCAGGTCGGCACCCGCCGACTCGCTCAGCGAGATCATCGGCAGGCGGTTGGCCCGGGCGATCTCGAAGAGCCGCTCCAGTTTGGTGAGCGTGCTCGGGTTGACCGAGCCGCCCTTGTAGGTCATGTCGGTTCCGTAGACGGCGCACTCGACGCCCTCGACGACGCCGATGCCCATCGCTACGCCAACCCCGATCGCGTCGTCGGTGCCCCAGCCGGCCAGCGGGCTCAGCTCGAGAAACGGGGTGGTCGGGTCGACGAGCGCCTCGATGCGCTCCCGCACCAGCATCTTGCCCCGTTTGCGGTGCCGGTCGACGTAGCGCTGACCGCTGATCGTCGGCACCGACGTCATCTGCTCGGCCACCTCGTCCCACAGCGCTTCCATGGCGGCCCGGTTGGCGAGCGCCTCGTCGGAACGCTGATCGAGGCGGCTTCGCAGCACCGATCCGATGGTCATGGGGTCCCCTCCCTCGCCGGCCCGGTCATCTCGACCTTCGGCGTTGCGCCCGTCGACGCTGTGTCGCTCGGGCGACACCGTACCGAGCCGGCGCGACGGGCCGCACGATCGAGTCAGCAAGTGTCCGGCCGTCGACTGCCAGACTGACTCCCATGACCCCTCCGGTTGTCCTCGTCCACGGCCTTGGCACGTCCTTCGAGCTCACCTGGGTGACCAACGGTTGGGTTGACCTGTTGGGCGACGAGGGACGTGAGGCGATCGGGGTCGACCTGCTGGGGCACGGCGCCGCGCCCAAGCCCCACGAGGTTAGTGCCTACGACGACTTGGGCGCCCGGGTCCTCGAGGCCCTGCCCGAGGGCGGGCAGGTGGATGCGATCGGCTTCTCGCTGGGCGCCAAGACGCTGCTCAAGGTGGTGGCCGCACACCCGGACCGATTCCGGTCGCTGATCGTCGCCGGCGTCGGGGCCAACCTGTTCCGCTCCGACGACATGTCGGCGGTGGTCGACGCCGTCCGCAACGGCGACGACGGAGGCAACCCGGTGCTCGGTTACTTCTCGGGCCTGGCGCAGCTGCCCGGCAACGACCGGGAGGCGCTGGCGGCCTGCATGGCCAACGGCGGCGGACGGGTGGGTGCCGAGGAGTTGGCTGCGGTCGGCTGCCCGGTGTTGGTCGTGCTCGGCGAACACGACTTCGTCGCGCCGGCCGACCAGTTGGTCGAAGCGTTGCCCGATGCCCGCGTGGTCACGCTGCCCCGCACCGATCACGCCCGCACACCCAAATCGTTCGAGTTCATCGACGCAGCGCTGGCCTTCTTGGCCGCTCAAGACTGAATTCACTCCAGCGTCGGTTCGCCTCACAGGCCAACCCGACACTCCAGCAGCGCTCCTCCACTCCAGCGTCGGTTCGCCTCACAGGCCAACCCGAGACTCCCGCAGCGTTAGGAACGGGGCGGGCCGCCCTGGGTGAAGCGGGTGCCCGGCGGGTCCTTCGCCCATGGCGCCGGGCAGTCCCAGCCATCATCGAAGATCAGTTCCTCGACCGGCAGTCGCCGAACCGGCCCGTGGTGGCCAACCGGTCGGCCGAGCGTCATCGTGGCCGCAATGCCGACCTCGGCGGGAATGCCGAGCAGTTCCCGAAGCTCGTCCTCGACGTAGGCGTGCCACATCGTCATCACCCCGCCGTACCCGAGTGCCCGGGCGGCCAGCAACAGGTTCTGGCAGGCGGGGTAGACCGATGCGCCCTCGGTCGGCGTTGGGTCGCGATGGCGAATCAGGCAGGCCAGGACGACCACCGGCGTGGCCTCGAAGTTGTCGACGAAGTGTTCCATCGTGGCCGCCATGCGCGCCTTCGGCGTGTCGGCCTGGCTGCCGCTGCCGGTGTCGTAGCCGTCCCGGCGACGCTTCTCCGCCCACAGGGTGCGGAAGCTCTCGCCCAGAAGGGCTTTGGCGGCGATGGCCCGCGGTCCGTCGTGCAGGACGACGAAGCGAAACGGTTGGCGGTTGCTGCCTGAGGGCGCCCGCGTGGCGTGCCACATGATCGTCGCCAGGTCCTCGTCGTTCACCGGCTCGTCCCGGTAGCGGCGAATGGCGCGGGTGGAGGCCAGCCCCTCGAGCAGCCCGAGCGTTTCGGACCGGCCCGGTTCGTCCGTTTGGGCAGCGGGCGCGCGGTCCATCAGCCGGCCTTGTCTCCGGGCTCGTCGGTCGTCTCGTCAGTCGAATTGTTGCGGGTGTCGTCGGCGGGTTGCTCCGGCATGCCGATCACCTCGGTCGGAAGCTGGTGGCGGTAGATGAGGTCGGGGTCGTCGACCGCCATTTTCAGATACCGGCGCGACGGCTCGTAGGCACCGCTGATCAGCTCGCTGGTGTGGTCCAGCTCCAGATGCGAGAAGTCGGCACGGGGTGGGCCGGGCAGGTAGATGACCGGCACGTCGGCGGGCACGAACGGCAGAGCGGCTCTCGCCTGGCTGTTCTGGGTGAGCGAGATCGACCACTCCATCACCTGCCACAGGTTGGTCGGTCGTGGCGCCGGCTGCCCGGGGAAGGTGCAGTCGAGAAGCACCAGCGTCCGGGCACCCATCTTGAGCGCCTGACCGATCGGCAGCTTGGCCACCAGGCCGCCGTCGTAGAGCAGACGGTCGTCCCGCTCGATGCCCGGCAGGAACCCGGGCATGGCTGCGCTGGCGAGCAGCGCCGACTTGGCCGGGCCGGAGTCGAGTGCCACCGCCGCCCCGGTGTCGACGTCCGTGGCCATCGCCGCAAACGGAATCTTCAGGTCCTCCAGGTCGTCCATCGGCAGGTGGGCATCGATGAACTTGGCCAGACCGTCGTTGGTGTACAGGTGGGGCTTGTCGAGCCGCAGGGTGCGGAGCGACTTCCATGGCGACCCTGGGAAGATCTGTTCCTTGGTGATCGTCGGCCAGATGTGCGACAGCCGATTGGCGCCCCCGGCCGGGTCGGAGGCCAGGAATGCCCCGTTGAGTGCGCCGACCGACGTGCCGACGATCAGGTCCGGCTGCACCGCGTACTCGGAGAGCGCCTGCAACATGCCCACCTGGGCGGCACCCAGGCTGGCGCCGCCGCCCATGACGAAGGCGATCGGGCCGGGCAGGTCCAACTTGCCGTTGCCAGCGTCGTCACCTGCGTCGTTGGTTGATGAACTCACCCTAGGAGTGTGGCACCTGCCCGGTTCGGGCGCCCGAGCTGTGAGCGGCCGACGCCGTCAGCGTCCGCCGCCCCCGGCCAGGTAGGCGGACGCCGCAGCGCGGGCCTCCGGATCGGCCATGGCCACGGCCAGGTGAGCGGAGGCGGTCCACCCGGACTGGGTGGACACCATGTTCTCGGTGGCCTCCTGCACTTGACGCTTGGTGGTGCGCAACAGCGACACCGGTTTGGCCGCCAGCGATGTGGCCAGCTCGTCGGTCTCGACCCGCAGCCGATCGACCGGCACTACCCGGTTGACCATGCCGAGGCTCTGCGCCTCGAGGGCATCGAACGGGCGACAGGTCATCACCAGCTCGCGGGTGACCGCAGGGCCCACCTCGCGCACCAGGCGGGGGATGCCGCCCCATGCCAGAGGAATGCCGAGGTCGACCTCGGGGATGGCGAAGCGGGTGTTGTCGGCGGCGATGCGCAGGTCGCAGCCGACCGCCAACAGGATGCCGCCCCCGACGCAGTGGCCATGGATGGCGGCGATCGTGATCGCCTCCATGTTCTCGACGGCGTCGACCATCTGGTAGCCGAGGTCGACATCGGGCGGGTCACTCGACGGTCCGCTGATCTCTCGCAGATCGAAACCGGCCGAGAAGGCTCGGTCGCCAGCGGAGGTGACGACGACCACCCGTGCGCCCTGATCGTCGAACCAGCGGGCGGCCTGGGCGATCTCGGCCAAGGTGTCGGAACCCAGCGGGTTGAGCTGGTCGGGCTGGTTGAGCGTCAGCCGGCCGATGCCATCGGACAGCTCGACGGCGAGCGTGGAGAAGGTTGCTCCTGTAGATGCCATGGGCCGATCCTCCCAGATCGGAGGTGGCGGGGTTTGCCCGATCGCGCACTTCCTCCATCCTGGAGGGCTGACAGGTGGTGGCAGCGTACAATCTCGTCAGTCGTGCCACAGGGCGATCCGTAGGGGGAGACCAACGATGAGCACACCGGACCAGCATCAGGTGGAGCAGAGCGAGCCGGCTCATTACGACGTTGTGGTGGTGGGCGCGGGTATCTCGGGGATCGGCGCCGCCTATCACCTGGGATCGCTCAGCCCTGACCGGTCCTACGTGATCCTGGAGGGCCGTGACGACCTGGGTGGCACGTGGGACCTGTTCCGATACCCGGGCGTGCGCTCCGATTCCGACATGCACACGCTTGGCTACAGCTTCAAGCCGTGGAAGGCCGAGCAGTCGATCGCGGATGGGCCCTCGATTCTCGAGTACCTCAACGAGACGGTGGATGAGTACGCCATCCGCGACCACATCCGGTTTCGCACGCTGGTCGAGCGGGCCGAGTGGTCCACCGAGGACGCACGCTGGACCGTCACCACTCGGCGGCGTGCCGCTGAGGCAAACGGCTCTGCAACGAACGGCTCTGCAACCAACGGCTCCGAGGCTCACGGGTCGACCGAGACGGTCACCTACACCTGCAACTTGCTGTTCATGTGCTCGGGTTACTACAGCTATCGGAAGGGCCATACGCCCGAGTTCCCCGGTCGGGACCGCTTTCAAGGCAGCGTCGTCCATCCGCAGTACTGGCCCGACGACCTCGACTATGAGGGCAAGCGCGTCGTGATCATCGGCTCGGGCGCCACGGCGGTCACGCTGGTGCCGTCGATGGCCCCCACCGCCGAGCAGGTCACGATGCTGCAGCGCTCACCGACCTATCTGATCAGCCGACCGGCCAAGGATGCGCTGGCCAACACGATGCGTAAATATCTGCCCGAGCGGGTGGCCTACGACCTGACCCGTCGGAAGAACACCCGGCTGCAGGAGTGGCTGTACCGCAAGACTCGAACCGCCCCGAAGCAGGTGAAGGCCCGGTTGCTCAAGATGGTTCAACACGAGCTGGGCAAGGACTACGACGTCGACACCCACTTCACGCCCAGCTACGACCCGTGGGACCAGCGGTTGTGCTTGGTGCCCGACGGCGACTTCTTCAAGGCGATCCGTTCGGGCGCCGCCGACGTGGTGACCGACCACATCGACACGTTCACCGAGACCGGCATTCTGCTCGCCTCCGGCCGGGAGCTTCCGGCCGACGTGATCGTCACCGCCACCGGACTGGAGCTGGTGACGTTGGGCGAGGTCGACTTTGTCGTCGACGGCAAACCGGTCGACTTCGCCGACACCTGGACCTACAAGGGGCTTGCCTACTCCGACGTGCCCAACCTGGTGTCGTCGTTCGGCTACGTCAATGCATCCTGGACGCTGCGGGCCGACCTGACGTGTGAGTACGTGGCCCGGTTGCTCAACCACCTGCGCGATTCCGGCACCGACATTGCCGTGCCCCGCCTGCGCCCCAGCGATGCCGACATGCCGGCCCGCCCGTGGATCGACGACTTCTCGGCCGGATACATCCAGCGAATGATTCCGTTCCTGCCCAAGCAGGGCGACCGCGAGCCGTGGGTGAACACCCAGCGCTACTCCGAGGACAAGGTGCTGATACGCGAGGCGCCGATCGACGATGGCGTGATGACCTTCACCTCAGCTCCAGCGCTCGTGCCCGAGGCCGCCGCAGCGTTGTAGGTCGGCTACGCCACGCCGACCAGCGTGTGGCAGGCCCAATCCACAGGCGAGCCCCGGCGCCATTGAGCCCGCCTTAGAAATGACCGGCCCGCTCAGATGTGAGCGGACGTCACCGCTTGACCGATCGGCGTCGTGCCGGCGGTCAGCTGAACGGTGGAACCGAGGGGGGTTCCCTCGAGCAGCAGCGCTTGAAGCACGGTGGCCACATCGGATCGGGTGATCGCACCGCCGTCGGCGTCGGGTGTCAGCGTGACCGTGCCCACCGGGTCGTCGTCGGTCAGCGACGTCGGGCGGACGATGCTGTAGCCCAGCCCGCTGGAACGGAGGGCGTCGTCGGCCTGGCCCTTGGCCCGTAGGTAGGCGTCGAACACCTCGTCCCCTTCATGGTCTGCGTTCGCTCCCATCGAGCTGACCATGACGTAGTGGGCGATGCCGTGTCGCTTGGCGGCTTCGATGATGGCGACGGCCCCCAGGTGATCGACGCTCTCCTTGCGAGCGGCGCCGCTGCCCGGGCCCGAGCCGGCGGCGAACACGACGGCGTCGACCTCGCCGACGGCATCGGCCAACTGGTCGGAGGTCGTGTCCTCGAGGTCGACCAGCACCGGCTGGCCCCCCACCGCCTCGACGTCGGCGAATTGATCCTCGTTCCGGACCAGGGACCGGACGTGATGGCCCTCGGCGGCCAAAAGGCGGGTGAGATGGCGTGCGATCGTTCCGTGTCCACCGGCGATGGTGATCTTCATGTGAGCTCCAAGATGGTCATGTGTGCGACACGCAGGCCGCCCAAGGAGTATGCCCGTTCCCGGCGCGGTGAAACGCTGGCCGACCTTGAACCAGCCAACCCCGCCGCAGCAACCTCCGCGTCGGGGTGGCCCCGTAGGGTCGGGACATGGGCGTATCGCTGACCGACGATGTTGTAGCGATCGGCCGCCTCAACGCTGCGTATGCCGACGTCATCACCCGCAGGGCGTTCGCCGAGTTGGGCGAGCTGATGCTGCCCGGTTGCAGCGTGAGTCTGGACCTGGTGTCCGCTCCGGTTCGCGAGCTTGCCGGGCCTGAGGTCCTCGCCGGGATGCTGAGGTCGGCGATGGAGCGCTTCGATCACTTCATGTTCGTGATCCGCAACAGCGTGGTCGATGTCGACGTTGCCGCCGGCTTGGCCGCCGGCCGCACGTTCATCAGTGAAATCCGCCACGACCGATCCGCTGACGTCTGGGAGGAGACCCACGGCATGTACGAGGACGACTACCTTCGAGTCGACGGACGGTGGTGGTTTACCGAGCGGCACTACCGCTCGCTGGCGCGCAACGCCCCAGAGTCGGTCGTGTTCGGTCTCCCCGCCACGCTGCGCCATGCGGGACGGCCCGGTCGTTGAGGCTGGCACGCACGCCGAGGCCGCACGGCATACGGTGAACGCCTGACCAGGGGGAGAGCGACGATGAGCCATGCACGCGACGAGGTCGAGGCGGCGGTGACCCGCCTGATCAAACTGCGCGACCGCGTCAGCGACGGGGACGGATGCTGGGCCGATCTCGCCCCGATGTTCACCGACGACGTCGTGTACATCGATCCGGCGTGGGGTCGCATCGAGGGCATTGAGGCGGTACGCGCCGAGGTGCTGGGCGAGGCGATGGATGGACTGGACTGGCGTTTCCCGACCGACCTGTACCTGATCGACGGCGACACGGTGCTGATCAAGTGGCGCCAGGTGATTCCCGGCGCCGACGGAGCTGCCTACGAGCAGTCCGGGTATTCGCACCTGATCTATGCGGGTGGTGGCCAGTTTCGCTACAACGAGGATCAGCTGAACATGACCCACGTCATCGAGGATCTCGGTGTCAGCGGATGGCGCCCCCCGGAGGGCATGTCGATGGCAATGCCGCCCGCCGCACCCAACCGCGACTTCTCGATTCCCGACCAGCCGTAGCCACCTCCGAGTGGCCAGGTTGGCGGAGCCCGGACGGTTCACCCGGTGGAGGTGAGTGCAGCCAGATCGACCCGTTCTGCGAAGGGCTCCATGATGGCGCTCAGGCGGTCGGTGATCCGTGAGTTGGCGTCCGAGCCACAGTTGGGCACTTCCAGATCCACCCGGTTGATGGATCCGTCGTTCACTGTGAAGTCGATGGAGGTGCCGCCGGTACAGGCTTCGTCCGATTGCTCGGGGTCCGGCATGGTGGCCAGCTCGTCGTCCAGCCCATCGAGAAACGCCACCCACTCGGCCCTCGGCACCGGCTCGGTCACATCGTGCAGCACGTCCCCGTACGAGTCGACCACCGCATGCACCTGTCCGTCGGAGACGGTCAGCACGTAGCTGCGGTGATACGGCGGCGGCACCGATGAGTCGTGGAAGTGGAGCACTACTTCGGTAGTCGCCGGGTCCAGTTCGGTGCTGTCAGCTGTTCGGAGGTTGGTGCCGCAGGCGCCGAGGGCGGCGGCGAGGAGCGCCAGAAGGGCGCAAGCAGCCGTCACCCTGGTTGTGCGATGTCGTTGCATGGTTACTCAGACGACGGAGTACCCGAAGTAGTTCCCGGTTCGTCGGAGTCGTCGGTATGGGCCGAGGG
>JACDJC010002413.1_pt1 | contig 14747 bp, 10 predicted proteins | sample 7454191 | NCBI WGS metagenome assembly JACDJC01 (sample SAMN14253291, study PRJNA609438) | sludge metagenome | isolation source: sludge after 25d culture with pyrite and EDTA | collected 2018-12-20 | reverse complement strand
CATGAATAAAGCAGATGAGCTTGGAGGCAAATGCATGACTAAAGCCCTGGTTTGTCAGCAGATGGTGAATATGTGTTTTGTCAGCTACAAATGGTGAATTGCCTTTCCAGATACGAACCGTGAATACACGAAGGGTGTCAAAAACGGGGATAAGTACAATGCCAAGCACAAATACCGGGGCATGTGGTAATACAGGATTACCGGCAAAGGAACTTACCTGCATTAACCTTATACATAGGACTGCTATTACAAATCCTAATACTAATGAGCCGGTGTCACCCATAAATATCCTGGCAGGATTGAAATTGAAATAAAGAAATGCAAGTATCCCCCCGGCAAGTGCAAAAGCTATCAGGGCAGTATTAGCATCGCCACTCATGGTAAGAAACATACCGAGAGTTACCAGGCTCATAAAACCTAATCCACCTGCAAGACCATCAATGCCGTCAATTAAATTAAAAGCATTAGTGATACCCACGATAGCGAGGAGTGTAAAAGTGTACTGTGCAGTTAACGGTAGTTCATTTATGCCAAATAAACCTTCAAAAGAGGTAATTCTTATACCGGATAGAGCTATTAATGCAGCAAGTCCAAGTTGTATGACAAATTTATATTTTGCTGAAAGATCTTTAAGGTCATCCATAATACCCAAACCAAAAAGCACCACTACTGAAAAGAAAAAGCTGACCTGTGCCAATTGATTGCTAAAGGGAAACCATACTATCAATGCAGTCATCATGCCGCCAACTATCGCAACACCACCCATGGTGGGTATGGGTAAGGCATGCTCTTTGCGGGCATTGGGAACATCGTATAAACGGTATTTTTTAATCAGGCTAATTATAGGAGGTATGGCAATTAGCGTTATCACAAACGCTGTTATAAAACAAAGCAGGGCAAATTTATATCCGGAAAGATACAGATCGAGCTGCAGAAGGGGAATGTGGTTTTTCATTAGTGATGGCTTTTGCTGATAGTGGATTTACGATTCAAAATAAGCAGCATTTTTAATTTCTGCAAATGGAAAAATATTGTACTGATCAGAAAGAATATTTTTAAGCTTTAGGAGCTGCGGAAATTAGCCTTTATACAGGGATATTTGCTATTTTCTAATCGTAATTTTCACATTAAATATTTGCAGTTTGAACCCTGCCTGATCATAAAAGCCTTCTTTTTGTTTAACAGGAACGGTTTCAGTGGCATTGATCAGTAACAGTCAATGGGTTTTCATCCTTTTTGCAATTGAATGAATTGGTTTTTTACAAAGTAAAAAGATTATGAGAGGAAGGAATGCTAAATGACAAGTGTGAAAGCAGATAAGAAGAAGGTCAATAATCAATAGCTTCAACGGTCCTGCGATTTGTTATTTTTGCTGTAAACAGTAAAACTATTTCCACTTCTTCACATATATTATCAAATCCAATCGAGTACCTGAAGGGTGTTGGCCCCCAGCGGGCAGATTTACTTAAAAAGGAGTTGAATATTTTTACTTTCGGTGACCTGTTAGACCATTACCCTTATCGTCATATTGACAGGACGACAATCAATCTCATCAGTGAAATAACGCCTCAGTCGGAATTTGTACAGGTGGCTGGGGTATTAGTAAATTTTGAAGTAGTTGGCCAAAAAGCCGGCCGCCGGATAGTGGCGGAATTAAAAGATAAAACCGGATTTTTAGAACTTACCTGGTTCCAGGGATTAAGCTGGGTAGGCAAATTATTAGAGGCCGGACAATCATACCTTGTTTATGGCAGGGTTACTTTTTACAATGGGAAACCGCAGATCGTTCATCCTGAATTGGAGATATTATCCCCGGAACAGCAATTGGCTAAAAATTATCTTGAACCGGTTTATTCAACTACTGAAAAATTAAAAGCAAGAGGATTGGGGGGCAGACAAATCGGAAAGCTTACACAATTACTAATGGGGATGATACGGGAAAAAGATATAGAAGAAAATCTTCCTTCTTCTGTTTTAAAACAATTGCAATTAGTAAACCGGTTCAGTGCGTATAAGCAAATACATTTCCCACAAACAAATACAGAATACGAGAACGCTGTAAAACGATTGAAGTTTGAAGAATTGTTCATTGCGCAAATGCGGATGAACCTGGTGCGAAGCCAGCGGCACCGTTTTTCAAAGGGGGTTATTTTTGAAAAAGTGGGGGAATATTTTAATGATTTGTATAAGAACTATCTCCCTTTTGAGTTGACAGGGGCGCAAAAAAGGGTATTAAAAGAAATTCGGGCAGATACAGCAAAAGGTAAGCAAATGAACCGGCTGCTGCAGGGTGATGTGGGTAGTGGAAAAACTATCGTGGCAGTGCTTACCATGTTACTGGCGGTTGATAACAGTTACCAGGCTTGCCTGATGGCACCTACTGAAATTTTGGCACAACAGCATTTCCAGACAATAGGTTTATTACTGGAAAAAATTGGTGTCACCGTTAAATTATTGACGGGCTCAACAAAAGCAGCAGGCAGGAAAAAAGCATTACAGGAGTTATCAGAGGGTTCTTTGCAAATCCTGATTGGAACCCATGCCGTAATTGAAGATGTGGTACAGTTCAAAAAACTCGGAATTGTCATTATTGATGAACAACATCGTTTTGGCGTAGCACAGCGGGCCCGGCTTTGGCAAAAGGCAGAAGTGCCGCCTCATGTATTGGTAATGACGGCAACCCCGATACCCAGAACACTGGCGATGACCGCCTATGGCGACCTGGATTATAGTGTGATAGATGAATTACCACCCGGCCGGCAACCCATCAATACTGTTCACCGTTATGAGTCTCACCGCAGTAAAGTGATGGATTTTATCAGGAGTGAGATAGAAAAAGGAAGGCAGGTGTATATCATTTTTCCATTAATTGAAGAAAGTTCAAAAATGGACTTTGAAAACCTGATGAAGGGCTATGAAAACGTAAAAGCCTATTTCCCGGAACCCAAATACTGGATAAGCATGGTGCATGGCAAGCAACCTGCGGAGCAGAAAGAACTAAATATGAAAAGATTTGTTGAAGGAGATACCCAGATTATGGTTTCCACCACTGTTATTGAAGTAGGGGTGAATGTTCCCAATGCCTCAGTGATGGTGATTGAGAGTGCTGAAAAATTCGGCTTATCCCAGCTTCACCAGTTGAGAGGAAGGGTAGGCCGGGGGGCAGAAAAAAGTTATTGTATTTTATTGACGGGTTCCAAATTGGGTAATGATGCCCGTGAGCGCATCAGGATAATGACATCAACGAACAATGGATTTGAAATAGCTGAAAAAGACCTTGAATTGAGGGGGCCGGGAGAAATAGATGGAACAAGACAAAGCGGCGCTTTAAACTTCAGGCTGGCGAGTATAGTCCAAGACAGGTCTATTTTGGAGATTGCTAAAAATATTGCGCTGGAATTGTTAGAAAATGACCCGGACCTGGTTTCGGCAGAAAATTTGCAGCTTAAGAAGTTCCTTCATTACAGGAAAGGACCAGTGCAGTGGAGTAAAATATCATAAAGCATGTAAAAGGGCTGGCTGGCCCGGGTTTTACGAGTAGAGGAAAATATTACTATGACAAGACAATTGTTAACAGAAGTTTTCAACCCTTTTCCGGGAAAAATTGGTTATTTTAAAGAAAATAATTTGACCCTGAAATATCTTTTTATACTTGCCGTATTTTTATTTCCTGCCCTTATTGTTCCAGCACAGGGGAATATTGAATTTATTGAGAATAAAGGCCAATGGGATAGCCGTGTGCAATATAAAGGGGATGTAAGTAATGGAGTTTTTTTTATCCGCAATGGTGGCTTTACCGTGGTGCAGCATAACCCGGCTGATGTAGCCAGGATGTCTCAATTTAAACATGGACTTAATGGAAGCGGCAAGCCACTGGCGGCAAATGAAAGTTTAGTTATCCGCTCTCATGCATGGAATGTAGATTTTATCGGTGCTTCAAAGAACTTGAAGCTCATTCCTGAAAAACCCATTCCTACTTATAATAATTATTTTATTGGCAATGAGCCTTCCAAATGGGCCTCTGAATGTCGCATTTACCAGGGAATAACCATACAAGATGTTTACCCGAATGTAGATGTACGGTACTATACAGACCGCGGTACTCTTAAATATGATATCCTGGTGAAACCCGGCGGTGATGTTTCTAAAATTGCCCTAAAGTATGAGGGGGTTGATAAACTGCAGGTAAAAAATAAAGAACTGGTTATTTCCACCTCATTAGCGGATTTTAAAGAGTCTGCTCCATATACATTTCAAGCGGGTATATCCGGACGAAAAGAAATATCCTGTAAGTATGTGGTAAAAGATAATGTGATGCGATTTGATGTGAAGGACTATGATCCCACCACAACCCTCGTTATTGATCCGCAAATCATTTTTTGTTCCTTTTCAGGCAGTTCCTCTGATAATTGGGGCTTTACTGCTACTTATGGCCCGGATGAAAGTATGTTTGGCGGCGGGATTGTGTTTGACGGTGGCGGTGGATTTCCCACATCTCCCGGTGCGTATCAAACTACTTACCAGGGAGGCCCTTTTGATATTGGTATTATCAAATTAACACCCGACGGATCAAACCGTGTCTATGCAACTTATATCGGTGGTTCAGGCGAAGACCAACCACATAGTTTGTTTGTTGACCCCCAGGGAAATCTTGTTCTGGCTGGAAGAACAAATTCAGGGAATTACCCGGTGTTGAATAATGGTGCATTAGCAGGTAGTGGTTATGATATTATAGTTACCAAACTTAACGCTGCTGGTTCAGCCTTAATAGGATCAAGAAAAATAGGTGGTACTGGCAATGATGGTGTAAATATTACTTCTAACAGGGGCAGTGCCACTTCACTACAAAGAAATTATGGCGATGATGGCCGCAGTGAAGTTATCCTGGATGGTAGTGGAAATATATATGTCGCTTCCAGCACTCAGTCCAATAATTTTCCTGGTACAGCCGGTTTCTTTCAACCAACATTTGGTGGGGGAACCCAGGATGGAATTGTTTTAAAACTATCTCCGGATCTAAATACATTACTTTTTGCCAGCTATATTGGAGGTTCTGCCAATGATGCAGCATATGTATTATCTCTCCATCCCACAACGGGGAACATTTATGTTGCAGGTGGAACAGAGAGTGGAAATTTATTAACCGGAACCCAAACAGGTACAATAGGTCCTGCCATTCGTGGCCCTATTGATGGTTTTCTTGCTATAATTAATAATTCAGGTACTAATGTCATTCGCTCGGCTTATATTGGTACTGATGGGATAGACCAGGTATTTGGAGTACAGTTTGACGCCAATGGGTTTCCTTATATAATGGGGCAAACCACTGGTACCTGGGAAATACTTCCGGTGGCCAACCCCCCTTATAATAATACCGGTGGCAAACAATTCATTGCTAAACTACAACCTGATCTTTCAGCATATGTATATTCAACAGCCTTTGGCTCCGGTGGATTGACGCCTAATATATCGCCAATTGCTTTTTTAGTTGATCGTTGCGAGAATGTTTATATATCCGGTTGGGGAGGTTTTTTTGGTACCGATAACGGCTATAATAGTGCAGGAACCAACGGGTTGCCTGTTACCCCGAATGCTTTTAAATCTGTTACTGACGGAAAGGATCTTTATTTTTTTGTATTAGAAAGAAATGGAGCCTCGCAACTTTTTGGTAGTTTTTTTGGAGAAAATAATCGGCCGGGAGAAGGATGCGACCATGTTGATGGGGGGACAAGTCGCTTTGACCGGAATGGTAAAATATACCAGGCAATTTGTGGAAATTGTAAGAATTTAAGTGCGCCACCAAGACCACTTTATCCCGTAACAGCCGGTGCCTGGTCTACTGTAAATAACGCAAACACAGGTGGTGAATGTAACCTAACCATGCTAAAGATCGACATGGATCTTTCAGGGGTAAGAGCCGGGTTACAATCAAGTATAAATGGTGTTCCCAGGGATACGGCGGGTTGTGTACCATTAACTGTAGATTTTACTGATACAATTGCTAATGCGCAAAGCTATGAATGGAATTTTGGAGATGGTTCGCCGGTTGTTACCACTGCTATACCATCCACATCGCATACTTACAATGCTGTAGGCACATTTACTGTAATGCTTATTGCAATTGACCCGACAACTTGTAATATAAGAGATACATCTTATGTAAGGATCAGGGTAGGAAACCTTGAAGCAACACTTGGTTTTAACCCGGTAAAATTACCACCCTGTGCATCCTTTAATTACCGGTTTGATAATTTGTCTGTAGCTCCGCCACCAAGGCCATTCGGGCCTCAATCCTTTATATGGGATTTTGGAGATGGTTCTCCAAGGGTTACAGCAGGCCCTGCTTCCGTACTCCATACATATGTGGCACCCGGAACTTATAATGTAAAATTGATCCTGCAGGATACTGGATATTGTAATGCTCCTGATTCTTTGGTCATCCCGTTAAATGTTGCAGATAATGTAAAGGCCCAGTTTATTGTACCACCTACAGGTTGTATACCCTTTGATGCCGTTTTCGAGAATACCTCGTTGGCGGGTCAGACCTTCTTCTGGGATTTTGGTGATGGCAATACATCATCTGCTGCAAGCCCCACACATACATATACTATACCCGGTACCTACAATATTGTATTAATTGCATCTAACCCGAACACCTGTAATTTGTCCGATACAGCAAGGTTTACCATTCAGATTTTGGATGCACCAACACCTGATTTTAGTTTTTCGCCCGTTACACCTGCACCAAACACACCGATAACTTTCAATAATCTTTCATCTTTGGATGCAGTTAGTTTTAAGTGGGATTTTGGTGACGGGGATACATTGCTCACTACTTCAAGGGCACCAGTTTTGCACCAGTATAATGCCACCGGAACATTCAATGCCTGCTTAACGGCGTATAATGCCATCGGCTGTCCCAGGACTATTTGCAGAGAAGTGCAGGCAACAATTATACCGTTGGTAGATGTTCCTAATGCTTTTACTCCACAAAGCGGCGATATTAATAGTGTGGTATTTGTCCGTGGTTTTGGTATCGCTAAAATGCAGTTTACTATCTGGAATCGCTGGGGACAAAAAGTTTTTGAGACAAATGACCGAAACCTTGGGTGGGATGGAAAAGTAAAAGGAGTGATTCAACCGATGGATGTGTATGCTTATACATTGACAGTTGAATTCTTTGATGGGGTAAAGACAACTAAAAAGGGTGATATAACGTTAATCAGGTAGGAAGATTAGAAAATGTGCTAATTTGATTATCCGGAAATGAAGAATATTAGAAATATAATTTTGCTTGCTGTTTGTGGTTTGGGCCTTAATGCTCACTCACAGGATCTTCATTTTTCACAATTCATGAATTCTCCTTTGCTAACCAATCCAGCTAATACAGGATTTATACCTGATGGCGATTACAGGCTTGGTGTAAATTATCGTAATCAATGGGCCTCTATTACTGCCTTTCCTTATAAAACAATGAGTGCATTTGGTGATGTTCAGTTAATGCAGAACAGTGAGAATACCGGCTGGCTGGGCCTTGGTGGGGTAATCCTGCGTGATGTAGCAGGTTCCAGTGTCCTTACTTCCACAAAAGTGTATGGTTCTGTTGCCTATCACCAGATGGTCAATGCCGGAAGCCTGGTCAGCCTTGGGTTTAATGTAGGATGGGCCAATAAGAATATAAACACATCTAATCTTAGTTTTCCCAGCCAGTGGAACGGCCAGTTTTTTGATGCTCATCAGACCACCGTAGCTCCCAAACTGGATTATAACAATATCAATTATATCGATATGCAGGTCGGTATGAACTATGCTTATTTTCCAAATACCAGTACCTATCTGAATGCGGGCTTTTCTGCGATGCATATCAATCAACCAAGAGAATCATTTTTTAATGAACAGCCAGGAATTGATAATCGAATACCTGTTCGTTATACAGGGTTTATTAATGGAAGTTTCAAGTTAAATGATATGGTCATCGTTAATCCCAATGCGTATTTTTCTTTACAGGCAAAATCCTACGAAATAGTAGGTGGATTAAATGCTCATTATAATTTATCAGGAGACGGCGACAAAGTACTGATAGCAGGTGCTTATTATCGTTATAAGGACGCCGTTATCCCGATGGTCGGACTGGGTATAAAGGATATCACTTTTACCTTTACGTATGACGCAACCACATCTTCTTTAAGGAATTTCAACAATACCCGCGGGGCATTCGAATTTTCTCTGATTAAGCAAGGTTCAAGAGACGCCTACCGCGGGAATAAACGGGAATCTATGTGTCCGTCATTTAAATATTAATTTGCTGCTTTTCAGGATTTCCCTGTTTATTCCGATTTTTACAATTTTATGGATCATAAATTATTAAGTAATCATCTGCAAGCCAGAAATTGACTGTGTAATATTTTTTAATTGATGAGAAAGCAAATTGAATTTACGGGTTCGCCGAAAGAAAACCTCAGGGCAATGAGGATTTTAACAGCAGCACTATCAGCAGGAGTTATTTTTTTTGCCCTGATTGCAGTGGTAATTAATCAACTTAATGGGCCTGTCCAGGGTCAGGCAGGATCAAATTACGAAACCCTTTTTCTGTGGGTAGTTGTGGGGGTTGCGTCATTCTGTATAATAGCTGCAAAATACCTGTATGCGAAGAAAGTTTCGGAAATAAAGAATACCGGAATATCCCTAGGTGATAAATTAAACCAATATCGTCCAGCATTGATCTTATACCAGGCTTTATGTGAAGCAGCAGCGTTGTTGTCCGTGGTTATTTTTTTTCTAACCGGAATTTTTACACTACTGATCATTACCGCAATACTAGTGACACTGATGTTGTCAAAAATACCCATCACAAAAAAAGTGGTTAATGAGCTTGCGCTTGATTGGAAGGAACAACAGGAACTTGAATAATTATCATTTAAATAACCGTAATATGAAACGTCCATTCTTGCTATTGGCCCTTATTGCTTCTTCAGCAGTATTATTTGCTCAAAATGAAGAGGAGGAAACGAAGCCGGGTTTTAAAGAGAATCTTTTTACCGGCGGAAGCATTTCATTGTCTTTTTTCAATAATACATTCCTGATCGGCGGAAGCCCCGTGTTTGGTTATAGCCTCAGCAATTGGGCTGATGCAGGTATTGTGGTAAATTATAACTATACCTCCTACCGGGATTACAATTACGGCTTTAATGATAAGTTACGCCAGACTGTATATGGAGGTGGTGTATTTGTGAAACTGTATCCTCTGAGGTTTTTGTTTGCACAAGCCCAGTTTGAACATAATTTTATCAGGCAGAAATTTATTCCTAACAGCGGTGCTACACAAACTTACAGTACTTCCGGTAATAGTATGCTGGTTGGAGGTGGTTACACCACAGGCCGTCAGGGAAAGGGCGGTCACCCTTTTTATTACCTGGCTGTTTTGTTTGATGTGTCTGGAAATGATAATTCTCCCTATACCGATGCATATGGAAGAACTATACCTATTATCAGGGGTGGTATACAAGTGCCATTATTCCAGGGTGATCAATGGAGACGATAATACTAATTATAAATAACGGGTAAGTTCAGAGGGGTCATCAATTATAGTGATCCTTTTGATTGCCTCTTCATACAGGAATTGCTCTGCTTTCATTTTTTCAATATGGCTGATCAAATGGTCATAAAATCCGCCTGAATTCAAAATGTAAATTTCTTTATCATGGATTGTTAACTGGTTCCACGTTACTATTTCAAATAGCTCATCCAAAGTGCCAAAGCCACCGGGTAGGATCAATGCTGCATCGCAAAGACTATAAAGCTTTTTTTTTCTTTCATGCATATCATCACAGATAATTAATTCTGTGATACCCCGGTGCTGAACTTCCCATTCTAATAACAATTTGGGAATAATACCAGTAACTTTTCCGCCCTGCTGCATCACATTATCAGCAATGATGCCCATAATTCCAGCACTGCCACCACCATAAATAAGCCGGATATTGTTTTCAGCCATTAGTTTCCCCAGCTGCGATGCATGTTGCCCAAATACAGGATTATTTCCATTTTTGGAACCGCAAAAAACTGCAAGTGATTGAATCGCCATACGTGTTATATTGCAGCAAAGGGATAACATTTTTGCTTATCTTCAAAATTCAATATTCACATTTGTATTGATAACTATTGATTAACAGAAACCAGATTGTATGTCACCCATTGTACTTTTCTCATTTGTTATCGGCTATTTTGTTTTGTTACTGGGAGTAGCCTGGTACACATCCCGCAATTCTGATAATGAATCTTTTTTTATTGGTAACCGTAACAGCAACTGGATGCTGGTAGCTTTTGGCATGATCGGCACTTCTTTATCCGGTGTTACATTTGTGAGTGTACCGGGTGGTGTTGGAGCCGGTAATTTTTACTATTACCAGGTTGTGCTGGGTTACCTGTTGGGCTATATAGTTATTGCTTTTGTATTAATTCCACTTTATTACCGGATGAACCTGACGAGTATCTATACCTATCTCGAAAGACGATTAGGAATTAATGCACATAAGGCAGGGGCATTTTTCTTTATATTATCCCGGACAGTTGGAGCTACCGCAAGATTGTACCTGGTAATAAGTGTATTGCAGATTTTTATTTTTAACAGACTGGGCATTCCTTTTGAAGCAACAGCCCTCGTTATTCTGTTATTGATTCTGTTGTACACTTTTGAAGGGGGAGTAAAAACAATAATCTATACAGATACACTTCAAACAACAGGAATGCTGGTAGGACTGGTTGCCTGTATCATAGTAATTATTAAGGCGCTGGGAACTGATTTTGGCGGAGCAATGTCAATGATGGCAGATAAAGGATATACACAAATCTTTAACTGGGATGTAAAAGCCGGATCTTATGTCTGGAAACATATAGTCGGGGGGATGTTCATTGCAATTGCCATGACAGGACTAGACCAGGAAATGATGCAAAAAAATATCAGTGTGAAAACACTGAAAGATTCTCAGAAAAATATAATGACCTTTACTGCAGTATTAATGGTAGTGAATTTTCTTTTCCTTGTTCTTGGTGGTGTGCTTTACCTCTATGCCGGTACCAAAGGAATTAATGTTCCACCAGATGATCTGTTTCCAACAATTGCATTGAGTGATACTTTCAGCGGGGTGATAGGTATAATTTTTATCATTGCATTGATCTCGGCATTATTCCCAAGTGTTGATGGGGCCATTACTTCTCTTACATCCTGTTTCTGCATTGATATTCTCGGTATCAATAAAATGGCAGGAACGGAGAAGGAAAAAAAGAGAACAAGGTTAAAAGTGCATTTTACTTTTGCACTGGTATTTTTTATCATGGTATTAGTATTCAAGTGGATTAATGACAAGCTTATCATCGATTTTATATTAAAATTTGCCGGTATTACATACGGGCCTTTACTCGGGCTATTTGCTTTCGGTATATTAACTAAGCGGGAATTAAATAATAAGCTCATCTGGACAGTTTGTATTGTTGCACCTTTACTGGCACTTTCTGTAGACATGCTTAGTAACCCGGCCTGGTACGATGCGAAATTGCACATATCGCTTGGGTTGCAGGATCTTTCCAATAAAATATTCAATGGGTATAAAATTGGGAATGAGCTTATCCTCATAAATGGCATATTTACGTTTTTAGGCCTATGGTTTATTTCCAAAAAGCCTTCGCTGTCAAAACTAAAGTTGCAAGCTGTATAGTTTATCTTTGCAGGAAATTTCAAAGATTGGAGCTTATCAATCCATTAGTTGAGAAATACGCCGAAAAATATTCTTCCGCTGAAGATATTTTACTGAAAGAGGTGAATGAGTTTACACTAAAAAATCATTCCGAGTCTATCATGCTGAGCGGGCATCTGCAGGGTAAAGTGCTGGAGATGATCAGTAGCATGATCAGGCCCCGGAGAATTCTTGAGATTGGTACTTTCACAGGGTATAGTGCTTTGTGCCTGGTCAAGGGACTTACTGAGGATGGTCTTTTACATACTATTGAGCTCAGGGAAAAAGATGCAGCCCGGGCAAGGGATTTTTTTGACCGGTCTGCTCATGCTGGCCAGATAATATCTCATACAGGTTCAGCGTTAGATATCATTCCTGGGTTGGAAGAAACCTGGGATCTGGTATTTATAGATGCTGATAAGCCGGCTTATATTGAATATTTTAACCTTGTTTTTCCCCGGTTGCGGAAAAACGGGTTTATTTTAGCAGATAATATCTTTTTTCATGGCCAGGTACTGGAGGAGAATGTTAAGGGTAAAAGTGCAAAAGGTATAAAGGCTTTTAATGAATTTTTAAAAGGAAGAACGGATATAGAAAAAGTGATATTAACTATCCGTGATGGGTTATTCCTGATACGGAAATTGTAATAACGAACTATCCCATGCGAAACGTAAGAATAATTCTGATATTCTTTTTATTGCTTACTGCTTTTACTGCTGCTGCACAGCATTCAGAAGTAGTGAAGAACTATATCAATATTTATAAGAGTTTGGCCATGGCAGAAATGCAACGAACCGGGGTGCCGGCATCAATTAAACTGGCACAAGGTATTCATGAAACGATGGCAGGTACTAGCAAGCTTGTGTTGAAATCAAATAATCATTTTGGGATTAAATGTAAATCTAACTGGACCGGTGAATCTGTTAGTCATGATGATGATGCAAGAGGAGAGTGTTTCAGGAAATATTCTTCTCCGGAAGATTCATACCGTGATCATTCCAATTTTTTAAAAAACAGCCAGCGCTACGCCTCACTTTTTAACCTGGATCCAACAGATTACACCGGCTGGGCCAATGGTTTAAAGAATGCTGGCTACGCTACAAATCCAAAGTATCCGCAGGTATTGATAAAATTGATTGAAGATTATAACCTTCAGGAATATACCCTGATCGCACTAGGGCAACAGCAGGCAAAGCCGGACGAAATGGTTTCGATACCTGAAATAGATAAGGAATTTACCATTCCTACAACTCCTTCCGCCGCTATTACGTCTGCAGGGGAAAATCAATCTCTAAAAAAATCGGAATACCCGAATGGGGAGTTCAGGATAAATGATACCCGGGTGGTATACATTCAACAAGGAACATCTTTTCTTTCTATCGCTCAGCAATACAATGTACCGCTGGCGAGGCTATTTGAATTCAATGAGATTTCCCAGTCAGAGGCTTCGGAAAAAGATCAGTTGATCTATTTACAACGAAAACGTAAAACAGGAAGCGATGAATTCTATATAGTTCAACCGGAAGAAAACCTGCATGATATTGCACAAAAACAGGGTATAAGATTGGAAAGCTTATTGGAATTAAATGGTTTAAAGAACAATGAGCAGCCGGCTCCGGGGGAGCAATTAAGTTTGAAGAAGAAATCGTCAGCAATGCCAAAATTGGCAATAAAGGAAAACTTTTCCCTGAATTCCGGCAGAAGAATACAGGCAACCAACTAAACGCTTAAATAATCAGTATGGCAATTATCCGGGTACATGATAAATCATTTGAGACGTATCTGCCAGCCGAAACTATACAACAAAGAATAAAAGAACTGGCTGGCACAATAAATAAAGATTATGCCGGGAAAAAGCCACTATTTATAGCCATTTTGAATGGCTCCTTTATGTTTGCAGCTGATTTATTCAAACACCTTACTATTGAGGCGGAGATTTGTTTTATTAAACTGGCTTCCTACAAGGGCATGAAATCATCCGGTAATGTGGTTACTTCAATCGGCCTGGAGGATGACCTCTTCGGAAAAGAAGTGATAATAGTAGAAGACATTGTGGATACGGGAAAAACACTTCATAATTTCCTGCCCAAACTGTTGCATCAACAGCCTAAGTCAATGAAAATTGCGACATTGCTGTATAAATCTGAGGCTATTGAATATCCCTTAGTACTGGATTATGTGGGCTTTGATATCCCCAATAAGTTTGTTGTAGGGTATGGTCTTGATTATGATGGTCTGGGGCGTAATTTGAAAGAGATTTACCAGCTGGTATGATTTCAGGAAATCTCTCCTGCTTTTTTTGTATTTTATCGACCAATGTATCCAATTGAAGGCGGCTTTTCATATATTATTCTTTCTGATCTTTAGTTTCTCCTTATACGCACAACAGTTTTATGTTCGCGGCGAAGTAAAGGATGAATCAGGCAATATTTTGCAAAATGTTACTATCAGGCAATTTAAGACTGGTTACATTTTCAGAAGTGGTTCGGCGGGTACATTTGGCATTGTAGCAAATCATCAGGTAGATACATTCAGCTTTTCTTTGGTAGGGTATCGTACGGAGACTATGGTAGTTGATGCTGAACATTATGTAAATGTCAAACTAAGGTTACTCCCGGCATCGGTTTCTAATTCCAGAAGAGATAAATTATCTTCCTTTACTAAAGACCTTGGAAAAGAAGAGCAAAAAACATGGTTTACAGGTGATGAAACATATGCAAGCTTGCTGGAGAATCATTTTGTGAATACCAAACGGTTTCCCAATACAGGGATGTCTTTAAATGTCGACAGGGCTTCTTATAGTAATATTCGCAGGTTCATTACACTCAACTCCATGGTTCCCCCTGATGCAGTGCGTATTGAGGAAATGCTCAATTATTTTAATCTAAATTATCATGAACCCGCTACCAATGAGCTTTTTCATTTGAAAACTACCTTAAGCAACTGCCCCTGGAATCAGGACAATCAGTTATTTTATATTGATCTCTCATCCAGAAAACTGAACCTGGATACATT
>JACDJC010002412.1_pt1 | contig 14750 bp, 11 predicted proteins | sample 7454191 | NCBI WGS metagenome assembly JACDJC01 (sample SAMN14253291, study PRJNA609438) | sludge metagenome | isolation source: sludge after 25d culture with pyrite and EDTA | collected 2018-12-20 | reverse complement strand
TTCTCTCTTACCAAGCTGTCAACCAGCCTGGGTAGTTTCAAAAACGATAATGTACTTCGAGAAGCAATCTTACCTACCTTGTTCGCCATGTAGCTTAACATTCCCTCTGTCTCAGCCTCCTTCTGTTCAATAGCAGCTTCTCCCATCCACCGGCCACCCATTATCTCTTTGATCTTTTTGTCGCTTTCCTGAATACCGATCTCGCTGTTCTTTAACCTTATAAAGTTATGGTCGTCCTCAAACAGTTTAAGGTCATAGTAGGCATTCTGCAAAGCCACTTCTTCTTCTCCGGTCAGGTCTTTTTTGTCCTTTAACTGGTCGTATGTGTCAATTGAGGATTGAAACTTATCCGTCCAGTTTTTGCCAAATCGTTCTTCCAATCCCAGTATCGCGCTTTCCCTTTGCCTTCCCAACTCATCTAAATGAAGTTCGACATTCTTTAGTTTCCTAAAGTCACGCCTTTCCGGGGTTGCCATATCGTACTTTTCATTGTACCCATAAGCATCCTCGTGTTTCTGTCGGTATAGTTCGCCAGCCTCAACCGGGTCAGCAGTGCCGTCTATATTAAGATGGTCGCCAGACTCTTTTATAGCAGTTTTCTTAGCACGTGCCTCACCTTCACGGTAAAAGTGCTTTTCCACGTCAAATACAGGCGGCTCAGAAATCCCTGTTTCAGCCGGGGCTTCTGCGGTAGCAATTGGAGGTTGCTCAACCTGTTCACTTGCGCCGGAGGAAACTGGGGATAAAGTCGAAGAAGCCTTTTTTTTTTCAAAAGGACTGCCGTATTTATCGTAATACTTCTTACGGAACGAGCCGTAGTCTATATTAGATGGCATAGCATCATAGGTAGATTTCAGGGCTGATTCAAAACTGGCATCATCCTTGAAAATCATTGCCTTGATTTCATCCTCCGATTTATCCTTATAGACGTTTTTCTTTAACGCCCGGACTAACTTATCATGTGGATCGTTATTCATCAAAAAAAGTTGATTCTATTGATTGTTGCGTTGGTTTATAATGACCTCCCTGTGATGTAGCAGAGTTTTTGTAAAACTTTCTCAACGCCTGAGTGTTCTTTTCGTTCAGTTCATAAATAACAATATCTTTCTTTCCACTCATTTTTCTAAATATTTCCAGTGCGTCCTCTCCATAGTCTTTCACAAAGTTAGATTCCTGTAATGCCGTCAACTTAGATTTGTCTTTGACATCAACCACTAAAACATCATGTTTGAATTGAGGAATTTTTGTCAATGGAAATTCTTTTGTGGCAGGGCCTATCGGGTCTTTAGTGAAAGCACTATTCGCCATTTCTGGTGTAAAGACTTCCGCGCTCGTGATAACTCCACCTTCTTGTGGATCGCCAGCGCCAAAACCAAACATTGCAGCATCTTTTCTCTCAAAATCATTTCCTTGTGTTAGATTATACAGCCACCTGTTAAATCCGGCTTCTGCCTCGGCATCAGCACCGCCACTACCGCTTGTGTTCGCGGGGTCAAACTCTCTTGTTATGTTGGCAAGATAAATAGGATAATAGTAATCAAACGCAGCATCGTAGTTTTGTTCGGGAGTATTGTTGACATCTCCATATAGCTTACGTTTTTCAACATCACGTTCAATTTGTCCTATATTAAGCTTCAACTTTGAATGCACCCTTTTAGTAGCATGTTCTTTCTCGCCGCCTTTTACATATGTCCACTTATCTCCTTCCTTGTTGCCGCTTCCAGAAACATTTAGTTTTTTAGCATCCTCAGCCATTATTTCACCCAAATCTACTTCACCTCCAGAAGCATTCCATATTTGGTCAGCTACAAAGAATTTCAACTCGTCATTGAAAGTTCCTTTACCCTTTGTTGAGGCAAGTCCAATATACCTTTGTTTATCCTCCGGCATCAACTCGTTGTAGGTTTGTTTCATTGCCTGAAAATACCCGTCAGGCTCATTGAGTGATGGATCGGTCATAGCCTTTCCGGCGTAGTCAATAGCTTCGTCCTTTGACATTGGCCTTTTATTCACATCATTCCATGTTTTAGCAAGTTCGTATGTCGTTCCCAATGTGTTAAACGCAGGGGAAATAAATTCTATCTCTGGAAATGGTGTTTTTTCCTTAAATACTTTGGTAGCGCTAACTTCGTGAAACCATTGCTTTATTTCATCAACATTCTTTATTTTCTTAACCTTTTCTTGATCCGAAAATATATCCCTAATTTTAGTATAATAATTCCCAATTTCTTCGGACACTACCCCAACTGCCAATGCTTCCTTAGCCTCTTTCTGAAGTGCTTGTGATTCGGGGTCGGTTGCCCTAAATGGATTATCAACACCTTTTTCTTGCAAAGAGATATATTTATCTTGAATCCTGTTTATATAGCCAAGCTTCTCTTGCTGATGGAGATATGAAAATTTAGGATCTAATGAATCAAAATCAGAAATAGCCTCCTGTTTCTTTCGCTGCTTCTCAAGCAACCCGGCTTTCTTCTGCCAAAGGGCATCTTCTAGAAGCGCATTCTGATTTACAACAGTGGCTAGTCCTTGCCCCTGTTGAAAATTATGAACATTTCCTGTATCGGTTCCGATCATTTCTTATATAAAGGGCTAGTCATGCCCAGTCCAAGCATTTGATTTAATAAATCCCAATTGATTTCGCCTGTATCGAACTTGCTACCCGCTCCTGTATTTATTCCTGAACCGCCTCCTGAAAACGAAAAATTACTTGCAGCCCCAAGGTTGGCTCCCGATCCAGAGCTTCCACTACTTCCGGCCTTTTTGTTGAACATAGGATTACCAGTCAGCTTACTAAGCATATACGCAGTATTCAGGTTTTCAATTCCGGCTCCTACCATCTGCCTCCCCTCTTGATAATTCTGGGCATACGGGGCAAATTCATTCATCTGGAACTCCTTATCTTTTTGTTCGCTCATTCCCAATAACGCATCCTGATAACTGGCCTCATCCCGTCTTTGATCTTCGGCTGAAGCTATCGCCAATTCGCGGATTGCTTTGTTTTCGGAAGATTGTATCGCTGGCAATACCTCTTGAATATTACCAGATTCACGCCCTGCTGCCAACGTATTCGCAGTAGTTAATGAAATCTGATCCTCCAATTGCTGTTGCCCCGGCATGTTTGGATCTGCGGCTCTCGCCTTGGATAATGCCAAAGCACTCCTGGCTTCTATGGGTATTTCGTATTCAGGGCGTTTCTTGCCGAATAACACTTTGCCTAGGCCAAAAGCCCCTTGAGCTAATCCTAATATTGTTAATGGGTCCATATCACTTAGAGTTTTCGCTTACAATATATTCTATATCCGCGCTTTCAAGTTCGCTATACAAAGACGGGTCATCCAGTTTCAACGTTACCAGTATCGCCTCTCCCCTGATTAACCTTCCCTTCAACAGGGCTGTTGCTGCGCGGGTGTCAGCATCTCCGATAGACAAAAATACATCTTTTGTATCATTAATGTCACGCAAAAATTCAGCACACCACTGTCCTTCGTATAAATTAAATCTCGTTGGTTTTAACCTACTCAATTGCCCTTCCTGGAAAGAACCATTTGCAGGAACTTCTATCGTAGGAGACGACCAAGGTTTATCTGCGCGGATTCTTATTCGCTTTGGTATTTTAACCGTAGCGGGTTCAGGATTGAACGAGAAAGTAACTGTGCAATCAAACTGAGTACCGAAGAAGTGACAGTATAGCGGTTGCTGAATGCCGTCATTGGGATACCCGGCACTTACCCATAATTCACCATTCTTAAACATCAATAATCTATCCCCAATTAATCCAAACCATACCGGATCAAAAGAATATCTGCCGTCAAATCCATCCTTATCTTCGTTAAATCCCATAGTGTACGACACCCTTTCTTCATCAGTGATATGTAAATATACGATATTCTTTTCCCTGTCAAACCCGGATACGGCATTTATTGATCCGCGCTCTATTCCAACAAAGTTATCCCTCATTATATCTTTTATGTAGTCATAAAACCCATAATTGGAAATCGCAAAAAGGCCGTTTGAATTATTGTATCTCCACCATACCGCAGCGAAAGCATCAAAGCCATAGATATACTTACCAGTGTTTACTACGCTCTCAGGGTGATGTGTCCCCCATTTGTCTCCTAGCTCCTGGCCTATGTTTAGTATTCGATCCGTTGTCACCCCAAGCGTGTTGCCACTCAAATCCATTAAGTTGCTTGTTCCCAAGTAAATAGGCTGACAACCGAACTTGCAAATAGTCAGCATTGTGCTACCTAGTATTGACATTTTCTTTATCTGACCTAACTCCCTGTTCACCCTGACATACTCGGTTCCCCTCCATCCAGAAAACCCATTGATAGCGGTATTAGGAACATACACATCGGAAATCCTGATCTTTGAGTAATCGTACATCTCCTTGAAATCCGGGTCTTCGGTGTGTGCCCTACCCCAATCCGGGCCGGTTTGGTCGTTACTGAAGTGCATATTGGGGCGTTCAACATAGGGTATCCACGCATCTCCTGTGGTAGGGGGAGTTGTTGTCCGAAGCCTGTTGGTCATTATCTGGTCTGATACATAGGTGTCGCCATACCTTATTTCAATAGTTCCCCCATGACTTACCGTATCTGGATCGCCCGGATTAGTAATGTCTATCGCCTCTCCAGCTTCATAATAAAGTTCATCTTCTACCTCCTTCTGACGGTAAAGTTCAATATGAATGTATTTGTCCTCACCCTTAACCGGAGGATCGATGTCTTCTATCAATTCATCAATCTCAACAAACACATGAAACCCTTCCTTGTCAGCATCACCGTTAGGGGCTACCAAGCTATATCCAGATATTTTAAAATTAAGCACATCAGGAGATATAAGATCCAAATTAAGAACCCCATCCCATGAGATTATCTGCAACCTGTCGTTGTTGATGGGTAAAAAACCAGAAGCAGGAAGTTCACTTATATCAAATAACTCTACTATTGTATTTATACTAGGATTCGCAACCAGGTTGGATATAAAAAACGAAACATGCGTACACCCAGCCACCGTACCGTCAGCAAGATTGGTTCCCTCTATGTTGTTTTCGGTTTCAAAAAGATTCCAATAAAATACTGTATCAATAGGAACCTGAACATAAACACTCTGCACTTGATTCTTACTTATCACTGGCCTAAATCTAGTAGCCCATAACGGGGGCTTGGATGTTATTGTCAGGTCAATGCCTATGTTGTAATTATCAAAAGAACCCGTAAAAGGAACATGCGCTCGTCCAGCCTTTACAACTGTTGACTGCCTCCCGTAATCTTCCTCGTAAATAACACCTACGTTGTAAGCTCCACCCCTCTTTAGGCTTTTAGCCAGGCTAGTTTGATCGTCAGCATACGAGGTAGCAAGAATCTCGTTATAAACAACTTCTATCTCCGCATCAACACAATCTTCTAAATCAAATCCTTCTAACATTCCCCCCATAGAAAGACGGGCTTCCCCCTCCCTGCCTATCAAAGTAGCCATACCTTCGGCTATCCTAGGGCAAAAATCAAAATTAGCCAAAGCCTGTGCATCTGATTCCGAGTTGGTGTCAGAAGCTATCGCAGTATAAACTTCATCGTTGAAGAAATCTATCTCGTGAACATTAACGCCAATGTCCGCAATGTCATAAATCCCTGCGCTTTTCCAAATGCCATCCTCTCCGATTCTTACTGCAAGTTCTATTTTTCGTATCCATGTCTTCCAATTACTCACGTCAAGTTTATCATCGTTAAGGACAACGACTATCTTATTATAACTTGTATCATTTTGATGAATATAAGCAAGCCCGGAACCTCCGTCTGATTTTATGGTAAAATTGGTAGGAACATATGAAATACCACTAAATTTTGACTTCTCCCCATCGTCATATAGATACCTGTACCTGAACTGAATAGTATTTCCCCATATTTTATTACTTCCGATAAGTCCTGAATCCGCCGTTTGAAACGGGGCTGGAGCATTCTTTGGAGCGGCCTTCATTAACGATATGTGTTCGGCGGTATATCCAAATGGATAATGATTTGTACTAACTAAATGTAGGTCAGAAGTAGACTGCGTAAGAAGTATTTGTCTTTCTGCAAAATTAGAGCTAACCTTGATTTTATTGTCGCATATCTCTACGCTAATATCCCATCCCAAAGCATTCAACGCGGTTCCGAAAGCCTGAAAAGCATCATCAGCATCGATCACTGGATTTACAGTATAAAATATAGTTTCCGCCTCAACAGGAGTTCCGTCAATGCCCTCAATAGCCAAAGAGTAAGTTTGATTCAAAGTTTGAAATGAAAGCCTGTCATAATATATCTCCCACTCCAAAAACTTACCGTTAAGATTTGACTTTTCAATATTAATCTTCTTGGGTTCGCTGCCAGTTAATGTAGCTGGTTCATTATAAGTCCGAGTGCCATATCCGTCACACCACATTAAGAGCTTACCTTCGACAAGTTGTGCGCTATGGATGGTGTTTCCAAATTCAAGATAACTACCCCCGGTTCCAAACCCACCAGCAATTACAAATATGGCATTCTCTATCGGGTAATACCTTAATATCCTGTTATTCTGGCTTGAGTTCTGTAAAAAGTAAATATAGGAATTGTGTATCTTGTCTTCAACGCCACCAATCACCTCGTTAAACCCACTATCCGGTAACTCGAAATCAATCTTCACATTGCCAGGTATAGGATGGCGAAGACCCACCTTTCCACCAATGCCGCTAAACGTATTCAAAGCGTCAACAAGGTCATTGTTCTTAATCCTGGTTATCGCTATATCTTTGTTGACAACCCCTTCAAATGTGTTTATTGATCTCAATGTACAGCGTTATTGTATCCTGATGTAATAGCATCTATGAAGTCTTCCAACCTGTGATAATTTTCCCTTTGTTTCAACAATCGTAAATCTCTTCGGTAATATCCCCTGAACATGTCAGCTTTTCGCGGATTCGATGCTTGATAGAATTGTTCCAAAGCCTTATGCCTTATTAAAGAATACATATCCACCGGAACAAGGTCGTGGGTGTATTTATCCACCGCAGTCATGTATTTCAATATAATTCTATGCCCTGGTCGTATCTTCTCGGTGAATTCAATCCTATTCTCCTCCTCATTGTCGTAAAACCTTCCATATGGAAATCCATCGTGGATGAGTCCATAAAGCTCTCCTCTGTAAACTCCCCTGTCGTAATAGTTAAAAAATGCACAGTCAGAACATACATTGGCATCCGGGGTGCTTTCGGTGATAGTTGATACGCCAGTACACGCATCGCAAGTACATGTTGTTTTTGGATGCTTAGCCTGTGATTCATATATCTTACCAAGCATCATCACACAACCGTTATCTAAGACACGTCCGGCATTCACTACCTTGTAAGAGTCAGAAGGATACAGTATCGTGTTGTTGTCCAAGACTTCAAATATCTCCGACTTCACCGTAGGCTTTATGTTGTAATGCAAATCGTCTAAGGTTCGCAGTACGATTCTTGACATTTGCACATATCCTCTACCCTCTCCATCACCTATTGACGAGAGAATGTCGGTAACGGCGCTATCTATGGTTTCAAACTTTTTCATCGATTCCTGTATTTGTTACGTCTTCCGGGATTTGTCTTTGCTTTAAGAAATACTGCGTCAAATACTCAATAGCATATAAAGCCACCTGATCTGGTATTGGCAGTTCTTCTCCATCTTCAAAACTATCCGCAGTCAGGCACATTCTTAGTGTTAATGTTTCCGGCACTGGAAGTCCAAGTCCTTTGAAGTAAACCCTTGAATCGGTAGATGTTTTTTCTGTCCACATAAATATCACTCCCGTCAAATCAGGCATATGCACTACCTGAGAAAATCCACCTACTCTTTGAAGCCTTACCTCACCTCCTGAGATGAACCCCTGCATTAAGCCGCGATCACCAGGGAGATATGTAATCTTCCCTGGCAACACGACATAATATAGCTTCCTCCCAGTATCTTTAACCAATGTCAACTCATAGTTCAACCACAAGTCCTGAGCCAGTGCTTCGCGGCCTATGCCAAACTCACGCCAATCCTGCACTGCTTCATTAAGTTGTATTTTGACAAACTTATCAGAAGCCTCACTGATAGCGGCAGGTGCTAAGTGGCGGATGTCCGCTCGATCAACTTGAATATCGTCGGACGGAACACCGCCTGTTACACTCAGATATACCTGATCTACTATGAAGTCGATACTATACATTCTCGATTATTTGTTTTTTAGCAGATAACCATTGAACTATTTCAGATTCGCGAATTTGAACTCCCTTTAAAAATAACAATATGTCAATTAAAGCATTCGCCTCACTCTCCATCCATTCGTAATCAATGGAGTTATACACGTCGTAATTTTCCTGGTCGTTATCTTCGTCAAGCTCATACGCCCACTCAGCATATGCCGGAGTTCGTATGTACTTGATGTAAATATCTCCAGTCGTTGTAGATGGATAAACCTTAATACTGCTACCAATAATCTCAACAGCCGGTTTTGTTATTGTCGGCCTTCTGATAGGAGAGTTTATCAACTTACTGTATTCTCCCGACTTCAATTCGGTCAACTCATAGTTGTCGTAAACCAGATTATTCCCTACACATTCAGTATCCTGAACCCTCAAATACCAATCCCTCTTGTGGACGTAATCGTCAGGCAGTGCAGCATACCCAAGTGTAATCGTCTGGTGTGCTTCCTCCACGAACGGAGCCAACGCATCCATGTTTCTCCTTGTTTCCCTCTCCTTTTGGACAAGGAATTCCAAAAGATAGTTCTCTGCATCCCTGGATGATCGGTTGAACTCGTCTCCACTTGTGTAACCTCCCTTTCCTTTTAGGATAAGGTCGTCAACAACCCTTGTGTATATTCGGTTTACCTCTATCATTCTTCAATTGGTATTAAGAACGATACCCTATAAGTTGTAGCAACAACAAACGAGGCTGTCCTTGAAAAGTAAATAATACCATCCGATGTGTCCGGTTCTTTAATCACACCCACTGCTATATGGTTTACGCGATCATACATGAATCCATAAAACCACTTATCAGGAGGTGTAACACCTGACGGCAGGAAAGTATGTCCAAGGAACCCAACCGTTGCCAATGCACCGGGGTTGGAACCATTATAGAGGACATTACCTTTAACTTCAATGTATCTTCCATTTCTCCTCCACATCAGAGCATTCGCTCCTGCGCCAGGCTGCCACGGAAATTCAATATGTGACGAGTCGATGTCCTCCCAAGCGGTAACTCCACCGTCAGTACCGTCCGCACCGTCCGCACCATCCGCACCATCCGCTCCGTCCGCACCATGAATGTATGTAATCTCACCATACGCAGGAATCTCGGTTACTTTATTATCATCGCAACAATCACCGGAACAATCAACCAGGTCTTTGAGAAGATCATAGTAATAAGTGATCTTTTCAGTGTTACCGCATTGTGCTGCCATCACATATCCTGCGTTATAAAGCCCAATCAGGAATATCTGATCCCGCTTTTTAACAGGTAGATTATGAATACCTCCGGCAGCCTGAGCATCAGACTTCAATGACCTGATCTTGTCATCAACACAACCCTGAATGTCGCATAAGTCAACACACCTGATCGGAACAACGAATTGTTGCACTATCAAATGATTCTCCACAAATGTTATAGGATCGTCAGTCGTGTCAAGTTCTGTGCTTAATGTAAGTTCTACATTATAGATCACTGAATAGCTTACATTTCTATAAGCTATATTGATTTGGAACGGAGTACTGGTTTCCACCGTATCAGCCGGGGTCACTACACCTGCAATCGTAGGATGAACAACTGTAATAGTCTTATCGGCGGTGTACGGACCATAAGTAGTGCCGTCTTTCACAATAAGAGCCTTACCTACACAATAAACCTCTTGGGTAAAGTCAGTTGTAACAACATCTCCGCAGTCGTTTGTAAATGGAGAGTAGTCATAGGTTTCCTGATGAAACGCAAGCAGCGTATCGTCACTGTTGCGGGTAATCCTTACAGAAACCAAATAATCCCCTTGCCTAAAGTAAGAACCAAGCACAGGAATATCCACCTCCACCGACGTAACGGCTGCCGGGGCAACGCCTGTAAAGTCAGGAGTCCCAGCATTGTATTCCTTTAACACCCCTGAAGGTCCGGTAACGCCCCATGCAATTTTTATTGTTTCACTACCGATGATGTCATTGGTAATGTCGATCAACAATTTGCCATAATCGGCATTGTCGGATCTTCCTTCAAATGTTGCTACAACTGACATTTTTTATTCGTTTAAAGCAGGTTTATCTTTCGGAGCTGCCACCACCCTTGATCTCTTTACCGGGGTTGTGGCAATAGCATCCGCAAGTTCTTGCTGCCAATTAACAATATCTTTTACGTTATGAATCGAATGACCATCGATTTCACCGTTAGTAAACAGTTTGAAAACTTTTTTCTCGGCACGGTCGAAGTATATCGAGTTCTTTGCTATTGCATCAATAACAATCGCAATAGGCGTGTTTGGCTCGGCACTGACATTCTCTACGAGATTATCATAACCAAGAGCGTCATTCACAGTGGTATTGAAGAACTCAAAGTTCTCAGGCTTCGCCGTAACATGCTGGAATATCGCCACATATGGGTCTTGTCCAGACCTGGAACGGCATATTTCTGATCCGTCCTCAATATCTTTCCTCCAATTCCATGCAACAATACCTTTGCCTAAATTCCTTTGCAGTATCACACCTTCTGCTTTCGCTTCCCGGATTGATCCCTTCAACAGTGTATCCTGATCGCTCATCATGTCGGCAAATTCCCTTGGTAGGTCTTTTGCAATATTGATTAACTGAGCGCGGATAGCTTCAATCGGTTCGGAACCGATTCCTGAAACAGATCGTGATACTTTTTTACCTGTTGAGGTAGTTCCACTGAGTTTGAGACCGTGAGCAATGCGTTTGACCTGAGATACAGGCATAGCGTGAATTGAGTTAATAAGTGAAGCAATACGGCTTTCGCTTTTGAGTAACTCTTTCGCATTTTTAATTTTATCATCAATGAAGAAATGCTTGCCACTCTTGCCACGTGCAATAGGACTGTCTTTGCACATCCCGCAGATAGATAGGAAGAATGCCAATTCTTTATCCTTTTTGGCATCGACTTTCATTTCCATACCCTTGTGATAAATCCGAGCTGGTGTGTAAATAGCATCATTACCTTTGCCTGTTTTGCTCTTGTAATACCGGACGGTAATAAACTCGCCATCAACCCGGCCACTAACAACAGGGTCCATCGACCTTCTGTCCTGGTGGCGTACCATCCTATTACCAGGATCAGCCTTTGTCTTTTCTTTCAAGAGTTTAAATACCAAAGTTTCCGTTGAATTAAAATCAATCGGAGAATTAACAATTTTCGCGGCTGTATCCACATCCACGACTTTGTTTTCGTAAACTATTCCTTTAGAGGTTCCACTAATTTCAATCATTATTGAAAGTTTTAAAAGTAGCCCCGACGAATCGGGACTACTTGATTTTAAATATTATGTGCTTGCAGTCGGCTCCTGCCAAACAATCTTGTTTCCACAGGCCCAATGACCTGCCAACTCAGATACAAGACCCATGTTGTAGATGTCGTTAGGACCAGATGGCTGGAATGGGAACTTTGAAGTATTTCCAACACCAACACCACCAAATTGTCCAAAGACAGTCTCACGGCTGTACCCATCTTGTTCCTTATATTCGTAACCCATCATCGGCAACCTTTCTTTAGTTTGACGGTTCATCACCATGTCAAGCGGGCAGAAGATAGCAGTATCTCGGTACGCGTATCCTTCTCCGGCAGTTGGTTGATAACCAGCACCACGAATATCGGAAAGTTCAGCCAATTTCTTTAGGTAGAAGTTGAAGCCTCGCTTCCTGATACTTGTAAATCCGATATGGTATCCCCAGTCAACAGATGAATCCTTCGCAGCAAAGCTTTCCTTCCAGTAGGATGTGTAATCCGGGAGGTACTTGTTGATGAAAGGTTCAAGGTTGTTGACATTGGTTTGTTGTAACAGGTTCTCCACTTGAGTGTAGTGATTTGTCCCCTGCCATGTCATAATATCTGAAGAACTGGTTGCCCGTTCGTCTTCAAGGATATTGCCAACAGCGTCAAGGTCGGTAAGATTGTAAGAGTTAAGCGTATAAGTATCCGTAGTACCGGATAACTGTGCAAACTTCAAAAATCCCTCAGTACCCCTGACGAGCATATCGGCGTTCATTGCAGAAACAAACTCGGTTTGTGAAGATTCCTGTCCAAACAGGATGAAATTACTACGGTTCCTTTCGTGGGTTCGCAGTGTTTCAGATTCGATAAGAACGTTCACAGAACCCTGTACCCCTGGCTTCACGTCGAAGTAAACCCGATTTGTCCATTCCGTACCAGTAGAAGCGTAGGCTGTCTTGGTAATACCAAAAGTGGTATTCCACTTAACAGTACGTGGGCTTCTTCCGGCTGGAAGTGCAGACCCTTCAGCACTCAAGTTGTGAGAGATGAAGTAAGAATCACCTTCTGCAACGCTGTCGTCAAGGTCGTCGGCAGGATTAAGCGGATGGATAGTAAACTCATGCGGAGAGGTCGTAGTATCTTTCGCAATAATACGAGCCTGAACGCCATCATAAAATTCGATAACATCTCCCACAAGTGGGTAGCTGGTCTCAATTCCTGTTCCATTTGCGGTCATTGATGTATCATACATCGCGGCTGCGGGAATCGTAAACACAAGTGGATTGTCAACGCCACCCGCAGGTGTAGTAATAGAATCCACTGTAATCAAATCTTCCATCCAAGGAAGTTCATAATGTCCGGTAGTAGGTGTGTCCTTGCCACGGGAGAATCCCATAGCTTTTAACATTGTAATAAACATAACGTAGTTTTCATGTCTGAAAAACACGTCGGTAAATTCAGGTAATGGATAGTCGTACACGTTAATGTACTCTGTTTGACTACCCCCTGATGCGGCAGGTGAGAACTTATTCACCCCTAAGTCTTCAGGGCGCGGTCCCACCGTTGGTGTATATCCCATTTTCTTTGTAGTTTAAATTAATAAAAAGTAGATCCCTTAACTTTTTTGGGACCCGATTCGGCTTTAGGTGGCGGAGTGTTTTTAGGCGCTCCACTTCCTGATGGCAACGGGGCTGGATTCGAGTTGGCAACTACCGCCTGTCTTTTGGAGTTGGCCCAGTTATCCCGGATCATTGCCTCCCTTATTTGGCGATGGTAAACCATCTCAGTTGTTTCCTGAATAATTGACTTAATGCGCTCACTGTCACTAACAGGGATTCCTTGCTTCATCGCCTCTGATACAGCCAATGATAAAATACCTTTGTTGACATCCTCATTCTTTGGAATGGGAAAATCAAAACCGTATTTAAACTCATCGGCATCCAGGCCTACTGTAACTTTATCCAGTCCCTTCATCAAGTTGCTGGCTACCGTTTCATACCTGGTGATCGCGGCTTTCTGTTCGGCCTCCCTTTTTGCTTTAGCCTCAATGGCCTTCGTGTCCTGAGCTTGTGCTAATTGATCTTCAAGAAATGCCTGTGCTTCCAATGCTTTCTCCTTGAGAGTGATTTCCCTTAATTCTCGCTCATCATCCCCCGCTTCTTCATCAAGAGCAGGAAAATCGCGGCGGAATAAAGCATCAATCTCTTTAGGCGAGAAGCTCGGCTTTTCCATAGACAACCGTTGCTTTATCTTTTCTTCGCTTGACATCTTCTCTAAATCGAGAGATTGCAGCGAAATAAATTTAGAAATCTGGTTTAATGGTGCTTCGTTTCGCACCATCTCGTCAATCCGCTTTACTAGCGGACTTGCGAATCTTTCTGTCTCAAATCTAACTTTGTCTGCTTCATACTGCGCCTTAATCATGTCATAGTCGCCTTGCAGCTTACTGTAATTTTCTTCAAGATTAACGGTAGGCTTAGACTCAAGTTCCTGAACAGATGCTTGATTTTCTACCGAGTTGATTCCTACATTTTCCATATTTAATTATTTATGATACTAATTGTTTTAAAGCGTTTTGATAGGCCGATGCGGCTTCAAGCTCGTTGATGAAGTAGCCTAAATATTTGTGCTTACCATTTATTCTAATGTTTGACAACCACTTTTTTCGACGCTTATCCCAACAAACACCTGGATAATCAGAAGAAGTTTTTTTAAATGTCATTCCGTGATTTTTGTTTTCCCTAACCGTACACCACTCCAAATTAGTGTAATGATTATTCAAAGGATTGTTGTCAATATGATTGACGCAAGGTAAATTGCCTGGGTTTGGAACGAAATGCAGGGCTACCAATCTATGAATAGGAACCATTTTCCTTTTTCCGTTTTTATATAAACCAACTAAATAATATTGTCGGTAATCTTTGCCGACCAGCATAGGCTTTAATACCCGTTCGTTAACCGTCAGCAATCCACCCTGCCAATGCTTGGTTTTCCTTTCTAGGCCCTTCGCCTCCCCAACGCTGCTTATTTGGTACTGTCCTCCATAGCCTTCTATGTCTTTCCAAATTTCCATACTTTTTATTTTTATTGATCGACAAGACTTTTTACTACTTCTTTTTTAACCTCATTACCACCCTGCAATTCGTATTGTTTCTCTATTATTGTGATCTGATTTTTCGTTTGATGGTCGTTTAGCTTCGCCTTTTCTGTGTACTCTACTACAATCTTATCTGTTTCTGCTTTCATTGCCCTCTCCGCAGCCATAGCATTACCTTGACTTTG
>JACDJC010002411.1_pt1 | contig 14752 bp, 8 predicted proteins | sample 7454191 | NCBI WGS metagenome assembly JACDJC01 (sample SAMN14253291, study PRJNA609438) | sludge metagenome | isolation source: sludge after 25d culture with pyrite and EDTA | collected 2018-12-20 | reverse complement strand
CGAGCTCGACGCGACAACCGTACGTCGGGCGCTTCTCATCGTCACCGACTCCGTGGAGGGTGCGCACACCGAATCCGGAGATCTCATCGCCGCGGCGGCCGACGGGATCCTCGACTGGTCACAGGTCATGGGCCTCGATCAGTTCATCGCCGAACAGCCGGCCTTGCCGACCAGCGGGATTCGGCTCTTCGAGTCGCAGGGTGTGGCCATCGAGGACGTTGTCGGAGCGTGGCACGTCCTTCGCCGACTCGGCCTGCACGAGGATCGCGTCCCGTCATGACGGGCCGCATCGCCGAACGCCTCTCCCAGCTCGGCCTGGTGCTTCCCCCACTTCCCGAGGTGCCGTTCGTAGAGCCGCTCAATCGGGTCGCGATGCGAGCACACGGTGACCTCGTGTACGTGTCCGGCATCGGACCGATCGGCGAGCAAGGCGTCCTCGGCGACACCCTCACCGTCGAGCAGGGATACGAGTCGGCACGGCGCACGGCGCTAAACATGTTGGCCAGGCTCGAGTATGGGCTGGGATCACTTGACGCCATCGCAAGCTGGATCCGCATTCTTGGCTTCGTCCGTTCGACCGCAGCGTTCGAGGAACATCCGTTGGTGCTCAACGGGTTTTCGGATCTCATCGTCGACGTCTTCGGCGACGAAGGAAGGTGCGCAAGGTCCGCTATCGGAACGAGCGCTCTCCCACTGGGCATGCCCATCGAAGTAGAAGCCGTCGTAAGCGTCAAACCTCGCACTGACGTGCTCGCCTTCGGCTGACGTCAGGTCCGGATGGGTGCGAATTCTGAAGTCACGCCGCGAAGGATGGCTATTGCTGGACTGCATCTCGCGCTGTCGCCCTGCGGGGAGGGCTCTCACTTTCAGCGAACTTCGCGAGACGACTGATCCCCCGCAAGTGCTTGTACGAGCAGTCCAGCACAGGGCCGTGCGCAGTCGACAGAGAGAGTTGTCCATCCACCAGGCGCTACGGCATGATGTTCAACGAGACCAGACGAGGAGAACACCGTAGGTGAGCAGGTCGGATGCGATTCAAGGAGACTCGTTGAGACCTACTCGCGCTCATTCCTAAACCGCAGGTCGTAGGTTCGATCCCTGCCGGGGGCGCCATGTGATGTCGCGAGACATCGGCAAGGCCCGAACCTCATCATGGTTCGGGTTTCTCATGAGAACATCTACCAAACCCGGTGCGGTTCAATGAGCACGAAAGGTCGCTCGCTCTTGCCGTTGCGCTCGGTTCATGTGCGCCTTTCATCGGACTGTTCGTGCGAGGAGACTGAGCCGTTGCCAAGCGATCCCGTCCCCGCAGCATCGACGAACGGGTTCACCAGGGGTGGGCCGGTTGCTTCGGCGCGCTGAACTCGCATTCTTGACATGGCCAGCTCTCGGAAGGAACAGTTTCAAGCGTCTCAGATCGGGCGTCATCATTCATGTCGTTCATCAGTGATGGCGCGATCCGGTTAGACCTTGGATAGGACTTCCTCAGCGAATCTGTAGACGACTTCCTGCTTGGTCTGACCCGGTGCGGGACACGGCAATAAGAGGAGCTCGTCAACGCGGCCCCCCTCCATCTCGGCGATGGCTCGGACCTTCTTGATGCAGTCGTCGGGAGTGCCCGCCAGCGAGAGTGGCTCCATGAGGTCGTTAGGGATCAGTTTCATTCCCGGCGCCATGGTCTCATGGTGGAAGCTCTTCTGGGTGGTCCGCATGTAGTGGAGCAGATCGTCGGGCACTGAAGTCCCGAGCGGGAGTTCATCGAGAATGTTTAGGCTGCTCCACAAAGCAACCAGTGTGCCCCATCGGGCCGCGTCCAGCGCGACATTCCGGTCGTCATGCACGCACGCATAAGTGTGGACAATCACGCGCATGTCGTCAGGGGTCCGACCTGCCCGACGGAGCCCGTCGTCGACGTGGTCTAACGCCCACTTAATCGTGGCCGGCGACCCATAGCCACCGATGTTGACCCCGTCGGCGATCTCACCAGCGAGTTCCAACATCCTCGGTCCCCGGGTGCCGATCACCACAGGCACGTGCGGAATCGGACCGAAGAGCATCCGATTGTCCATCTACTGCGCGCCACTGCATGATGTTCAACGAGACCGGACGAGGAGAAGGCAGAAGCTGAGCAGGTCAGATGCGACTCAAGGAGACTCGCTGAGACCGTCTCGACCGCATTCCTAAACCGCAGGTCGTAGGTTCGATTCCTACCGGGGGCGCCAAAACACCTGGTAGATGGTGGTGCTTGTGGTGCGCAAGTATCGGGTCGGCCATCGAGTTGTCCATCTTTCGGATGGACAAGTGATGGACAGGTCATCCGGCGAGGCCGCCGTCATCCGCAGTCGAGTTGCGTGCTGCGGCTACGGGACGAGCATCGCGAGCGGTACGACCGCGACCCCGTCGGGGCGGCGGTATGCCTCGGGGCCGGTGTTGAGCACGATCACGTCGATGCAGTCGTCGCCGAGCTCGTTGCGGAGCCAGTGCAAGTGCGAGACGTGGGTGTCGTTGACGGCTGCTGACATCTTGACCTCGAAGGCGACGACACCGTTGTCGGTCTCGACTATGAAGTCGATCTCGTGGCGTCCGCCCTTGGTGCGCAGGTGTGAGACGCGCGCGTCGCAGGACTGCGCGAGAGTGCGGATCGACTGGGCGGCGAGTGACTCGAACAACGCTCCGAGAAAGGTGCCGTCTCGGGCGATCGAGGCGGAGGGACTTGCACCGGTGAGCAGCCGGGTCGCGCTGGCCCTGACCAATCGAGCAGCAAGTGCGGGGTCGGCGAGATGGTGCTTGGGAGTGCCGGTGAGGGCGTTGAGGTGGTTGTTGGACGGGATCCAGGCGGGAAGCGGGTCGAGGATTCGCAGGGCGGTGAGCAGCTCGATGTACGGCTGGGTGGTCGTCTTGGCCGGCTTGTCGTCAGTGCCGCTGGTAGCTGCGTCTCGGATCTTGTCCCAAGACGTGGTGGTGGCGGTTGCTGCGGCGTAGGCGCGTAACCAGGCGAGGACCGTGGCTGGTCGCCGGACGTTGAAACCTACTTCGGGGAGGTCGTGGTCGACGATCCGGTCGATGTAGCTGTCGAGCTGCCGATCCCTCGGTCGGTCGGTGAGGTGGCGCATCGCCGGGAAGCCTCCCGCGACGATCTCCTCGGTGTAGTCGGCGAGCGCGAGTTCGGTGCGGCCTTCGATCGCGGCAGTTCCGGCGAGCAGTTCGTGGAAGGACACGCCGTGCTGGGGCGGACGACGCTCGGGCAGGCAGAGCGGTCGCATCCGCAGGGTGGTGATGCGGCCGGCCCCCGAGTGCGTCTGGGTGGTAGATGCGGATCCGGTGAGCAGGAAGCGGCCGCCGGTCGGCTCATGGTCGACGAGGCGACGCACCGCGTCGAACACGCCGGGGACGCGTTGCCATTCGTCGATCAGCAACGGTGTCGGATCGCGCCCGATGATCGCCGGGTCGGCCTCGACGATCTCACGCTCGGATGCGACGTCGAGTCGGCGGACCGATCGGCACCGTTGTGTCGCGGTGGCCGTCTTGCCGACACCTTTCGGGCCGTCGAGCAACAGCGCGGGCAACTGTGCGAACAACACGTCGATCTCGTCGTCGATCACGCGCCGCACATATGAACCCAGGAAATCGACACCACTCGCCACGACCGTGACACTACCGCTCGAACACCATGAACACTACCATTGGTGCATCACAGACGATCCCATTAGTGCAGCCTCAGCCATGCCGAACGTGCACGATCGGGACAGCGCCTGTGACGGGTAGGCCGTGATCAGCGTTCGTGGGCGGTCACGCATCGGGTGCAACGAGACCAGGGGGCGCCAGGAGCTCTTCCACCAGCTGCTCGGCCTCCACGCGGAACGAATCCGATCGAGGTGAGCTGGTGGCAGCTTCGTCTCGTGCCGCCACCGCGCTGCGCATTGCGTCGTCGAGACGTCCGGACGCCAGGTACGAACGCGTCAGATCGTTCATGACGGCAACTCGCGAGAAGTTCCGTTCGCCATCGGTCAGTCCCTCGTACGTGAGGAGTCGTTCGTTCAGCGCGATGGAGCGACGGTGGTCGCCGACCACTGCCGAGAGTCGGGCGACTCTGCTCCTCATCTGGCCGACGAATTGCGGGTGGTCGGGCAAACGTTCTTCTGCGATCTCGAGCGCCTCTTCGGACACGGCGAGTGCCGCGTCGACGTCGCCGCTGCGCTCGAGGGCGGCACTGAGCTCGAACCGCAGTCGCTGCAGGTTGCCATGGGCGCGGCCCATCGTTCGCTCGGAAGTGCGCAGGATCTGCTCCAAGCTCGCGGCCGCAGCGGCAGGGTCGCTGGAAATCGTCAGACCTGCCGCTACTCGCAGCGCCCTGAGTGCCTCGACGCTGTCTTCGCCGTGTCGTTCGACCGCTCGCACGATCTGTCGGTTCGCCACCTGCAAGGCCATCTCGTGCTGGCCTGCGCTCTCGGCGGCCTGCTGCAGGAGGAGGTCGATCGAGTCGATGAACTCGTCCTTTCCCAACGGCAACAGCGCCTCCCGGCACGGCACGAGCATGGTGATCGCGTCGTGGGCACGACCGACACGGGTGAAGTGGAACGCCAGCAGCGCGGTGGACTCGATCGTCCGGTGGTGGAGGGGCCCGTACTCCTCGACGAACCGGCCGAGCCGAGGCTCCAGCAGCCGTACCACGGCCTCGCTGTCGAAGACACTTGCAAAGGCACCGGCCAGCTCGTAGCAATCGTGGTCGTGCTCGTCGCCGTGCTGTGCCGTTCCTCGGAAGAACACCTCGGCGGCAGTGAGCACCTCGGCAGCGGCCGGAAGGCGAAAGAGCGCCGCCAGCGCCTGGGCGTGGACGATCTGCGCTCTGAGGTGGGCGGATCGGTGCCTGTCGACGAGTTGCGACAGGTCGACTGTCGCGATCTCGTCGAGTGCCTGCTCGGGGCGACCCAGTTCGATCAGCCATCTGGCGAGGATGACGCGGACGCCCTGCACGAACTGGACATCGTCGTGTGGGCCGGCCGCGAGGCGATCGCGCACGTCGGTCAGGGTGGCGATGGCCGCCCACCCGTCGCCTGCGAACTTCTGCGCGAAGGCCATCATCTGCTGGTCGTACAGAGCGGCCGCGGTGTCCGCCCCCTCCGACGCCTCGCGATCGGCGAGCAGTTGTCGATGCGCCGCCACCGCTTCCGGCCACGACTCTGCCTCGCGCAGCGCGACAATAAGTTCGCTCCCCACCACCACCCGCCACTCGAGGACGTCCGGCGTCTCGCGGATGAGCCGCAGCGATCTCGAGGTGTCGTCGAGCACGTGAGCTGCCTCGACGAACCGGCCGCCGGCCGAGTGGAACCACGCCAGCGCGAGTGCGGCATCGATACTCAGCGGCGTCGGCTCGTGGTGCCGGGCTCGCACGTCATCGACGATCAGATCGATCTGTGCAATGGCTGCACTCCGCCGGGCGGCCTCGCCCTCAGCGGTGTCCTCAGGGCTCTGGTGCCGCACGGTCCTGACGAGCAGATGTGCGGTGTGGTCGCGGACGAGCTGTGCGGACGGGTCGTCGTCGGGGAGCTGCGCGAGCACGGGAGTGCACTCGGCCAGCATCACCTCGGCCATTTCGAAGCGATCGGTTCGCAGCAGCGCTGCGGCGCCATCGCATAGCAGCCTGGCGATCGTGATCTCGTGGACATCTGGGAGCAGGAGACGTTGATCCTGGTCGCGTCGGTACTCATCGATCGCCCGCTGATAGGCATCGCTCGCGCCTTCGAAGTCCCGAGCGATGCTGTACAAGTTGGCGAGCAACCGGTAGGTCTCTGCGGTCGCGAGCGTCTGGCCGGTCGACCGACGGGTGTCGATGGACGCCCGCAGCCGATCGAATGCGTCGGCGGTGTCGCCGGCCCAGAACTGAGCCTCGGCAAGGCGGTCGCTGTAGCCGAGCGTGGTCACATGGCTCGCACCGTGAGTCTGCAACGCGCCGTCGACTGCCGCGTGCAGGTGAGTGACCGCGGCCGAAGGGTTGGACGAGAACAGCCGTCGTCCCAGGCTGGCCATTGCGAAGAGCGTGTCGGGGTGGTCGCGGCCCAAGCTCCGCCGGCGCGCTTCCACCGTTCGTTCGCTGCCATTGGCAAAGGAGTGTCCCCACACGTAGTGCAGCTTCGAGACACCTGCCGGGTCGAACGGTGGCACCCGTGCGCGCTCGACACCGTTGGTGGTCAGCGCGTCGTACCAGCCGACGCCGACCGGGTCGATGCCGACCACGTAGACGTGCAGGTCGCCTTCGGGGTCGATGTACATCCGGACGAACTGCTTGTAACGGGTGAGGTGCGCCGAGCTGAACGCGAGGGTGTCGTTGGCTTTGATCGAGCGGTTGATCCAGCGCACGGCGAGCACGAACAAGATGGTCGACAGCACGCCGCCGATCAGCGGCACGAGCGCGAACTGCCACCACCATGCGTTCGGGCCTACGTACCGACCGAAGGCGGCGACGGCCACGAACAGCGCGGCCTGCGCAACGCCGTGCAGCAGGCCGTAGCGCTTGGCCCCGTTGACGAGCTGCGACTCCTGGCTGTTCGGCGCGGTGGCCATCATCATCGAGATCAGCAGCAGGGCGAGGATCGGCCAACCCGGCCACGCTGCAATCACCCATCGGGCTGCGACGTCTGCCGACGTCGCCGGCAGCTCCACGTGCTGGAGGGCTCCCGCACGAATCGAGATCAGGCCGGCGAAGGCAGCGTGCACGAGGGCGATGATCGCGAACAACGACCGGAACTGCGGGTCCTTGATGTTGCCGAGGTCGGTGCCCAAAGCCCGGCTCTCCACCGGCCGCGGCCATCGACTGTCCAGCTTGAACTCAGGTGTGCCGCGCTCGTAGGGCACCTGCTCGGGCAGGTTGTGCGTCGGCTGCATGAACGCGCCGCCGCCACCCGCAGTGATGTGGTGCTCGTCGGCGACACCGTCGACGCGGCGGTAGTGCGCGAAGAAGTGCGAGTCGCCGGACAGGAACAGCGGTGTACGGCCGCCTTTCTCGAGGATCAACGTGTTGATCATCGAACGCAGTTCGTTGTACTCCTCTGCCCGCTTCTGGCGCAGCTGCCACAGCGGCACGGGGGTGCACAGGACCACTTGGTCGCCGTTCTCCAAGCGGTCGGCGGCCTCACGGAAGAACGCCTTCTGGATGTCGTCGACCGTGTTGTCCAACGCGGTGTCGATGCCCCAGATCCACCAGCCGTGGGGCAGTTGCACGCTCCACCAGCGTTCTCGCTGCGGTGTCGACCAATGGCCGGCGAACGTCTCGCCGGCCGCGAAGAGCTGGTCGAAGTGCTCATGGCCGCCGTACCAGTCGTGGTTGCCGGGGATCGCGACGAGCGTGTTGTGTGCTGGGTCAGGTGGCGCGCCGCCGGCGGTGACGGCGCTGGCCGCCATCGTGTACGGCAGGATCAACTGCTGGCGGTAGCCCTCCTCGCTGGCGTGCGGGTAGACCTGGTCGCCGCCCATCACCAGCAGCGAGCCGCGGGGCAGGTACCCAGGCGGATCGGGCAGTTCTCCTGACCTATCGATCGGCAAGGTGATCGAGGCGCGCGTCAGCTGGAACGCGACCGCGGCGGTCGGGTCGAACCCGTCGCCGAGGTCGCTGACGTAGTCGATCCAGGTGCAACCGTCGGCGCCGGGCTCGATCACGATCGGTTCACCGGTCTGGATCTGGTGGATCGGCGGCCTGCCGCCCGCTGCGTTCGGGTGATGGCCGCGGTTGGCGCGCATCGTGCCGAAGGCCTCGAACGGGCTGAACCAGCGGACCATCTTGTTCCGTGGCGCGTCTGACTCGCTGCGAGGGATCGGGAGCTCGACGGGGGACGGGTTGATCGGCGCGCTCGGTGGCAGTGGCACGACGAGGTCGGTCAGCGACGGGGTGCCGGCGATGAGGGACAGCGTGTCCATGTACGAGCGGATCTCGCGGCGCATCTCGGCGAGGTCGTCCATCGCTAGCTCACGTCGAGCCCACTGTTGCTCCCACGCGTATGGCGCCGTCGGTGACGGCTGCACCGCGAGCAGGCTCTCGTGGTCGCGTAGTGCAGGTTCCCACGAGATCACCCGTGGTGCGATGATCTCGTTGAGCACCCGCAGCGCCACGACGGCCAGTGTGATGTTGCCGTCCTCGCGGCCCTTGGCCGCGTCGCAGCCGTGCTTGCGCAGGATCTCGCGGGTGACGTCGCCGATCGCGGCGAGGTTGTCGAAGGTGTCGCGCAGGGTGCCGCGCTCGTCGTCGATCGAGGGTGTGGTCACCCGAACGGACAGCTCGACGAACAGCTCGAAGGCGGCCGCCCGCTCCGCTTTGGAGGGCTTGAGGTAGCCGCGGATCTGACCGATCGCGATCTGCGTGGCCTTGCCTTCGAGGAACATCGCCCCGCCCTTCCCGTCGTCGTGTGCGGCCTGCCCCCGTGCCGGCCGCCGGCCTGTTGTTCTCTAGCACGGATCGCAAGACGACGACGCCTGGTGGCGCCTCACTTGACGCTGTCCTGTCGGACACGTTCTGTGCAAGAAGGCCGCCCCTCGGGCACCACCGTCCTGAGTGGACCGCACCGACGGTCGGGTCAACGTCCGTCGGACGCGACGATACCCCGAAGTTGTCCATGCACTTGTCCATCTACTGCGCGCTACTGCATGATGATCAACGAGACCAGACGAGGAGCAAACCGAAGCTGAGCAGGTCAGATGCGATTCAACGAGACTCGCTGAGACCCACTCGCGCTCATTCCCAAACCGCAGGTCGTAGGTTCGATTCCTACCGGGGGCGCTCTGAGAAGGTGAAGGTGAACTTCAGGTCCGAGGAACCCCGATGGTGCTCGGCTACTGGCACCGACCAGTGGCGGACAAGGTGATCGACACGGTCTGGTTGCACACCGGCGACCTGGTCGTCCGCTCCAACGAAGTGGTGCCGCGGATCACCGGTCGACTGAAGGACATGATCCGACGCGCCGGCGAGAACGTCGCTGCCGCCGAGGTGGAAGCGGTTCTCTTGCAAGACCCTGACATCGTCGCGGTCGCGGTGGTCGGCGTGCCCGATGCGATCTGCGGAGAGGAAGACAAGGCGTTCGTCCAGAGCGGCCAGCACGGCCGTTGCCCGAGGCGCTGCATGCATCCACTGCTGAACGCGTCGCCGACTTCAAGGAGCCTCTATACCTCGAGCTGGTCGACTCGTTGTTGCCGATGACGGCCTGCACGGGTAGCAACGCACCAGCTGGTCCACGGTCACGCTTGGGAGGCGACGACCTGACGAACCGGCAGGACAGGTGGCAGCGTCTCGTGTGAGCGACGATTCCGAGCGAACAAGCCCCGCTCGTCCGGCCTTCAGTCGGCGTCACGATGGATGGAAACCATGGCCTTTGACTGGTGGTTGTAGAGCAGCGATGTCTCGAAGCGGGCCACTTCGGGTCGGGTGGTGAAGGCATCCATGGCGAGGTCGCGGAGGTGGGCGCCGTCGCGCACGGCCACGTGCACCAAGACGTCGGTGGGGCCGGCGATGTGCATCACGCTGACGACTTCTGGGAGCGTCATCGCGTAGGCGATGAATGAGTCGACGCCTTCTCGGTGGTGGCGTTCGAGCCGCACGGCGAGCAGCGCCTCGAGGCCGATGCCGAGTGCTGAAGGGTCGATGTCGGCGTGGAAGCTGCGGATGACGCCGGTGTCGATGAGGCGCCGCACGCGAGTGAGGCAGCTCGACGGTGCGAGCCCGATCTGGCGGGCGAGTTGCTTGTTGGCCAGCCGACCATCGTTCTGTAGAAGGCCAATGATCTCGAAGTCAATTCGGTCAAGTGTCGTCATGGCTCCCATTCTTCCGCATTTGTTCGATATACCTCCGAACTCTATTGATCGATAATGAACCGCGACCGACTGATGCTTGGAGGAGCTGTCATGCCCATGCCGATTCCCACCGCTGATCCTGCCGCCGTGGCGATGCACCCTGAGACGATGATGATGGGGCACGGGTACCGGCCGGAGTGGTCGGAGGGGTCACTGAAGCCGCCGATCTTCCAGTCATCGACGTTCGTGTTCAACTCAGCGGCAGAGGGTAAGGCGTTCTTCGAGGTCGCCTACGGTCATCGGGGCCGCGCCCCGGGCGAGGCGGTGGGCCTGATCTACAGCCGGTTGAACAACCCCAACGTCGAGATCCTCGAAGAGCGAATCCGCGTGTGGGACCTTGCCGAACGGGCCGCTGCCTTCGAAAGCGGGATGGCGGCGATCTCGACGACCCTGATGACGTTGCTACGACCCGGCGACGTCGTGCTGCACAGCCAACCGCTGTACGGCGGCACCGATCATCTGATCCGCAAGGTGCTACCCGGTTTCGGCATCGAGGGTGTCGGGTTCGACGTAGAGGCCTCCGCCGAAGAGATCGAGGCGATCGCCGATCGTGTCGGCCGCGACCGTGTGGCGATGATCTACGTCGAGACTCCGGCCAATCCCACCAACGCGTTGTGCGACATCGCCGCCTGCGCGTCCGTCGCCGCATCGCTGTCGGTGCGACGACGGGTACCGGTGGTGGTCGACAACACCTACCTCGGCCCGCTGTGGCAGCGTCCGCTGGAACACGGGGCGGACATCGTCTTGTACTCGGCGACGAAGTACATCGGCGGGCACAGCGACGTGATCGCCGGCCTTGCCGTCGGGGACGCAGAGCTGCTCGATCCGATCAGGGCGATGCGCACGTTCTACGGCTCCGTTGCCGGCCCGTTCACCGCCTGGCTGCTGTTGCGCAGCCTGGAAACGATGAAGGTCCGCATGGACGCCCAGGCGCTGGGCGCAGGTCGGGTCGCCGACTTCTTGCGTGACCACCGCAGAGTCGCGCGCATCTCGTACCTCGGGCACCTCCAATCCGGCGATCAAGGCTTCGACACCTACAAGCGCCAGTGCCTCGGGGCTGGGGCGATGCTGTCGGTCTGGCTCGACGCCGACGAGGCCGGAGCGTTCCGCTTCCTCGATGCGTTGGAGACGATCCATCTCGCAGTCAGTCTCGGCAGCACCGAGTCGTTGGCGCAACACCCGGCAACCATGACGCACTGCGACGTGCCTATCGACGAACGCGACCACATGGGCGTCACCGAGGGGCTGGTTCGATTGTCGATCGGCATCGAACACCCCGACGACCTGATCGCCGACCTCGATCGCGCACTCGAGGCGATCTGAGCCTCGCCGACCGGTCGACCGCGAAGTGATTCGATGAACAGCATGAACACGAGCACAGATCTCGACCTCGACACGTTGCGCGACATCGAGCGGCGCGTGCTGTGGCTGGCGGTGCGAATGGTCGACTACGCAAACCGCGAACGCCAACCGGTACCGGCCCCGCATGGCCGGGAGGCCGAGTTCGCAGTCAAGGTCGGTGGGCACATGGCATCGAGCGCGTCGATGGTCAGCATCATGACCTCATTGTGGTTTGCGCACATCGACGGCGACGACAAAGTGGCGGTGAAGCCGCACGCGTCGCCCGTCTTCCACGCGATCAAGTACCTCATGGGAGAGCTCGACCGTTCGTACCTGTTCCGGTTGCGCGAGCGCGGTGGGCTGCAGAGCTACCCCAGCCGCACCAAGGATCCCGATGTTGCCGACTTCTCCACTGGGTCGGTCGGCCTCGGCGTGGTCGCCCCGCTGTTCGCGGCCATGACCCGTCGTTACATCGACCACCACTTCACGCGCAGCTCAAGTGCGCGCTTCATCGCGCTGGTGGGCGACGCCGAGCTCGACGAGGGCAACGTGTGGGAGGCCATATCCGACGCGTCACTGCAGGGACTGGGCAACGTGATGCTCGTCGTCGACGCCAACCGTCAGAGCCTCGACCGGGTGATCCCAGGCCAGAAGATCAAGAAGCTGATGGAGTTCTTCGAGGGCTCCGACTGGCACGTGGTCGAGGCGAAGTACGGCGGGCTGTTGCAGGCCGCGTTCGCGCAGGAGGGGGGCGATTCGTTGCGACGTCACATCGACGAGATGAGCAACGAGCGCTATCAGTCGCTGTTCGCGTTGCGCGGGGCCGATCTGCGCCCGGCGTTCCTGCACGATGCCGACGAGTCGGTTCGCAGGTTCGTGGCCGACATCGACGACCGGCAGCTGGTGCCGTTGGTGCAGAACCTCGGTGGTCACGACCTCGGCGTGCTGGTCGACTCGTACCGCGCATGTGATTCGGTCACCGACCGGCCGAGCGTGGTGTTCGCCTACACGGTCAAGGGGTGGGGACTGCCCATCGCGGGCGATCCGCTGAACCACTCTGCGTTGCTGTCGCCAAGCCAGATCGACGAACTCCGCAGCGAGCTCGGCCTCGACGACGCGACCGAATGGGACCGGTTCCCCCGTGCATCGCTGGCGGGGGAGTGGTGCGTGCGGGCCGGCGGTGAGGTGAACAACACTCCGGTGCCGCCCCGACCCGTGCTCGACGTGCCCGATGCAGTCGGCGGTGCCACCGGCGCGAAGCCGGTCAGCACGCAGGAGGTGTTCGGCCGTCTGCTCACCGGTCTCGGGGCCGTCGCCGATGTGGCCGAGCGAATGGTCACGCTGTCACCCGACGTCAGCGTGAGCACCAACCTCGGTGGATGGATCAACAAGTTCGGCGTCTTCCACCCCGAACAGCAACCGGACTACCTCGGCTCGGACCGCTTGCTGCGCTGGCAGCAAGGGCCACAGGGACGACACATCGAGCTCGGCCTCAGCGAGATGAACCTGTTCCTCGCGCTCCACGCGCTCGGTCTCGGCCACGAGCTCCACGGCGAGCACCTCATTCCCATCGGCACCGTCTACGACCCGTTCGTGTGTCGTGGTCTCGACGCCTTGATCTACGGCCTCTACAGCGGCGCTCGTTTCATTCTGGTCGGCACCCCTGCTGGCGTCACCCTCGCACCCGAAGGTGGCGCCCATCAGAGCACGATCACACCGTCGATCGCACTCGAGCTCCCCGGCATCACCTTTGCCGAGCCCTGCTACGCGCAACCGCTCGACTGGCTGCTCTGCGACGGCATACAGCGGCTGTCGAGTCCCGACGGCGAGAGCCTCTACCTCCGACTCTCGACCCGGCCCACCGATCAGGCACCGTTCGCGCTGGCACGCGAACGCCTGGGCGAGGCGACGATTCGGCAGCATGTGCTCGCCGGCGGCTACCGGCTGATCGAGCCCGATCCGGCGCTACGCGATGCACCGCAGGTGATCATCGCGTCGTGCGGTGCAGTTCTCCCCGAGGCGGTGCACGCAGCGCGGATGCTGACCGACGAAGGGGTGGCTGCCACGGTGCTCGACCTCACCTCTCCCGATCGTCTCTACCGCGAATGGCGCAGTCAGCTCCGAACAGCCGGGCGTCAGGCGCGTCCGGCACGTCTCGTCGAGACCCACCTCGCAACGTTGATCACCGACTACGAACGGGACATCCCCATCATCACCGTGCACGACGCCGCCAGCCACGCGCTCGCCTGGCTCGGATCGGTCTTTGGTCAGCGCGTCGTGCCCGTCGGCGTCGACGCCTACGGACAGTCTGGCTCCATCGTCGACCTCTACGACCTGTTCGACCTACTGCCCGAGCAGATCACCAACGCCGCGCTCGTCAACCTGGGGGGCGAGCGCTACCCGTCAGCCGGGAAGTGGAGCGATCCCTGTGGCTGAAGCGCAGATCATGTCGAAAGTTGACCTTGCTGATGCCGGTCGGTGGCGGTCGATGCGCCGTGCGGTGGCCGGTGTCGAAGCGGTAGCGGACGGGTTGCGCTGAGGTGGCGCAACTTCGAGCTTGGTCATCACAAGTCCCTTGGGTCAGCCCACCTGGATGGTGAAGCGTCAGAGTCGGTCCGAGTGGGCCGGGCAGGCGAGCGCCTGCCGCGGGCAGTGGGCTCACTCGTGGGCTGCCGCCTCCGGCAACACTTCAGCGTCGGTGCCGGCAAGCGCACCGCGGCCGCTGAGCCACGCCCCGAGCTCGGTCCTCGACCGCACCTTGGCCAGCCGATAGATCTCGGTGAGGTGCCGCTCCACCGTCTTCGTGCTCACGAACATCTGGGCGGCTATCTCACGGTTGCGCGCTCCGCCGGCGGCTGCGTGGGCGATGCGGATCTGCTGGTTGGTGAGGAGGCTCTCGTCGTCGCGCCCGTCGAGGGCAGCGATCTCGCGCCCTGTTCTGGCCGACCACGGCGCAGCCCCGAGCGAATCGAACAGAGCGAGAGCTGCAAACAGGCAGTTGCGCGCCTCGGAGCGACGCCGGTTCCGGCGAGCCAGCTCGCCCCGGACGAGCAAGGTGCGGGCCGTCTCGAACGGCATGCCGCTGACCTCGTGTGCGCTGAGCGCGCGCTCGAACTGGTCCGGATCGCGCTGCACGAGGCCTTCGCATCTGCCCAACGCGGCTCTGGCGCCCGCTGCATCAGTGCCTGAGCACATCTGCGCGAGCAGCTCCGTCAGCATCGATGCGCGGTCGGTGTCGCCGAGGCGGACGAGTGCCTCGATCAGGTCGGGGAGGTACGGAACGAACAACGGATCGGCCAGACCGATCGCGACGGCACGGGCATGCGTGAGTTCAAGCGTCTCGACGGCTCGCTCAGGACGTTCCATGCCCAGATCGAGCAGCCCGAGTGCCGCGCCGGCGAACACGGTGGCGGAGTCCATGCCCAACGTCGTCGCGCACTGCTCCAGATCGGCCACAGCGCGGTGGCATTCGTCCTCGTCGCCGCGGGCGGCGTGCAGGCGGGCGAGCATCGCCGAAGCCAGCGCTTCGGCTCCGAGCTGATGGGTGTCAAGGGCGATGTTGCGAGCTTCGTCGAGG
>JACDJC010002408.1_pt1 | contig 14755 bp, 10 predicted proteins | sample 7454191 | NCBI WGS metagenome assembly JACDJC01 (sample SAMN14253291, study PRJNA609438) | sludge metagenome | isolation source: sludge after 25d culture with pyrite and EDTA | collected 2018-12-20 | reverse complement strand
GGTGTATTGCGCCGTGCTCTCGAACAGCGGCAGCAGCGCCGCCTCGTTCGGCTTGTAGGCGTAGCGGACGAGCCCGGTGAAGTCGCCGCCCTTGGTGGTGCGCACGCCCGAGGAGATCGGGAAGCGGAACATATCGTCGGTGTAGGTGTAGCCGAGCGCGAGGTCGAAGATGTGCGCGCCGAAGGTCGCGGTGGTGCGCGATCCGAGCAGCAACTGGTCGGCCTCGCGGCGCGGCTTGTCGCGGATGACGTTCGGGCCCGGCATGGTTGGAACGCCGCCCACAGGAACCGGTCCGGCCCAAACCTGCCGCGGATTGGCGTACATGATTTCCTTCGGCAGCGGCCCCGCGACGTCGAAGCCGAGGTCGGTGTAGCCGGCGAAGAAGCGCGTGGTCACGTTGTCCGACAGCTCGACGCCCACATTGGCGTTGACGTTGATGCGCCGCGATTCGTTGTAGTCACGGAAGCCGTCGCGCTGGCTGATGTCGGCCTGGATCAGGGCGTCGACATTGCCCTTCCGGCCGCCCGCCTGGCCGAACAGGTTGAACTGGCCGTAGCTGCCGCCGCTGATCTCGGCCTTGACGCCGGGCGAGTTGGAGCCGGTGGGCGAGGCGAAGTTGATGGCGCCGCCGAGCACGGTGGCGCCGAGCCGGTTGGCCATGTAGCCGCGATAGACCTCGACCGAATCGGCCTGCCGCGGGTTGGCGAAGCCGACGATGTAGGAGCCGTCGGCGCGGTTGAGGGGCAGGCCGTTCTGCAGCACCAGGATTCCGCGCTCGACCGGGTTCTGCTGCAGGCCCGAGCCACGGATCTGCACGCGCGGCTGGTCGTTGCCGCCGAAGAAATCCTGCACCACGACGCCGGGCACCATGCTCAGGGCCCGGGACAGCGTGAGATTGGCCGTGTTCGGCATCTCCTCCGCGGTGATCAGCGCGACGCCGCCGGGCAGGGCGTTGAGCCGCTCGCGCAGCGTGGCAGTCGATGTCGATGTGGATGCACCCTGCGCCGGCACGCCTTCCGATGGGGTGCCTTGCGTGTCCTCGACGTTGATCGGCGCCAGCGTCATGGTCGCGCCGGGCGTCGCCGACTGGGCGAAGACCTGGGTCGCGGTGGTGCTCAGCAGGAGCGCCAGCGTCAGCGGTTTCACAATTCGGAGCGCTGCCTCGGTCCGGGGCAAATGCGTCTTACTCGCAACCCTGCGGTCCAAAATACCCTGCATCATGCCGTCGCCCCCAATTGCCCCACCGCACGCAGGCGGCTCCTGTTTAGATCAATTCTAAAAGATGCATCAGTGATGCATCTTTTTCGATAAGGTCCACACGACATTGCGTTTGTCAATCGCGGCACGCGGCTGTCGCCGCGCACCGTCGTATGGCTGTCGGGATTGATCTGGATGGCAATCGGGCTGTCTTGATCGCATTTTCCTGTAGGGGGCGCTTATCCGCGCATGTTTGCGCTGGATCAAAGAATCGGCGGTGCATGACTTGAATTCGGCGAGGTGTTGCCGGATGGCGTCAGGTGTCGTCGTCGTCGGCGCCGGGGCGGCGGGCTGCCCCGGAAAATCCTACCGGCGTTTGGTGGTCAGGCCCGATCGCGGGCATCACTCGGACGGCTCGTTGGCGATCGCCGACAGCATTTGCGCCTTGCAGACGACGACGCGGCGGCGGCCGGAATCGATGATGCCCTGATCCTCCCAGTTGCTCAGCGTGCGGCTGACGGTGTGGAGGGTGGTGCCGGCCATCTCGGCGAGATCCTGGCGCGACAGCGGAAAGGCGATTTCCACGCCGCGCGGGGTGCGCCGCCCGGCCTGCTGGGCGAGCCGCAGCACGGTGTGGGCGATGCGGCGCTCGACATTCTCGGTGGAGCGCTCGCGCAGCCGCATCTGGATTTCATGATAGCGCGCGCCGAGAATGGCGACGGCGTTCATCGCGATGATCGGATGCGCCATCATGATGCGCTTCATGGCGGCGGCGTTCCAGCCGAGCAGGAGACACTCGTCGACGGCGGTGACGGTGCCGGGATGGGTTTCGCCGCCCGACAGCGCCGCATAGCCGGCGACGTCGCCCGGACCGAGGTAGCGGATGATGACCTGCTGGCCGTCGGACGTGGTCTGGGTGACCCGCAGCCGGCCCGAGGCGACGATGTGCAGCGTGGTGGCGGGATCGCCCTGCCGGACCAGCACCTCGCCGTCGCCCAGCCGCTTGCGAAACGACGAGGTCTGAATCTCGGCAAGAACCGCGGCTGGAGTCCCGCGGAAGAGTTCTGCCTTCTCCAGGATTTCCAAATCGGGTCGCTGGTCCATGCCGTATCGGGGAGTTTGCCGTCACCGCATTGGCGGCAAAGCTGTCAAAAGGCAACCTATTTGCTGCCGATCATGCCACAAATGATCTGCCGCAAGGTTGTTTTTCTCAACGGTTTCAGCGGCCACCGGCCGGCGGCGCAGCCCCCGCGGACGATATGTTGCGCCTGCGCAAAGTTTCGGGCCCCGCGATCGGAAAATTATGGGACTATATAAAGCGTGGCGCCGGCTTGCTGGCCCGCCGGGTTGGGATTATTGCAAATGACGATAGGCGATGAGACCGCCGATTTCGGGATGTCGATGCTGAACATCAACAAGACCGACCACCTCCGCCATCACGTGCCCGAGAGCCTTTCGGACCGGATCGCCGACGGCGCGGTGGGGGCGCTGTTCTCGATCGCGGGCGCGGCGCTGTTCGGCCGCCGCTATGGCGACCGGGTGATCGTGCTCGAAACCATCGCTGCGGTTCCGGCCATGGTGGCCGCCACCATGCTCCACCTCAAATGCCTGCGCCGGATGATCGATGATCGCGGCTGGGTGCGCGCCTTCATGGACGAAGCGGAGAACCAGCGCGCCCATCTGATGTCGTTCGTCGCCATCGCGCGGCCGAGCACGTCGGAACGGCTCCTGATCGCCGTGGCGCAGGGGATTTTCTACAACGCCGACTTCCTGCTCTACCTGATCTCGCCGCGCACGGCCCACCGGCTGGCCGGTTATCTCGCCGAGCGGTCGGTGCAGGGCTATTCGGAGTTCCTGGAGCGGCTCGAATCCGGCGCCCAGCCGAACGGGCCCGCGCCGGCTCCGGCGCGGGCCTACTGGAACCTCCCGCCCGATGCGAAGCTCAGCGACATGATCCTGGCGATGCGTGAGGACGAGGCCATTCATCGCGATATCAATCACGCCTTTGCCGACGCGCTGGCGGCCGGGAATGTCTTTCCGGAACGGCCGAGCCGGCTCGGATAGGTTCGGGCCGGTCGCCAAGACAAGGGCGGAGCAAGGTGGAGGGCGATGCCGGAGACGGCGTCGCCCGTTACGATTCGGGATCGTCGATGAACCGCTGCGGCCGCGCGAACAGCGCGAGCTGGTCCCGATCGTCGATCACGATCTCGCGGCCGCGGATGCGCACGCCATGATCGGTGAGGTGGGCAAGATTGCGCGACAGGTTTTCCCGCGTGGTGCCGATGTGCGAGGCGAGCGTGCCGCGATCGAAGGGGATCACGACGTTGCTCTGATGCGTGCTCTTCTGCGCCTCGGTCAGGATCCAGTTCGCCAGCCGCTCGACGCTCGAACGCGCCATATAGCCTTTGAGCTTCTTCACCGAGGTGCGGTAGGCGAGCGCGAGCTGGCGCGCCATCGCGCGGGCGAAGGCGACGTCCTTGTCGAACAGTTCGCGCACGCGACTCGCGGGAATCAGCAGGATGCGCGACTCGGTGAGCGTCCTCACCGAATTCAGGTAGGGCTGCTCCACCACCACGGCGGCGAGAATGAAGGTGGAAACCGGGGTGATCAGCGAGATGCCCCACTCGCCGCCGTCCTGCTCGGTGAAGATCTCGACGAGCCCGTCGACCAGGACATGCAGAAAGTCGGCCTGCGCGCCTTCACGGATCAGCACCACGCCCGCCGGAAACTGCTGCAGCAGCGCAGCGTCCAGCAGCCGCTCCAGATTCTCCAGCGACATGCCGGAAAACAGCGGCAGTTCCCGCAATTGCACGAATTCATGAGGACGCAATGTAATCGCCCCGCTTCACCGCGCTGTCATCTGTTTTGTGACATTTATCAAATCGGAATGCCACAAGCATCATTGCACCATGCGTCGCAGATCAAGTTTTGCAGATGCGGGCATTTAATGGCGCATTGCAGCACCCCTGTTTGATCCATCGCAAATCGCACCCTCCAAATAAGGGCGATCTCCAAACCAGTGGTTCAGGATTTGGGGAAGAAATTATGAGCGGGTCAGATTTATCGGGCGTGAAATCCGGTCGGGCGCTTTGGCTGTCGACCATCGCCTTCACCATCTGTTTTGCCGTCTGGACGATCTTCTCGATCATCGGCATCAGCATCAAGCAGCGGCTCGGCCTCACCGATACGCAGTTCGGCCTGCTGGTCGGAACGCCGATCCTGTCGGGTTCGCTGATCCGGCTGATCCTCGGCGTGTGGACCGACCAGTATGGCGGCCGCCGCGTCTACACGGTCGTGATGCTCGCGGGCGCGGTGGCGACCTACGCGCTGACCTGGGCGCACACCTATCCTCAGTTCCTCGTCGCCGCCTTCTTCGTCGGCATCGCCGGCGGCTCGTTCGCGGTCGGCGTGGCCTACGTGTCGCGGTTTTATCCCGCCGGTAAGCAGGGCACGGCGCTCGGCATCTTCGGCGCCGGCAACGTCGGCGCCGCGGTGACGAAGTTCGTCGCGCCCTTCGTGATGGTGGCCTACGGCTGGGAGATGGTGGCTCAGGTGTGGGCGGCCGTGCTCGCCATCATGGCCATCGTGTTCTGGTTCACCTCGGACGAGGATCCGGTGGTCCGGGCCCGCCGCGAGCGCAACGAGAAGCCGACCAGCGCGTGGATGGAGCTCGCGCCGCTCAAGAACATCCAGGTGTGGCGCTTCTCGCTCTATTACTTCTTCGTGTTCGGCGCGTTCGTCGCGCTGGCGTTGTGGCTGCCGCAGTACCTCATCAAGGTCTACGGCGTCGACATCAAGGCCGCCGGCATGATCGCGGCGATGTTCTCGCTGCCTGCGAGCGTGTTCCGCGCCTATGGCGGCCACCTGTCCGACCGCTACGGCGCCCGCCGCGTCATGTACTGGACCTTCATGGTCGGCGTGGCCTGCACCTTCGTCCTGTCCTATCCGCCGGCGGACTACGTCGTCCGCACCATCACCGGTCCGGTCAGCTTCCATCTCGAGATGGGCGTGGTGCCGTTCACGGTGCTGGTGTTCATCCTCGGCTTCTTCATGGCGCTGGGCAAGGCCGCGGTCTACAAGCACATCCCCGTCTACTATCCGAACAGCGTCGGCGCGGTCGGCGGTCTCGTCGGCATGATCGGCGGCCTCGGCGGCTTCGTGCTGCCGATCGCCTTCGGCGCGCTCAACGACCTGACCGGGCTGTGGACGAGCTGCTTCATGCTGCTGTTCCTGATCGTCGCCGGCTCGCTGTTGTGGATGCATCTCGCCATCCGCCAGATGGAGCGCGGTGTCGTCGGCGAGGAGCTCAAGAAGCTGCCCGAGCTGCCGGAGATGGAGGAAATCCACAAGCCGGAGCACGTCGGTGCGCTGTCCGGTGCCGTGCTGACCGACTGGCGTCCGGAGGACAAGGAGTTCTGGGAGAAATCGGGGCGCGCCATCGCGCGGCGCAACCTGTGGATCTCGATCCCGGCGCTGCTGTTGTCCTTCGCGGTGTGGCAGGTGTGGTCGGTGGTGGTGGCGAAGCTGCCCGCGGTCGGCTTCAAGTTCACCACGGCCGAATTGTTCTGGCTGGCGGCGCTGCCGGGCATCTCCGGCGCGGTGCTGCGCATCTTCTACTCCTTCATGGTGCCGATTTTCGGCGGCCGGCTGTGGACCACGCTGGCAACCTGGTCGCTCATGATCCCGGCCGTGGGCATCGGCTACGCGGTGCAGAATCCGTCGACGCCCTACGCCCTGTTCCTGGTGCTGGCGCTGCTGTGCGGCTTCGGCGGCGGCAACTTCGCCTCGTCGATGGCCAACATCTCCTTCTTCTTCCCGCGCTCGGAGAAGGGTAATGCGCTCGCGCTCAATGCCGGCCTCGGCAACCTCGGCGTCAGCGTGGTGCAGTTCGTGGTGCCGATCGTCATCACCGTCGGCGTGTTCGGCTGGTTCGGCGGCGATCCGGCGATGGTGACCGCCGGGGCGCAGAAGGCGCCGCTGTGGCTGCAGAACGCCGGCTTCGTCTGGGTGCCGTTCATCGCGGCCAGCGCCTTCGCCGCCTGGTTCGGCATGAACGACATCGCCTCGGCGAAGGCCTCCTTCGCCGATCAGGCGGTCATCTTCCAGCGCCGCCACAACTGGATCATGTGCTGGCTCTACACCGGGACCTTCGGCTCCTTCATCGGCTACTCCGCGGGCTTCCCGCTGCTGGCGAAGACCCAGTTCCCGGCGATCGATGCCCTGCCGTTCGTCTTCCTCGGGCCGCTGGTGGGCGCGCTGTCGCGGTCGGCGACCGGCTGGATCTCCGACAAGTGGGGCGGCGGACGCGTCACGCTGTGGGTGTTCATTGCGATGATGGCGGGCGTTCTCGGCGTCCTGCACTTCATCGGCATCAAGGACCAGCCCGGCGCCTTCTGGGGCTTCTTCGCGATGTTCCTGTTCCTGTTCTTCGCGGCAGGCGTGGGCAACGCGTCGACTTTCCAGATGATCCCCAATATCATGCGCAAGGAGATGGACCGCCTGATGCCGGAGGCCGATCTCGCCACCCGTATCCGTCAGGCGGAGAAGGAGTCTGCCGCGATCACCGGCTTCACCTCCGCGATCGCCGCGTTCGGTGCGTTCTTCATCCCGAAGGCGTACGGAACGTCGATCGATCTCACCGGCGGCGTGCAGGGCGCGCTGTGGGGCTTCTTCATCTTCTACGTGACCTGCGTCGTGATCACCTGGGTTGTCTACACCCGCAAGGGTGGCATGCTATACGATATCGAGCGGCGCGGCTTCGCGCCGGTCGCCCAGCCAGCCCAGTAAGGAGGAATGGATGAGTCACTTTCTGGACAGGTTGTCGTTCTTCGCACGAACCAGGACCGAGTTCTCCGGTGGTCACGGCATCACCACCACCGAGGACCGCTCCTGGGAGGACGGCTACCGCAAGCGCTGGCAGCACGACAAGATCGTGCGCTCCACGCACGGCGTGAACTGCACGGGCTCGTGCTCGTGGAAGGTCTACGTCAAGGGCGGCATCGTCACCTGGGAAACCCAGCAGACCGACTATCCCCGCACGCGGCCGGACCTTCCCAACCACGAGCCGCGCGGCTGCTCGCGCGGCGCGAGCTATAGCTGGTATCTCTACTCGGGCAACCGGGTGAAGTATCCGCTGATCCGCTCGCAGCTTCTCAAGCTGTGGCGGGAGGCGCGCAAGACCCTGACGCCGGTGGCGGCGTGGAAGTCGATCGTCGAGGACCCGAAGAAGCGCGCATCCTACGTCACCAAGCGCGGGCTCGGCGGCTTCGTGCGCGCCGACTGGGCCGAGGCGTCGGAGATCGTCGCTTCCGCCAACGCCTACACCGCCAAGACCTACGGCCCGGACCGCGTGTTCGGCTTCTCGCCGATTCCGGCGATGTCGATGGTGAGCTATGCCGCCGGCGCGCGCTACCTTTCGCTGCTCGGCGGCGTCTGCATGTCGTTCTACGACTGGTACTGCGACCTGCCGCCGGCCTCGCCCCAGACCTGGGGCGAGCAGACCGACGTGCCGGAGAGCGCCGACTGGTACAATTCCGGATTCCTCATCCTGTGGGGCTCCAACGTGCCGCAGACGCGCACGCCGGACGCGCACTTCTATACCGAGGCACGCTATCGCGGCGCCAAGAGCGTCGTGGTCTGCCCGGACTATTCGGAGGCCTCGAAGTTCGCCGATCTGTGGATCTCGGTGAAGCAGGGCACCGACGCGGCGCTCGCCATGGCGATGGGCCACGTCATTCTCAAGGAGTTCTACGTCGACCGCCAGGTGCCGTATTTCGTCGACTACGCGCGCCGCTATACCGACATGCCGATGCTGGTGCGTCTGGTGGAATCCAACGGGCGGCTGGTGCCCGACCGGTTCGTCCGCGCCTCCGATTTCGACGGAGGGCTCGATCAGGCCAACAACCCGGAATGGAAGACCGTCGCCTATGACGAGACGTCCGGGCAGATCGTGGCGCCGAACGGCTCCGTCGGCTTCCGCTGGGGCGAGACCGGCAAATGGAACCTCGAGGAGAAGGCCGCGGGCGCGGACACCAAGCTGCGCCTGTCGCTCGCCGACGATAATGACGGCATGGCGGCGGTCGGCTTTCCCTATTTCGGCAACCTCGCGCACGACTACTTCTCGGGCACCGATCATCCCGACGTCCTGATGCGCAACGTGCCGGTCAAGACGCTGCGCCTCGCCGACGGCGAGGTGAAGGTCGCGACCGTGTACGACCTGTTCCTGGCGAACTACGGCGTCGATCGCGGCTTCGGCGGCGATTTCGTCGCCAAGGATTTCGCCGACAACGTGCCCTACACGCCGGGCTGGGCCGAGCGCATCTCCGGCGTGCCGGCCGACCAGACCATCACGGTGGCGCGCGAGTTCGCCCGCAACGCCGAGAAGACCAATGGCCGCTCGATGATCATCGTCGGCGCGGGAATGAACCATTGGTACCACATGGACATGAACTACCGCGGCATCATCAACATGCTGGTGATGTGCGGTTGCGTCGGTCAGTCCGGTGGCGGCTGGTCGCATTACGTCGGGCAGGAGAAGCTGCGGCCGCAGTCCGGCTGGACGCCGCTGACCTTCGCGCTCGACTGGGGGCGGCCGCCGCGCCAGCAGAACTCCACCTCGGCGTTCTATGCGCACACCGACCAGTGGCGCTACGAAACGGTCGACGTGAAGGAGATCCTGTCGCCGACCGCGCCGAAGGGGCCGTGGGACGGCGCGTTGATCGACTACAACGTCCGTGCCGAGCGCATGGGCTGGCTGCCGTCGGCGCCGCAGCTCCAGACCAACCCGCTGGAGGTGTCGAAGCAGGCCGCCGCCGCGGGCATGGAAGCGAAGGACTACGTCGCCAAGGCCCTGAAGTCCGGCGAGCTGAAGATGTCCTGCGCCGATCCCGACAATCCGAAGAACTGGCCGCGCAACCTGTTCGTGTGGCGCTCCAATCTGCTCGGGTCGTCCGGCAAGGGGCACGAGTACTTCCTCAAGCACCTGCTCGGCACGCAGAACGGCGTGCTCGGCAAGGATCTCGGCGTCACCGGCGCGCAGAAGCCGCACGACGTCGTCTGGCATGAGGAGGCACCGGAAGGAAAGCTCGACCTTCTGGTCACGCTCGACTTCCGCATGTCGACGACCTGCGTCTACTCCGACATCGTGCTGCCGACCGCGACCTGGTACGAGAAGAACGATCTCAACACCTCGGACATGCATCCCTTCATTCACCCGTTGAGCGCGGCGATCGACCCGGTGTGGGAGTCGCGCTCCGACTGGGACATCTACAAGGGCTTCGCCAAGGCGTTCTCGCGCGTCGCGCCGGAAGTGCTCGGCGTCGAGAAGGACGTGGTGCTGACGCCGATCATGCACGACTCGCCCGGCGAGATCGCGCAGCCGCTCGGCGTCAAGGACTGGCAGCGCGGCGAGGTCGAGCCGATCCCCGGCAAGACCATGCCGGCGGTGACGGTGGTCGAGCGCGACTACCCGAACCTCTACAAGCGCTTCACCTCGCTCGGCCCGCTGATGAGCAAGCTCGGCAACGGCGGCAAGGGCATGGCCTGGAACACCGAGCACGAGGTCGAGCTGCTCAAGAACCTCAACGGCGTCGTGACGGAGGAAGGCCCCACCCAGGGACTGGCGAAGATCGAGAGCGATATCGACGCCACCGAAGTCGTCCTGTCGCTGGCGCCGGAAACCAACGGCGAGGTCGCCGTCAAGGCCTGGGAGTCGCTCGGCAAGTTCACCGGGCGCGACCACACGCACCTCGCCGTGCCGAAGGAGGACGAGAAGATCCGGTTCCGCGACATCGTCGCGCAGCCGCGCAAGATCATCTCGTCGCCGATCTGGTCGGGTCTTGAATCCGAGAAGGTCTGCTACAACGCCTGCTACACCAACGTCCACGAACTGATCCCGTGGCGCACGCTGAGCGGACGCCAGCAGCTCTATCAGGATCACCTGTGGATGCGCGCCTTCGGCGAAGGCTTCTGCGTCTACCGGCCGCCGGTCGATCTCAAGACCACCAAGCCGGTGATCGATTCCAAGCCGAACGGCCAGAAGCAGGTGGTGCTCAACTTCATCACGCCGCATCAGAAGTGGGGTATCCACTCCACCTACACCGACAACCTGTTGATGCTGACGTTGTCACGCGGCGGCCCGATCGTCTGGATCAGCGAGAGCGACGCCGCGCGCGCCGGGATCGTCGATAACGACTGGATCGAGGCCTACAACACCAACGGCGCGCTGGTCGCGCGCGCGGTGGTGTCGCAGCGGGTCAAGGAGGGCATGTGCATGATGTACCATGCGCAGGAGAAGATCGTGAACGTGCCGGGCTCCGAGGTGACCGGCAAGCGCGGCGGCATCCACAATTCGGTGACGCGCGCGATCCTCAAGCCGACCCACATGATCGGCGGCTACGCCCAGCAGTCCTACGGCTTCAACTACTACGGAACCGTGGGTTCGAACCGGGATGAATTCGTCATCGTCCGCAAGATGACGAAGATCGACTGGCTCGATCGTCCCGCTACCGACGTCAATCCCGGCCTGGAGGCTGCAGAATGAAGATCCGCGCTCAGATCGCGATGGTGCTGAATCTCGATAAGTGCATCGGGTGCCACACCTGCAGCGTGACCTGCAAGAACGTCTGGACCAGCCGCGAAGGCATGGAATACGCCTGGTTCAACAACGTCGAGACCAAGCCCGGCATCGGCTATCCGAAGGACTGGGAGAACCAGGCCCGCTGGAAGGGCGGCTGGACGCGGCGGCGCAACGGCTCGATCGCGCCGAAGATCGGCGGCAAGTGGCGGGTCCTGGCGAACATCTTCGCCAACCCCGACCTGCCGGAGATCGACGACTACTACGAGCCCTTCACCTTCGACTACGAGCACCTGCAGAAGGCGCCGCAGATGGAGGCGTTCCCCACCGCGCGGCCGCGCTCGCTGATCACCGGCGAGCGGATGGAGAAGATCGAGTGGGGTCCGAACTGGGAGGAGATTCTCGGCGGCGAGTTCTCGAAGCGGTCGAAGGACTACAACTTCGAGGGCGTGCAGAAGGAGATTTACGGCCAGTTCGAAAACACCTTCATGATGTACCTGCCGCGCCTGTGCGAGCACTGCCTCAATCCGGCGTGCGTGGCCTCGTGTCCCTCGGGCGCGATCTACAAGCGTGAGGAGGACGGCATCGTCCTGATCGATCAGGACAAGTGCCGCGGCTGGCGCATGTGCGTGTCGGGCTGCCCGTACAAGAAGATCTACTACAACTGGTCATCGGGCAAATCCGAGAAGTGCATCTTCTGCTATCCGCGCATCGAGGCCGGCCAGCCGACGGTGTGCTCGGAGACCTGCGTCGGCCGCATCCGCTATCTCGGCGTGGTGCTCTACGACGCCGACCGCATCGCGGAAGCCGCCAGCGCGCCCGACGAGCGTGACCTCTACCAGGCGCAGCTCGACGTCTTCCTCAATCCGAACGATCCGACCGTGATCGCGGAAGCGCAGCGGCAGGGCATTCCCCATGCCTGGCTCGAAGCGGCCAAGGTTTCGCCGATCTGGAAGATGGCGATGGAGTGGAAGGTGGCGTTCCCGCTGCATCCGGAATACCGCACGCTGCCGATGGTGTGGTACGTGCCGCCGCTGTCGCCGATCACCTCGGCGGCGTCCGCCGGCAAGATCGGCATCGACGGCGAGATGCCGGACGTCCGCTCGCTGCGCATTCCGCTGCGCTATCTCGCCAACCTCTTGACCGCGGGCGACGAGAAGCCGGTGGCGCTGGCGCTGGAGCGTATGCTTGCGATGCGCGCCTACATGCGCGCCAAGACCGTCGACGGCGTGATCGACGAGGCGATCGCCCGCCGCGTCGGACTCCAGACCGGGCAGATCGACGACATGTACCGCATCATGGCGATCGCCAACTACGAGGACAGGTTCGTCATCCCGACCGCGCATCGCGAGCTCGGCGCCGACGCCTACGATCTGCGAGGCTCCTGCGGCTTCACCTTCGGCAACGGCTGTTCGGGCGGCGAAAGCGAGGTCAACCTGTTCGGTTCGCCGCGCAAGGCCAGGACTCCGATGGAGGTGGCGTGATGAAGACCTTCAAGGTGCTGTCGGCGCTGCTCACCTATCCGTCCTACGACCTGATCGCCGCGGCGCCGGAATTTCCGGCGGTACTCGATGAGGAAAACCTGGTGCCGGCCGCGCAGCGGCCGGCGCTCGACGCCCTGATCGAGGAGATCGCCGCCGGCGATCTCTACGACCTGCAGGAGCGCTACGGCCTGCTGTTCGACCGCAGCCGCTCGCTCGCGCTGCACCTGTTCGAGCATGTGCACGGCGAGAGCCGCGACCGCGGCCAGGCCATGGTGGACCTCAAGAATCTGTACGAGGACGCCGGCTTCGAGATCGCGGCGAACGAGTTGCCCGATTTCATCCCGCTGTTCCTCGAATTCCTGTCGACCCGGCCGGCCGCCGCCGCGCGCGATCTGCTGGCGCAGCCCGCGCATATCCTGGCGGCGCTCGCGGAGCGGCTTGGCCGCCGCACCTCCAGCTACAAGGTGGTGTTTGATGCGCTGACGGCGATCGTCGAGGAAGCGCCGCAGCGCGAGGCGATCGAGGAACTGCTCAAGGGGCCCGACCCCGACCCGATGGATCTCGCGGCGCTCGACGCCGCATGGGAGGACGAGGAGGTCAAGTTCGGCCCCGGCGCGCAGAATCAGGATGTCTGCGGCCGCGAGAACCTGATCGCCCGCCTTCGCCACGCCAAGCGCGCGGTCAAGTCCGCGCCGTCTACCCTTTGAGGGAGAGAGTGATGTTGCAGACGCTCAACTCGATCGTGTTCGGCTGGTATCCTTATATTTGCGCCACCGTGTTCCTGTTCGGAAGCTGGGTCCGGTTCGACCGCGAGCAGTACACTTGGCGCACCGGCTCCAGCCAGTTGCTGCGCCGCCGCCAGTTGATGTGGGGCTCCAACCTGTTCCACGTCGGCATCCTGGTGATCGCCGGCGGCCATTTCGTCGGCCTGCTGACGCCGATCTGGGTGTTCGACATGCTCGGCGTCTCGCACGGCGCCAAGCAGATTCTGGCCATGGCCGCGGGCGGCATCGCCGGTCTGATGTGTCTGGTCGGCATCGCGCTGCTCACGCACCGCCGCCTGTTCGATCCGCGCATCCGCACCACCTCGTCGTTCGGCGACACCGCGATCCTGCTGCTGCTGTTCGCCCAGCTTCTGCTCGGGCTCGCCACCATCCCGGTCTCCGCCGGCCATCTCGACGGTCATGAGATGGTGAAGTTCATGGACTGGGCGCAGGCCATCGTGACGCTGCAGCCTAACGCCGCGGCGAACGTGCTCAACGTGCATCCGATCTTCAAGGCGCACCTCGTGCTCGGCATGACGCTGTTCCTGCTGTTCCCGTTCACGCGCCTGGTGCACATGTGGAGCGCGCCGATCTGGTATCTCGGCCGGCGCGGCTATCAGGTGGTGCGCAGCCGCGGCACGAGCCCGGTCGCGCGGCCGGTCCAGCCTGCGGAGTAGGCCGTCATGGACTGCTCGCTCGCCGACACCCTGCCGAAGCCGAAGGCGGTCAGCGTCAACGGCGTGGTCATCCCGCGCGAGGCGATCGCGCGGGAGGTCCAGAACCATCCGGCCGACAAGCCGATCCTGGCGTGGCAGGCGGCCGCCCGCGCGCTGGTGGTGCGCGAATTGCTGCTGCAGGAATCGGCCCGGCTCGGCATTGCGGCCGAGCCGCTGCGCGATCCCGAAGGCCGCGTCGAGACCGCGGAGGAAGCGGCGATGCGCGCGCTGGTCGAGCGCGAGGTGACGACGCCGGAGCCGGACGAGGCGGCGTGCCGGCGGTTCTATGACATGAACCTCCATCGCTTCCGGCTCGGCGATCTGTACGAGGCCGCCCACATTCTGATCGCTGCGGCTCCCGGCGACGCGCCTGCGCGCAGGGCGGCGCGGACAACCGCCGAGACGATCCTGGCGGCGGTCGAGGCGGATGGCCGCGCCTTCGCCGATCTCGCCGCCAATCATTCCGACTGCACCACCTCGGCGCCGGACGGCGGCCGTCTCGGCCAGATCGCGCGCGGGCAGACCGTGCCGGAATTCGAGACCGCATTGGAGCGGATGAAGCCGGGCGAGGTGGCGATCGTGGAGACGCGCTACGGCTTCCATGTCGTGCGGCTCGACCATCGCGTCGACGGCAAGATCCTGCCGTTCGAGATGGCGCGCGAGCGGATCGCCGACTACCTCACCTCCAGCGTCGAGCACCGCGCGCTGGCGCAATATATCTCGATCCTTGCCGGGCGGGCGGAGATCGCCGGCATCTCGCTGTCCGGTGCCACCACGCCGCTGGTCCAGTAGGGAGAGGGCACCATGCAGCTCGGCGAGATCATCCGCGGCCTGAGCGACGAGGCGCGCGCCGCGGAGGCGCTGGTGGCCTGCGGCGACATCGTGCTGCTGGCCCGCGTCGACGCCATGACCGCCCGGTTCGAGGAAAGCGTCGGCGAATACGCCGCGGGCGCGGTGCGCCGTTTCGCCAACATCGCCGGCAGCGAGGACTGGCTTGGCCTCATGAACGTGATCGAGCGG
>JACDJC010002405.1_pt1 | contig 14758 bp, 14 predicted proteins | sample 7454191 | NCBI WGS metagenome assembly JACDJC01 (sample SAMN14253291, study PRJNA609438) | sludge metagenome | isolation source: sludge after 25d culture with pyrite and EDTA | collected 2018-12-20 | reverse complement strand
GTTGTCGTCATAGAACGCGATGAGCTTGGACAGCTTGAGCGTGCCGGCCAGCGAACATACTTCGTGCGAGATGCCTTCCATCAGGCAGCCGTCGCCCAGGAACACATAGGTGTAGTGATCGACGACGCCATGCCCCGGGCGGTTGAATTCCTGCGCCAGCAAGGCTTCGGCCAGCGCCATGCCGACCGCATTGGCCAGGCCCTGGCCCAGCGGGCCGGTGGTGGTTTCCACGCCCGCCGTGATGCCCACTTCGGGGTGGCCGGGCGTGCGGGAATGCAGTTGCCGGAAATTGCGCAGTTCTTCCATGGGCAGGTCGTAGCCCGACAGGTGCAGCAGCGCGTAGATCAGCATCGAGCCATGGCCGTTCGACAGCACGAAGCGGTCGCGGTCGGCCCATGAAGGGTCGGCGGGGTTGTGCCGCAGATGGCGCGTCCACAAGGCCTGGGAGATTTCCGCCATCCCCATCGGTGCGCCGGGATGTCCCGAATTGGCTTGTTGAACCGCATCCATGGCCAGGGCGCGTATTGCGTTGGCCATGGACGAATCTTGGGCAGGCGTAAGGCTCATTGTCGACTCGCGGGGGCGCGGCGGCGAACGTGGCCGGCCCCATCAGTAGGTTTACAAAGCCTCTGATTTTACCACCGTGCGGCATCCCTCTTCAGGCGCATCCGGTATCATAGTCCGATTGCAAGCCCTGCCGCGCCGCCCATGTCCGCACCCCGCTTTTATTGCCCCGCGCCGCTCGCGCCCGACGCCACCATACAACTGCCCTCCGCCCTGGCGCACCACGCGGTCCGGGTGCTGCGCCTCAAGCCGGATACCGGCATCATGCTGTTCGACGGCCTGGGCGGCCAATACCCGTCGACGCTGCTCATCGACGGAAAACAGGCTTATGCCCGCACCGGCCCGCACGAAGCCACGGAAGCCGAGCTGCCCGGCCATATCACGCTGGCGCAAGGCATGCCCTCGGGCGACAAAATGGACTGGGTGATCGAGAAAGCCGTCGAACTGGGCGCCGCCCGCCTGGTCCCCATCGAGGCTCAGCGCAGCGTGACGCAATTGAGCGGCGAACGCCTGCGCAAGCGCATGGAACACTGGCGCCGCGTGGCCCAGGCCGCCAGCGAACAATGCGGCCGCAACCGCCTGATGGAAATTTCCGAACCGCTGAGCCTCGCCGCCTGCCTGGGGGAGACCGACGCGGCGGCGCAAACCCTGTTCTGCCATCCGGAAGCGGCCCAGAGCCTGCCGGACGCGCTGGACCGCAGCAGGGACCGCATACGCCTGCTGGTCGGCCCCGAAGGGGGGTGGTCGCCCCAGGAACAAGCCTTGGTGGAACGGGCGGGCCTTACGCCCGTCCGCTTCGGCAACCGGGTGCTGCGCACGGAAACGGCAGGCATCGCCCTGATCGCGGCGGTCAGCGCACTGCGGAATTGGGAATGAGGCCGGCCCGGGCCTGTTGACGCCTCAGGCGTCCCCGCCGGAATAGGGGGTGGGCTCCACCCCGGGCTCGGGGTCGGGATGCTTGCCCGCATGCACCACGCCATAGGTGAAATGCCGGTCGTTGTTCGAGGCGAACTCCACGACGTCTTCGCATACCGCCAGGATCGCCTCGGAGTCTTCCGCCAGCGCGGGGTCGCCGGAATGGAGGTTGTCGAACCACAGGAACAGGCCCTGCTTGTGATCGAGCACGGTGTCGCACAGGCAATCGTACAGGGCGTCGAGATTGCCGCCGAAGAATTCGGGGAAGTCCACCGCTTTCACCACCGCGCGCAATACCGCCGAACGGCTGCGCGCGCGGTCGCAGTCGACCACCAAAGCCGTCATGCCGGCCGCTTTGGCGGCGTCGAGGGCCTCGGCCTGAGAGACGGCAGAAACATCGATCAAACCGCCTTTTTGCAATTTACTTTGCAACGACTGCGCTTGGCTCATTCGGGCGTCTCCTTGAAAAACGCTTTGACTTCTTCAATACGGCTCAGACTGTCGGACCGCCCCAGACGCATGAGTTCCTGCGTATAGCTTGCTTCGAACAGCAAATACGACAACAAGGAACCACCCGTCGTTGGCCCGGAAGCAGACGATACACCGAGAACACGGAAAAGGGTACGCACCGCCCGCGGTATCCGCCTGAAATGGGCCAATGCCATTTCATCCAGCGACCGGCTCGGCGTCACCACCAGTGTGCTCACCAGATGCAGCGACTCGCTTTTTAATACATTTGGCGGCAGTTGCGCAAGCAAGTGGTTGATGCGTTGTGTGCGCTCTACATCCATCGAGACGCTGTCCAGGAAGATATTCGACAAAGCATGCCCGCCGATCTGCGCCAGCGAAGGGTATTTGGGATCGGTCTGCCTTTCCTCGGTGTGGGTGTCGTCCTTGAAGCCGGTGCCGATCACCATGATCTTCTTTGCGCCCAGGTGTATGGCCGCGCTCATGGGCGCCATTTGCCGCATGGAGCCGTCGCCGCACCAATAGGTGCGCCCGCCGACCAGAATGGCCTGGGCGGGGAACACGAAAGGGATGGCGCTGGAGGCCATCAGGTGATCGACGCCGATATTGCAGGGCACGGCCTGCCGCAGCGAGCGCTTCCAGGGCTTGATCGTGCCGCGCGATTGATAGAAGGTCAGGTGCTCGCCGGTCGTGTAGGCGGCGGCCGTCACGGCCAGCGCCTGCAGGATGCCGGCATCGAGATTATGGCGCAACTGGTCGAAATCCAGGCTGGCCCGCAGCAATTCGCCCAGTGGCTCGTTGTCCAGCAGCGATCGCGGCTGCCGGTTGCGCAGGTCGGGAAACAGCCAGCCCACCGCCAGCATGGCGAACCAGCGCAGGCCGGTGCGCGCCAGGCGCAGGGCGTCGGCATGATAGACCCGCCCGGTGCTGATGCCGCCCCAGAGCGCCTCCAGCCGGTCCATGCCGGTTTGCGGGTCGTGCGCATGGCAGGCCAGGGAAACGGCGTTGATCGCGCCCGCGGACGAGCCGGTGATGACGTCGAAGGGGCAGGTGAACCCCTTGCCGCGCCCGGGGTTCAGGATATCCATGACGCCCGCCAGGACGCCCGCCTGGTAGGCCGCGCGCGCCCCGCCGCCGGTCAGGACCAGGCCGATCGAGGCATTGGGCGCGCCGGACGGTTCAAGCGCGCGGTGTGTTGGCATCTACCACGGTCAGCGCGGCCATGTTCACGATGCGCCGCACCGTCGAGCTGGACGTGAGGATATGGACGGGCGCATTGGCGCCCAGCAGGAAGGGGCCGACGGCCACGTTGCCGCCCGCGGCGGTCTTCAGCAGGTTGTAGGCGATGTTGCCCGAGTCCACATTGGGGCAGATCAGCAGGTTGGCTTCCCCGTGCAGGCTGGTGGACGGCAGGATGCGCCGGCGCAAGGCCTCGTCGAGCGCGCAGTCGCCGTGCATTTCGCCGTCGATTTCCAGCGCGGGCTCGCGTTCGCGCACCAGGTCCAGGGCCGCTTTCATCTTGGCCCCCGACGAGGAGCTGCCCGTGCCGAAATTGGAGCGCGACAGCAGGGCGACCTTGGGCTCCATGTTCAGGCGGCGCATTTCCGCCGCGGCCGCGATGGCGATCTCGGCGATCTGTTCGGCATCGGGGTTGTCGTTGATGTGCGTGTCGGCAAGCGCCAAGGTGCGCTCGGCCAGCAGCAGGATGTTCATGGCGGCATAGGTCTTGGCGCCGGGCGCCTTGCCGATGACCTCGTCGATGAAGCGCAGGTGGTCGGCGTAGGCGCCGACGGTGCCGCAGACCATGCCGTCGGCGTCGCCGAGATGGACCATCATCGCGCCGATCAGGGTCAGCCGGCGCCGCATTTCCACGCGCGCCATTTCCTTGCTGATGCCGCGCCGGCACATGATTTCCCAGTAGGTCGTCCAGTAGCGATGGAAACGTTCGTCGTAGTCGGGATTGGTGACCTCGACGTCATGCCCCAGCCGGATGCGCAGGCCGTATTTTTCGATGCGGTCGGCCAGCACGGAAGGCCGCCCCACGAGTATGGGGCGGGCGAGCTTTTCGTCGACGATGATCTGCACCGCGCGCAGCACGCGCTCGTCTTCGCCTTCGGTGAAGACGATGCGCGACTTGCCGCCTTCCCGCACGATGCGCCGGGCGGTCGAGAACAGCGGCTTCATGAAGGAGCCCGAGCGATAGACGAACTGCTGCAATTGCTCGGCATAGCTTTCGATGTCGGCGATCGGGCGCGCCGCCACGCCGTCGTCCCTGGCGGCCTTGGCCACCGCGGGCGCGATGCGCACGATGAGGCGCGGGTCGAAAGGCTTCGGTATGAAATAGTCGCGGCCGAAGGACACGCCGTAAGTGCCGTAGGCGGCCGCCACGACGTCGCTCTGCTCTTCGCGCGCCAACCCGCAGATCGCCATGACCGCCGCCTTTTCCATGCCTCGCGTGATGGTGGTGGCGCCGACGTCCAGCGCGCCCCGGAAGATGTAGGGGAAGCACAGCACGTTGTTGACCTGGTTGGGGTAGTCGGACCGCCCCGTGGCCATGACGACGTCGTCGCGCACCGCATGCGCGGCTTCGGGCAGGATTTCGGGATTGGGGTTGGCCAAGGCCAGCACCAGGGGCCGCGGCGCCATGCGGGCGACCATTTCGGGCTTCAGGACGCCGCCGGCGGACAGCCCCAGGAAGACGTCGGCCCCGTCGATGATTTCGGCCAGCGTGCGCGCGGAGGTGTCTTGCGCATAGCGTTCCTTGACGGGGTCCATGAGCGCCGCCCGGCCCTGGTACACCACGCCTTCGATGTCGGAGACCCAGATGTTCTTCAAGGGCAGGCCCAGGTCGACCATGAGATCCAGACAGGCGAGCGCCGCCGCCCCCGCCCCCGACACCACCACCTTGACCTCGTCCACGTTCTTGTCCACCACCTGCAGCCCGTTGATGAAGGCGGCCGATACGCAGATGGCCGTGCCGTGCTGGTCGTCGTGGAACACCGGGATGTTCATGCGTTCGCGCAGCTTGCGCTCGACGTGGAAGCATTCGGGCGACTTGATGTCTTCGAGGTTGATGCCGCCGAAAGTCGGTTCCAGGCCCGCGATGATGTCCACCAGCTTGTCCGGGTCGGTTTCGTTGATTTCGATGTCGAAGACGTCGATGCCGGCGAACTTCTTGAACAGCACCGCCTTGCCTTCCATGACGGGCTTGGACGCCAGCGCGCCGATGTTGCCCAGCCCCAGCACCGCCGTGCCGTTGGTGATGACGCCCACCAGGTTGCCGCGCGCCGTGTAGCGGAAGGCGTTCCGGGCGTCCTCCACGATTTCCTCGCATGCGGCCGCCACCCCCGGCGAATAGGCCAGCGCCAGGTCGCGTTGGTTGGACAGCTGTTTGGTGGGCGTGACGGAGATTTTTCCGGGACGCCCATGCTCGTGGTATTCGAGGGCCGCTTTGCGCAGGGTTTCTTCCATGATGGCGTGCTTTTAAAGAGTGAACCAGAGCACATTCTATCGCTTGGCCCCGGTTTGGAATACCGGAAATGGCGGACGAGGCCTATAGATCCTGGCCCGGAAACGGCAGGCGGAAGGACGGGTCGAACAGGGATTTCACGCCGGCGTCGAGTTCGCTGGCCTGCAGCCCGACGCCGCTTTCCTCCGCGCGGCGCGGCGTATAGCGCTCTGAATAGGGCGGTTCGCCCAGGGGCTCGGCGAGCCCTTCGTCGATGACCACCCATTCGATCCAGCCGAGATCGCCGCCATGGCCCAGCAGAAGGTGGGCTAGATTGACGACCCGCCCGGGAGCCGGCAGCAAGGCGTCGAGCCGGTAGCGCGCCGGCCAGCGGCCCGCAAGCCGGCATGCCTGGGCGTCCGGCCCCGCCGCCAGCCGGAACAGCGCCGGAATGAGCTGCTGCAAGCGCGCGCCTTGCAGCGGCTTGGTGTTCCGTTCGCCGAAAGCGCCCAGGCTCACGCTGGCGCCGTCGGCCAGCAGCACGGACGCATGCACGATGCCGGACTTGGCCGTCGCCCCGGCCTCCCAGTCGCACAGGGTGCGATCCGCGAGCCATGCCGCGACGGACAGATGGCAGGGCATGTCGCTGAACTGCGCGAGCCCGGCCGCTTCCAATTCCCCCAGCAGGCAGCCCGGCTGCACGAACCATTTGCTGCTGCCCGCTTCCAGCCGCCGGCAGGCGCTCAGATCGCGCCCGGGCTCCACCCATAACACCGGCTGCTCGTCCAGCCTGGCCGCCTGCGGCACGCCGTCGAGCGCAAACAGGACGCCGTGTTCGGCGCACAGCTTGCGCGCATGCAGGACGTCCGTCGCCTGCTTGGGGATGAGTCTTGCGCTGTGTTCCGCGCCGGGCAGTTCGAATTCGAAGAACGAGCCTTCGACGGCGCGGCGCATGGCGCGGCAGAAGGCTTCCCATGGCGTTTGGGCGCCGCGGCGCCCCGTCAGGAAGGCGCGGCGAGAGCTGGACTGCATGTCTCTGGATCCTTTGTGCTGAAAATCCGCCCCGGGCACGCTCGCGCGCGGCGGCTTACAATCTTGCTTTTGCCCGGAATCTTCGCCTTATGCCCCGCCTTGCCAAGCGTACTGAACAAGTCATGCCATTCTACGCCGTGGAATTATTCAAACAGGCCGCCGTCCTGAACGCCCAGGGGCGGGACGTCATCAGCCTGGGCATAGGCGAACCCGATTTTACGGCTCCGCCGCAGGTCGTGGAAACCATGCACCGGGCCGCGCAGGCGGGGCTGAGCGGCTACACGCCCCCGTCGGGGATCTCGCCGCTGCGCGACGCCATTGCGCACTACTACCGGCAAAGCTTCGGCGCCACGGTCGACCCGTCGCGCGTGGTGGTGACCTCGGGCGCCTCCGGCGCGCTGCTGCTGGCCGCCATGGCGCTGATCAACCCGGGAGACGAAATCCTGATGCCGGACCCCTCCTATCCGGCGAACCAGAACTTCATCATGGCCGCCGGCGGGCTGCCCCGCCTGATTCCCTCCACGCCGGAAAAGCGCTACCAGCTGAACGCGGACGACGTCCGCGCGCACTGGGGCCCCGCCACCAAGGGCGTCCTGATCGCGTCGCCCAGCAATCCCACGGGCGCCAGCATCGCGCGGGCGGACCTCCAGGCGCTGATCGCCGAAGTCAAGCGGCGCGACGGCTTCGTGATCATGGACGAAATCTACCTCGGCCTGTATTACGACGAGCGCCCCTCGAGCGCGCTGACGCTGGACGACGGCATCATCGTCATCAACAGTTTCTCGAAATACTTCCACATGACCGGCTGGCGGCTGGGCTGGATGATCGTGCCGCCCCACATGCTGGCCGCCGTCGAAAAACTGGCCGCCAGCCTGGCGATCTGCGCGCCGGCGCTCGCGCAACATGCGGCGCTCACCTGCTTCGACCCCGAGGTCATGCACATCTACGAGAACCGGCGCCTGTCGTTCAAGCAGCGGCGCGACTACCTGCTGCCTGAATTCGAGCGCCTGGGCCTGCATGTGCCGGTCGTGCCCGACGGCGCTTTTTACATCTACGCCGACATCAGCCGGCACAGCCGCGACAGCGCGGCATTCTCGCATCGCCTGCTGCACGAGGCGGGCGTCGCCGCCGTGCCGGGCATGGATTTCGGCCCGGCGCACGCGGCCCATACCATGCGGTTCTCCTACGCGACCGGGCGTGACCGCCTGCAGGAAGCCATCGCGCGCATCGAGCGGCTCGTCGGCGGCTAGCCGCTAGCGCCCGACGGGGATGCCCGAGGCCAGGGCGATGCGCCGGCGCTCCGCCAGCACCCTGGCGCCGTAGCCGCCGTCGCCGGGGCCCGTGGCGCCCACATAACAGGCCAGCCCGCCTTCCAGCGAACCGCGGCGCTCGATGCAGTCGTGCAGAATCTGCACGCCCACCCGTATGTTGGCGATGGGCGTCAGCGCGGCGATCATGCCTTCGTCGAAGGGCTCGAATTTGTCGCGGTGCACATTGGTCATGACCTGCATCAGGCCCTGAGCCCCCACGTGGCTCTCGGCATACGGGTTATAGCGGGACTCGATGGCGATCACCGCCAGGATCAGCTGCGGATCCAGGTTCTTTTCCTGGCCGACGATGAAGGCGGTGTTGACGATGGCGCCCGCCACGCTCTGCGCGATCCGGTATTTGCGGGCGATATAGCTGCGCAAGGCCTGGAACTGCGCCGACGTCATGCCCGTGACGTGCTGGTCGGCGATGGAAGCCTTGAGCGCCGCGCTGAAGCTCTGGATGGACGCCACCGCGGGCTTGGCGGCGTCGGCGGGGGAAGCGCCGCCGGCATCCGGGCGAGGCGTTTTATCGTCGGTATAAAAAAGCCCGTCGCTGTACGCCGCGCCGTAGACGGCCAGCAAGTCCTGCTTGAAGCCGTCGGGCCGCAATGCCAGCACGACCGCGTCGTATACCTGCGCGACCTGATGGCGCAGCGAAGGCACCGTCATGCCGAACACGGCGGTGACCAGCACGGCGATGCCCGAATAGATGGCACAGACATGCACGAATTCGCCCAGCCAGCTCACCAGGCTCCTTGCGGACCGGCTGAGCAGATTCTCGGAATCAACGGCTACCATACGCCCCATCCCAATAAAATAGCGACAGTGGATGTTAACCTTCCACGGTTCCGCAATATAAGCGAATAGGCCAATATCTGTGAAATATCGTGATCTTAGAGACTTCATCGGGCAACTCGAACGCGCGGGCCAGCTCAAACGCATCCAGGCGCCGGTGTCCACCAGGCTGGAAATGACGGAGATCTGCGATCGCGTCCTGCGCGCCGCCGGCCCGGCCCTGCTGTTCGAGAACCCGGTGCATGGCGGCGCGCCCTGCGGCATGCCCGTGCTCGCCAACCTGTTCGGAACCCCGCAGCGCGTGGCCTGGGGCATGGGCGCCGACGACACCGCCGCGCTGCGCGATACCGGCGAACTGCTGGCCACCTTGCGCGAACCCGAGGCGCCGCGCGGCCTGCGCGACGCTTTCGCGACCGTGTCCAAGCTCAAGTCTGCGCTGTGGGACATGAGCCCCAAAACCATCAAGAACCCGCCCTGCCAGGAAATCGTCCTCGAGGGCGACGACGTCGACCTGGGCAGGATCCCCCTGCAGCACTGCTGGCCCGGGGACGTGGCGCCGCTGCTCACCTGGGGCCTGGTCGTCACGCGCGGGCCGAATGCGCGGCGCCAGAACCTGGGCATCTACCGCCAGCAGCAGCTGGGGCGCAACAAGCTGATCATGCGCTGGCTGTCGCACCGCGGCGGCGCGCTGGACTTCCGCGACCACTCGCTGGCGCATCCCGGCACGCCCTTCCCCATCGCGGTCGCGCTGGGCGCCGACCCGGCCACCATCCTGGGCGCCGTGACGCCCGTGCCGGACAGCCTCTCGGAATACCAGTTCGCCGGCCTGCTGCGCGGTTCGCGCAGCGAAGTCGCCGAAGCCCTGGGCAGCGACCTGTCCGTGCCCGCCTTCGCGGAAATCATCCTGGAAGGACACATCCTGCCCTCGACGGACCCCAGGGCGCTGCCGCCCGCCGTGCCCGAAGGCAATGCCGGCCCCGCCGACACGCGCTACGAAACGGCGCTGGAAGGCCCCTACGGCGATCATACCGGCTACTACAACGAACAGGACTGGTTCCCCGTCTTCACGGTCGAGCGCATCACCATGCGGCGCAACCCCATCTTCCACAGCACCTACACCGGCAAGCCGCCCGACGAGCCGGCGGTGCTGGGGGTCGCGCTGAATGAAGTCTTCGTCCCGCTGCTGAAACGCCAGCTGCCGGAAATCGTGGATTTCTACCTGCCGCCCGAAGGCTGCAGCTACCGCCTGGCCGTGGTTTCCATGCGCAAGCAGTATCCCGGCCACGCCAAGCGCGTCATGTTCGGCCTCTGGAGCGTCCTGCGCCAGTTCATGTACACCAAGTTCATCATCGTGGTGGACCACGACGTGGACGTCCGCGACTGGAAGGAAGTCGTCTGGGCCATGACCACCCGGATGGACCCGGTGCGCGACACCGTGCTGGTCGAGAACACGCCCATCGACTACCTGGATTTCGCATCGCCGGTGTCCGGCCTGGGCGGGAAAATGGGCCTGGACGCTACCAATAAATGGCCGGGGGAAACGCAGCGGGAATGGGGCCGGCCCATCGTCATGGACGCGGCGGTGAAAGCCCGGGTGGACGCCATGTGGGGCGAACTCGGGCTGTAGGCGGCAAGCGGAGGCCGATAAGGCTTTTATGAAGGGTCGGGGCCCGCGCGGGAGCCGGCACCGGCGCCCTTCTTGGCCCCCGCCATTTTCGTTATGCCCCAGCTCAGCAGCAGGCCGCCGGCGATGCGCAGCAGGCGCCGGCGCTTTCCGCGGCCGGACAGCACGGCGGTGACGCCGGACGTCAGCAAGGGATAGCGGCGCGTGAGCGACACCGCCTGCGCGAGCCAATGGGAAACCGTGCCCCCGCCGGACGAAGGCAGCACGCTGCGCAGCAACGCGCGGGGGCGCAGTTCGGCGCCGACGTCGCGGGCGCTGCGCACCAGGCTCTGGCGCTCGAGCGCCGCCCGCGCCCGGGCGAGCTCGATTTTCAGGGCGCGGTCCTTGGCGGTCATGCCTTTGCTCATGGTAGCTCCTTCGCGCCCAGCGGCCGCGCCGCATCGGAGGGCTCGCGCAGGCGCTCGGCCAGGGCGAGGTCGCGCCGCAGTTCGTCTATGGTGGCCGCGAACGGCATGGCGCCATGGATCAGCTTGCGCCGGACGGCCCACAAAAAGCCCGCGCCGATCACCAGGTAGCAGAGCGCCAGCACGCACAACGCCATGTAGCGCTGCTCGGTGGGCCAGAAATAAAGCGCCACGGCGATGGAAAACACCAGCACCGCAAGCGTCAGGAAAAGGAGTGCGGCAGCCGTAAGCCCCATCAGCACAACGAGCCGCCCTTTCTGCTCCGACGCTTCGAGCGAAAACAGCTCGATGCGCGTGCGCACGATGGACAACAGGGTGCAGGCAAGATCACCGACCGATTGACGTAGGGCCATAAGCTGCCTTTTTTTTCATGTGGAGGGATACCGCCAGACGCTGCCGGCGGAAATCAGCGACGGCAGATCAGCGCACCGATCAGGACGCCCGCCAGCCCGGCCATGCCGATCGCCTGCCAGGGGTTGTCGTGAACGTATTCGTCGGTGGCCCGCGCCGCGCGGCGCCCGCGTTCCAGCAGCGCATCCTGCGTGTCGTAAAGCGCCTCGCGGGTCCGTTTCAGCGAACGCATGGCGCTTTCACGCAATTCGGCCGCCTTTTCGCCGGTGGCCTCCGCGGCCTCGCGCAGCAGCTTCTCGGCGTCGTCCAGGCTTTCCTTCACGCTATCGATGAATTCGTCTTCCGTCGCTTGCACTCTTTTCTTTATTGCCATGGTGTACTCCTGAAGGGTTATGGACAAGTTAACGGCTGCAACCGCTATTGCAGCCGGGTGACTTCGACTTGCGAAGCAATTCCATTTTGCCGACTTTCCTGCTTCATGACCATATGCAGGTCGGAACAGAACCAATCGGTTACTTCGGAATCGGTCGCCGGTATGGGCAGCACCAGGCCGCTGAAACTGGCTTGTGTGGCCTCGGTGCGGCGCGTGTAGCGGATGGGCCAGCAGGCCTGTTCGCCCGCGGAAGTCTGGATGCGCTGCCTGGGGCCCACGGTCTTGGTGCTGGTGTGGACCACGATGGGCTTGGTGTCGACGGCTTTCTTATCCAGGTCGATCTGGAAGCGCAGGGCCGGGAAAGTCTGCCCCTGGCGCAAGGTGGAGTCGCCGTAGGCGAAAAGCCCCAGCATGCGCAGGTCGAATTTGCCGCTGACCGGCACGCGCTTGCCGTCGTCGTCGCGGCGCTCGAAGGTGGCATGGCCGTTCTTGACGACCATGAAGTAGTCCAGCGACGACTTGCCCGGCGGCAAGCCGGCCAGCCCGAAACGCGCCACGCCCTGCACGCGCGCCTGGCAGTCGTTGTCGCCCTGCCGGCTGACCTGGGTGAACGACAAATCCGCCCCCAGCTGCATGGCGCCCGACCCCACCAGCTGGGTCTGCCCGCCCTCGCGCATGAAGGGCGCCTGGCACAGGCCGGCCCATGCCGGCAATGCCAGCCCCAGAGACAAAACCGCCGTGCCTATGGACCATCTTAATCGCATGTGCAACGCCCGTTAAAAAAACCTTTCTTCACTATACCGTATCCAAGCCGAAGGACAAGAATCCCCGACGATGAAAACGTAAGCAAAGTTTGTGCCCGAAGCCGACGCCGCCCCGGGAATGCTCACAACGCTTTCTGCCGGGTGCCGAAAATCCGGTCGCCGGCGTCGCCCAGGCCCGGGATGATGTAGCCGTCCTCGTTCAAATGGCTGTCTATCGACGCCGTGTAGATATGGACGTCGGGATGGGCCATTTCGACCGCCCGGATGCCTTCCGGCGCCGCCACCAGGACGAGGGCCCGGATGTTGCGGCAGCCCGCCTTCTTCAGCAGGTCTATGGTGGCGACCATGGAGCCCCCGGTGGCCAGCATGGGGTCCACGATCAGGGCCAGGCGCTGGTCCAGCTGCCCCACCAGTCGTTCAAGATAGGTCTGGGCCTTCAATGTTTCCTCGTCCCGCGCGATGCCGACCGCGCTGACCTTGGCGCCGGGAATGAGGTTCAGCACGCCGTCGAGCATGCCGATGCCGGCCCGCAGTATCGGCACGACCGTCACCTTCTTGCCGGCCAGCTTTTCGACGCCCAGCGGGCCGCACCAGCCGTCTATGGTGGCGGGCTCCAGCGGCAGGTCCTTCGAGGCCTCGTAGGTGAGCAGCGAGGCGATCTCCTGGGCCATCTCCCTGAAATTCTTGGTGCTGAGGTCCGCGCGGCGCATCAGGCCCAGCTTGTGGCGTATCAAGGGGTGGCGTATTTCATGTATGGGCATAGGGCTTCCTTTCTTTCCTTCTTGTTTGCTCGCGGCCGCCTAGCGCGCCGCGAGCCAGCTGATCAGCGCATCGCCAAAGGGCCGCGCGGCGCCGGTGCGTTCGTCATTGACGATGCTGACGATGATGTAGCGCTTGCCGCTGGCGCCGAGCACATAGCCGGCCAGGGCCCGGACGTCGCGCAGGCTGCCGGTCTTGAGATGGGCCATGCCTTTCGTCTGGTCGTCCCGCAGGCGCCGGCGCACGGTGCCGTCCACCCCGGAGATCGCCAGCGAGGACATGAACTCGGGCATCATGGGCGAACGCCAGGCGGCTTCCAGCATGCCGACCAGCCCCTGCGCCGTGAGCCGGCCCTCGCGCGACAGGCCGGCGCCGTTGTCGATGACCCAGCCGCGAGTGTCCACGCCCTGGCTTTTCAGCACCGCAAGCGCGGCCGCCGCGCCCGTCTGCGGGGTGGCGCCTTCGCCGTGGGTTTGCGCCGCCAAGGTGAGCAGCAGGGTTCTGGCCATGACGTTATTGCTCTGCTTGTTGATGAGCCGGATGGTGTCGGCCAGCGTTTCAGATTCGTGCCATACGACCTGGCGCAGCCCGGCGGGCATCCTGCCGTCCTTGACGCCGCGGGCGAGCGTGCCGCCCAGTTCCTTCCACAGCATCTGGAACAAGGCCGCGAAATACTCCGGCTGCGAGATCGCGAGCCGGTACACGCTGAATTCGCCGCAGGAGGCCGGAGCGGTCCCGGACACGTTGATGACGATTTCGGCGCCCACGGCGGCCACCTGGGCGGACACGGACGGCGAGCCGGTGCAGGTCCCGCCGCTCCATTTGACCTCCCCGTTCACCCGGTAGCTCTTGACGGGCGGATCCAGGACGGGCACCCATTTCTGCGCGGCGCGATCCGGCTGGAACAGCACCCGCAGTGCGCCCAGGCCGACCATCATGGCATCCGGACTGGCGTTGTACGGGCGATCGGGCGCGCCGTCGAACACGCCGGGATCGATGGCCACCGGGCCGAACACGGAGCGGTCCACGATGACTTCGCTCAGGTTCTTGACGCCGCGCAGGCGCAATTCGCGCAACAGCCCCCAGAGCTCTTCCATCGTCAACAGAGGGTCGCCGGCCGCCTTCAGGTACAGCGGCCCCTGCAGCGTGCCCTGGGCGTCGATCCGGCCGCCGTCCTTGGCATAGAACGCCGTGCGCCAGGTGTAGTCCGGCCCCAGGCCGGACAGCGCCGTCCAGGTGGTGACCATTTTCATGACCGAAGCCGGGTTGCGCGGCGTATCCGGATTGACGGAAAACAGCACCGGGCCGCCGATCTCTTTGACCATCAGCGACAGCGCGCCCTGGGGCAGGCGCGTGGCGCGCCAGGCGTCGGCCAATTCCTTGGGCAGGTTTTGAGACAGCGCCGGCGCGGCGCACAGGCCCGCCAGCAGCAAGGCGGCGCCCAGGCGCCGCGACCATCCACGGATCCGGCGGCCCAGGCCGGCCCCCGACCGCGACAGCGACAGAAACATGAATATCCGCTCCCGAAAAACCCTCAGCATAACCAAACTGCGGCGCGCCGGGAGGCCGCCAAAGCGGAATTTCCACGCCGCGGCTTAAAATACCGGGACAAAATCATTTCAGGCCCGTCCGGCGGGCCCACCAGAACCCATTTCTCGCGTGAACCCTAGTCTTCATCTTTCGCAGTTCGACTACGAACTTCCCCCGGAACTGATCGCCCAGACCCCCGCGTCCCAACGAGCCGGCAGCCGCCTGCTGCATCTGGATGCGCGCGGAGCGCTGCACGACCGGAACTTCATCGATCTTCCCGGCCTGCTGCGGCCCGGAGACCTGCTGGTCTTCAACGACACCCGGGTCATCAAGGCCAGGCTGGCGGGGCGCAAGGAAAGCG
>JACDJC010002401.1_pt1 | contig 14764 bp, 14 predicted proteins | sample 7454191 | NCBI WGS metagenome assembly JACDJC01 (sample SAMN14253291, study PRJNA609438) | sludge metagenome | isolation source: sludge after 25d culture with pyrite and EDTA | collected 2018-12-20 | reverse complement strand
TCACAGCGATCAGCGGGTTCTTGTTCTTAAGCGTACAGCGGAACTTCAGGGCGAGATCACGTGCAAAGGTTCTAAACAGGGGAACCCAAACAGGAGCATTTTGGGGCAGGCTTTCAGGGCAGGCTCTACTGGATGACTGCCGGTTCTTGCTTTGGGTCATCCTCGTGCTTCAGGCAGGATCTCGTTCTTTTTAGGCGCGAAAAATGGGACCTCAGGAGCGAGATCCCGCACAGGAGCTCTGCGGGATGACAAAGTGAGCGGATTCCAAGGCAGGCGCTGTTCACGACATCCCTTCGCGTCATCCTGCTTCAGGCCAGGATATCGTGCTTTTCGGCGACTTGCGTCTTATTCCACTCTGTCCAACCCCCAACCGGTGTTACCCGTAACCCCGGTTATCTATATCCTTCTCACTATTTTAAACTTGCTTTTGTCTGCTCTGTACAATGAAATAACATACTCGATGCAGATATCACTCTTTGTGTACGTGAATCTCTTTCTCATTATTGCGCAGTCATCCAGTTCCTGACGAAGAAAACGGGCTTCTTCTTTCTTTAGCCTTGTGAGTTCCATTTCTTCTTCTGCATAAGAGATATTGATTCCGTACTCCTTTCTTAGGATTCCGTATAGAGACTCCTTTTCCATATCTCTCTGTGTTATATTGAGCAGACGGATATCCGCTCCCACATTTAGATATGCTTCTTCAATTGCGTAGGGTTCTCCTTCGAGAAATCTAACTCTTTTCAGGAGCACGACCATTGCGTCTGCTGGGATATCGAAGAGCTCTACTGCATCTGCTGGGACTCTGACTAGTCTGTTCTCCAAAACTACAGACCGGGTCTCACTGCCGCGCTTTCTAGCCTCATCCGTGAATCCTGTGAGTATGGCAAGCTGCTCTTCGCGCTTAGATCCTGTGACGAAGGTCCCCTTCCCCTTAAGCCTTTCGATGAACCCCTCTCTTCTTAGCTCATCCATTGCTCTCCTGACAGTAAGTCTGCTTATGCTGTACTGTTGGCAAAGCTCCTTTTCCGTGGGAAGCTTATCGCCCTTCTGATACTTTCCGGAATTGAGGGATTCCTTCAAGTCAACGTACAACTTGTAGTATAGTGGAATCGGCGTTTCACCCATGATGGCCCCCTTCAATCACGATAATTCAGTTCACCAGGATAGAGGAGACAATCCTCAGCGAACTCTATGAACTCCATCCCTGACTGTTTCCATTGGCTGTAGTCAAGCTTTCCGGTTCTAATCTTCTGTGCGCTATTCGCAATGCCGATAAGATCATCTGAGCGGTCCATTATCTCAAATTGTTCATATTTTAGCAAATAATCCATCATCTTCAAAGTTATCACAAAGAAGTTGTCGTCATTTCTCGGAAAGAACTCTACCCCGCTGCAGCTGGCATTTGCGTACTTCCGGTAGAAGGGCATGAATTCGCGGCTTCGTAATCTGAGATCGGGGAACTCTCTCTTCAGAAATGCTGCGAAATCCGATCCATTGATCCATGGAGCGCCTATCAAGATAAAGGGCTTGAATGTGCCGCGGCCTTCAGAGACGTTTGTGGTTTCAAAGAAGCAGGTTCCCGCGTAACCTAGAAGAGATTCGTAGGTCGGCACATTTGGTGAAGGCACATTCCACAAAAGAGACGTGGCATCGTAACTTTCGCCGTTCCAACCTTCAAGCTTCACGACTTGCAGGTCGAGATCGAGTTTCATGAGCTTCTTGAAATATTGGGCAAGCTCTCCTGCCGTAAGTCCGTACTGGAGGGGCAGTCTATAGCCGCCAACAAAGGTCTGCAACCCGTCGTCTATTCTACTTCCGAAGACCCCTCTGCCCAGCGGGTTCGGCCTGTCAAGAACTACGTACTGAATTCCGGCTTCCGCCGCTGATTCCATTGTATAGGCGAGAGTATAGATGAATGTGTAGAATCTCAGGCCGACATCCTGAATGTCGTATACGACTACATCAAGCCCTTCGAGATCTTCCTGCAAAGGTTTGCGCTTATCCCCGTATAGACTTACCACAGGAATGCCGTATTTTGGATGGAGATCGTCGTTTACATGCGCCCCGTCGGCTACTCCTCCAAGTCCGTGTTCAGGGGTGAAGATCTTTTTCACATTGAGTTTGCTTTCGAACATGAGGTCAATTCCCCACTTCAGATCTGAGTCAACGAATGAGTAGTTCGTGACGAGACCGATCGCCTTGTTTCTTAGATCTGTGAAACCTCTTTTCTGCAAGACATCTATTCCCAGCGAAACCATACTATAACCCCCTCCAGGTAATGTATACTTATCAATCACAATCATGCCATATTGTCATATCATTTTCCCAATCGTGGAGAGTCTTTGACAACCTTGTGTCGGTTGGAATTGACAACGGAAAAGAAAAGAGCCGACATCGGTCGGCTCTTAGCGGTTGGTCGATCGGTGGTAAGGGTTTTTAGGATTCATTTCTGTCCGTAGTAATTCTTTACGAAGTCCTGCATCTTAAGACACTCCTCGTGAGAAATTACCTGAGGAGTTCCTATGATTGTTGCCATGATAATCGTTTTTGCCGACTTCTCAAGTACCTCGGCCACTTTGAAGGCATCGCTCAGGTTGCTGCCAACGCAGACTGCTCCATGGTTAGCCAGCAGCGCTGCGTTGTTGTTGCCCAGGGCTGAGACTGCGTTTACTGCGAGTTCTTCTGTTCCGGGCAATGCGTAAGCTGCACATCTGACACCCTCTCCAATTATCTGTATTAATTCTTCGGAGACGGCAGGAATGTCTTTCCTTGCAATTGCGAAAGCCGTAGAGTACTGTGGATGGGTGTGGATAACCGCCCCAACATCTGACCGGTGTTTGTAGATCATCCTGTGCAGCCCATGCTCTATACTTGGCTTTCGCTTGCTGTCAATAGTATTGCCTTCCATATCTGCCATCACAATATCCTCGGTCTTCAAGCAGCCATAGCTCATCCCGCTCGGAGTTATGAGGAAGGTTTCGTCATTAACTCTGACACTTATGTTGCCCCAGGTTCCCACTGTCATACCCTGGTCTTCCATTCTTCTGCAGGCATCCAGCACCAGACCGGCAAATTCTTCTCTATTCATCCGCATACGCCTCCAATTCTGCCATCATTGAACGTGTTCTATCGTAGATTCTCTTGTATATACCAAATAAGTTGTCATATTTTTCTGCTCTAGCAGGATCGGGATCGACCCTCTCGACACGCCTTACGAGATGGGCCGCCTCTAGGGGGTCGCGTATCTCCTTTGTTGCAAGAAGGGCGAGTATTAGGTTTCCTATAGAGCCTGTGTCCTGGGTCTCGAGCGTCATGACTTTCTTTCCATAGACATCGGATTGGATCCTTCTCCAAACAGGGCTCTTGCTTCCTCCGCCCATGACATTCACGCTGTCGAAACTCACACCCAGCTCTTCAACGACCTTCATGCAATCCTTTATTGAAAAGGAGACCCCTTCCATGATTGCCCGAACCATGTGGGCTTTGGAATGCTTGATTGTAAGTCCGAAGAAAACACCGCGAGCCTTTGAGTCCCAGAGAGGCGTTCTCTCTCCCATAAGATAGGGGAGGAAGACCAGTCCCTCGGATCCGAGAGAAACCTTTTCGGCCATCGAAGAGTATTCGTCGAAGACTTCGTTGCTTCTTTCTTTGTCGAATGTGTTTCTGAACCACGTTAAGCTGGAAGCGGCGGTTTGAGTTATTCCAAGAATGTCCCAATAGCCTTCCAGGGGATAGCTCCAGCACATTACTCTCTTTTTTGGGTCGATAACGGGTGTAGATGTACATGCCGCCACAACTCCGGCAGTGCCAACTATGCAAGATACCTCGCCTTCGCCGAGAAGGCCGGAGCCTAATTCGGCTACAGAGTGGTCTGAGCCTCCGTTGACAACTGGAGTTCCTTCCAGCAGACCAGTTTCCTTCCCTGCCCTTTCGGTTATGTGGCCCATTATTCTTGCCGAAGGCATTACATCGGAAAGAAGATGGCCGTCCAGGCCTATCAGGTCAAGGGCTTCGGTGCTCCATTTGTTGGTTCTTATGTCGAAAACTGCTGTCCCGGACGCGTCGGATGGATCAGTGATTTTGTTGCCGGTCAGCAGGTACTTTATGTAATCCTTGGCGATCATTATCGACTTCGTTTTCGCGAAGACTTGTGGTCTGTGTTTTTTCACCCAGCAAATCTGTGGCGCTGCATATGTAGTCGTTGGAAAGTTCCATGTGAGTTCGAAGAGCCTATCTGCCCTTCCATCTTTGTTCCATTGCTCTATTATTTCGCTGCTTCTCTGATCGAGCCAGGTAATCGAAGGGCCTATAGGATTATCTTCAGAGTCGAGATAGACGTGAGTGTGCATCTGACCGCAGATCGAAATCGCATTTACAAGTTTGGGAAGGCAGGCGTCATGAGACTTGAGCTCCTTTATACAATCGATAATCCCCTTCCACCAGAGCGCAGGATCCTGCTCGGCCTGTCCCGGTAGTTCAGAAATTATAGGATACTCGGCATAAGCAGATCGCTGAATCTCACCACTCATGGAGACAAGAGTGACCTTGACTCCCATTGTTCCCAGATCGATAGACAGAATCCCTTCCTTCATTACTGCCTCCTGATATTCCATCTGCACTTGTGGACAACACTTTTGCTGATTAACAGTGTGAGTAAAGTGGATCAACAAAGTGATTACTTCATATCGTCTACACTTATAAAGCTTACCAAAAAGACTCTAGCAATGTGAAATCGGATTAGAGACAAGTAACGGGAGACTCTTGCGATTACAACTGCTATGGGTCAAAAACGTGCGTCAATCGCTATTCCACAAAGGGCTTTAGAAGGGACTTGAGTTACAGGAGTTTGGACTATCTAATCATCATAAAACTCATTATTCTTCTCAAAGAGGAACTACGGCCGATATCATACAAGAATCGAGACTATCAAAGCCTACATGTCATTCATCAGCCGTAAGTCTCAATAATCAGATTCCTTCGGGTATGGATTTGAAAGAATGAATTGATAAAATGAGTTTGATCACAAGTTATCAAGTTAGTGTTTTAAGTAGTTTTCTATGGTTTTTTGATGGGCCGGCCTACCGGTCACATAGAAGGAGGGATGCGAATGAACAAGAAATTTCTGATGCTCCTGCTCTGTGTCTTGTTTACAGTTGCTGTCTTAGCAGCCAATTATGAAATCGCCGTTGTTGTTAAGATCGGTGGAATTCCCTGGTTCAACAGAATGGAAGTCGGTGTCAAAGATGCCGCTTCAGAACTCGGGGTGAACGCTTACCAGATAGGGCCTTCAGATGCAGATCCTGCTCAGCAGGTGAAGATTATTGAAGACCTTATTGCCAAGGGCGTCGATGCAATCTGTGTAGTACCTAATGATGCTAAGGCTCTTGAGCCTGTCTTCGAGAAGGCAAGAGCGAACGGCATCATTATCATCACTCACGAGTCGCCAGAGCAGAAGGGTGGCGACTGGGACGTTGAAACGATAGACAACGTCAAGTTCGGAGAAGCGAACTTCGAAAAGCTCGCGCAGCTGATGGGCGGAGAAGGAGAGTTTGCGGTATTTGTCGGCGGGCTTACAGTTCCGCTTCACAATTTCTGGGCAGATGTAGGTCTTGCATATGTTGCAGAGAAGTATCCGAACATGAAGTTGGTGACCGAGAGGATTCCGTGTGGCGAAAGTGTGGAGCTTTCCTATCAGAAGACACTCGAGCTTCTCAATGCTTACCCGAACTTGAAGGGTATAGTCGGTTTCGGCTCTCTAGGCCCGATCGGTGCCTCTCAGGCTCTCAACGCAAGGAACATGAAGGGAAAGGTTCAGATTGTAGGTACGGTAATTCCTAGTCACGCTGACCCTTACCTGAAGCAGGGTTTGATGCAGTGGGGTTACCTGTGGGATCCGAAGGACGCCGGATTTGCACAGGTTTATCTTGCGAAAACACTGCTGGACGCAAAGAATGCTCTTGCAGAGGCCGGAGTTCCGGAAGGTATTGTGCCAACGGTCGTCGATGGCTTTGAGATACCCGGTCTTGGAAAGGCAACTCTCGAAGGAAACATAGTCAAATTTGACGCGCAAATCGATATAACTGCTGAAAACGCCCTTTCTTACGGGTTCTGATTTCGAGAGGGGGTCCGCCCCCTCTCTTTCCGGTGATGTAATTATGGCTGAGAAGTTGTTGGAGATGAAGAATATCTCGAAGAGATTCGGAGGTGTACTTGCCCTCGATTCAGTCGATTTCGAAATGGAGAAGGGAGAGGTCCACTGCTTGGTCGGTGAGAACGGTTCGGGCAAAAGTACCCTGATAAAGATCATCTCGGGTATTCACTCGCCCGATCCCGGCGGTGAGATATATGTTGACGGCAGGAGAATAAGTCACCAGAAGTCTTCAAATAGCATAAGGGAAGGTATTCAGGTAATATACCAGGATTTGTCGCTCTTCCCGAATTTGACTGTGGCCGAGAACATCGCCATCTCTTCCAGAGTGGAGACCGGAAGCCGTCTAATGAACTGGAAAGAGACCGAGAAAGAGGCCGTCAGAACCATGAAGAAGGTCGGAGTTTCTCTTGATACTCGAAGGGAAGTCAGCCACCTATCCATTGCAGAAAGACAAATAGTTGCTATCTGCAGGGCAATAAACGCGAATGCACGGCTGGTGATTATGGATGAGCCGACAGCTTCTCTCAGCAAGAATGAAGTTCAGTCTCTCATTAAAGTGATCAACGAGCTTCAGAACAGAGAGATAGCCACGCTTTTCGTCAGCCACAAACTTGATGAAATAATGGCTGTGGCCCAACGAGTTACGGTTCTTCGCGACGGAAAGAAAGTCGGAGTGTTTGACGCTTCGGAGCTTACAAGACAGAAACTCTCATATCTCATGACGGGAAAAGAGTTCGAATACTCGAAGCTTCCTCCATATTCTGGCGACGAAGTCGTTCTTGAAGTGAGAAAGCTTTCCAGAACCGACAACTACAAAGACATTGATCTAAAGGTTCACAAGGGAGAGATAGTCTGTATTACAGGGTTGATGGGTTCAGGCAGAACCGAGTTCGTTCTCTCTCTATTCGGAATGAATCCTCCCGACGACGGAGAGATCTTGTTAGAAGGGAAGAGAATCAACCCTCGAAGTGCCCTGGCCGCTATGAGAGCTGGGATTGCATATGTGCCCGAGGATCGATTGCAACACGGTCTCGTTATGGAACAGTCAGTAAGCAAGAACATTGTGCTTACGTTTCTGAAGAGAATACTGTCGAAAATCAGGCTCTTGAGCAAGGTCAAGGAGAGAACAGAAGTGAGGCGTTGGGTCGATGAACTTTCGATAAAGATTCCGTCTGTTGATTCTCCCGTGAATACTCTTTCCGGCGGCAACCAGCAGAGAGTTGTAATCGCCAAGTGGCTTGCAATAAACCCGAAGGTGTTGATCCTTGATTCGCCGACGGTGGGAATCGATGTTGCCGCAAAGGACAGCATATATAAGATAGTAAGAGAACTGGCGGCAGAAGGCATTTCAATTATCATGATTACCGATGAAGCCGAAGAAGCCATATACCATTCAAATACTACGTACATAATGAGTGCGGGCAGAATAATCGGTAAGTATAATTCCAGCGAGCTTACGGAGAAAGAGCTGTATGAGAAGATCAACGAGGTCTAGTTCAGGATTAAGAAAGATATTTGGCAAGAGCGAATTCTACCTCTTGCTTGTGATAGTCGTAGTGTCTCTGTTTTTCACTATTATGAAGCCGAGCTTCCTGACCTTCACCAATATTTTCGGCATGGTGGAAAGCAATTCTTTCCTTGCAATTATGGCTGCAGGTGTGCTCGTTGTACTAATCTCCGGAGGGATTGACATTTCTTTCACTGCCATCGCTACTGTTGCGCAGTATGTCATGGCTACTATCGTTATCCATTGGGGCGGAAATATGTTCCTGGCCTTTGCTATAGGAGGGGTTGTAGGAATTGCTCTGGGTTTGATCAACGCTTTACTGATTTATTTCCTCAAAACTCCGCCAATAATAGTGACGATCGCAACCATGAACCTGTTCTACGGCCTTCTGATATTTATAAGCGGCGGTACCTGGATTTACGGCTTCCCAATGTGGTTCATGGAGAGGAATCTCGTCAGATTCGGAGACAACCCGGGAATTACTATACCAATTCTAGTTCTTGTTCTTTCCTTCATTCTTACGTGGCTGATACTTAAGTACACGGCTCTGGGGAGAAACATATACGCCGTGGGCGGAAATCAAGAAGCTGCAAGACGTGTGGGCATAAGCGTTCTCAAGACGCAGCTATTCGTCTATTGTTACATGGGCTTTCTCGCAGGGATAGCTTCTACGGTCCAGGCAAATATGATGCTCACTGTAGCTCCCAATGCTCTTATGGGAAGAGAACTCGAAGTCCTGGCTGCGGTGGTGCTCGGAGGTGCGAGTTTGGCCGGAGGTACGGGGAGCATCCTCGGAACGATTCTGGGATTTGGTCTAATAGTCATTGTTCAGAATGGGTTGACGCTGTTGGGAATCTCTTCTTATTGGCACAAGGTCTTCGTTGGGGCCATAATTGTCATTAGCGTAGGAATAACAGCATACCAGAGGAAAGTGCGCGAGAGAAAAGGGGCGATAATCAATGTCGAAGAGTGACACTAAGAGAGGAATACTGTCGAGGAACTCCGAGATCTTCTCCCTGGGAGTAATACTTGCGATTCTCGTTTTGCTGTTTTCACTCGCTCTCCCCGGCAAGTTCCTCAGACCAAGTAATCTTCAGTCTATGGCCTTCCAGCTTCCCGAACTGGGAGTGCTTGCCTTCGCGATGATGATAACTATGCTTACGGGTGGGATAAACCTCTCCATAATAAGCTCGGCGAATCTCTCGGGAATAACCATGGCAATGATTCTGACAAGGAATGTGACTCCCAACATGGGAGGGAGTGAACTGGGCTGGATAGTGTTTCTGGCGATTCTCGCAGGAATGTCCGTTTCGCTGATAGTGGGTCTTGCGAACGGAGTGATAATAGCATATATAGGGATCTCTCCGATTCTTGCGACACTTGGTACGATGACGCTTCTAGAAGGAATAAGCCTCGTAATAACAAGGGGGTACGTGATTTCGGGCCTCCCCAGGAGTCTTCTGGTAATCGGCAACGGTACATTTCTGGGAGTCCCCGTTCCTATGTTCATTCTGATAGCGGTCGCGATAGCAGTGGCGATTTTGCTTAACAAGACTCGTCTGGGTCTATCCACTTACATGATTGGTTCGAACATCAAGGCGACCGGTTTCTCGGGGATAAATACGAACAAAGTGATTATTCTCGTATACATGATATCTGGTATTCTTGCAGGTATCGCATCACTGATAATGATAGCCAGATTCAATTCCGCAAAAGCCGGTTATGGTTCTTCATATCTTCTAGTTACTGTGTTAGTTTCGGTTCTGGGTGGAATCAATCCAAATGGTGGATTTGGGAAGGTGTCCGGTGTTTTCCTTGGGTTGGTCTTGCTGCAGGTGATCTCAAGCGGCCTGAACCTTCTTGGGATAAGTCAGTTTCTCACGCTGGCACTTTGGGGTGCACTCCTCCTTGGTGTAGAGGCTCTAAGATTAGCCAGGAGGAGAGTCAGATAAAACAGATATGCTGGAGTTGAGCAGATGGCTTTGAAGAAAGAAGACAGAAGACAAAACATTCTCAGCGTTCTTTCTGAAAGAGAATCGATCGATACTCAAGAACTTGCATCCCTAATGGATGTTTCTCTCGTCACGCTGAGAAGAGACTTGAGAGATCTGCAGAAATCCGGCCTCCTTATCAACGGATACGGAGTCGTAAGAGCGGTGAATCAAGAAACAGATCCCAACAGCTTCTTCTTGAGAAGACTCAGAGTAGAGAGAGAGTCAAAGGAGATAATAGCCTCAAAAGCTATAGAGTATGTTGAAGAAAACGATATCCTCTTCATAGATGAAAGCACCACATGCTACGTTTTCGCTTTGAAGCTATCCAGGGCGTTCAAGAAACTGCACATAATCACGAATGGAATCAACATCCTGCTTGCCCTATCGAAAATACAGGGGTTTTCAGTTGAATCGAGCGGCGGAAGCCTACAGTATGGATTTGATTCGCTCATCGGACCTAGAGCCGAAAGTCTCGTGAGCTCTATATATGCAAACAAGTTCTTCTTTTCGGCAGCCTCGTTCAGAAGCAAGATAGGTACCTTCGAACTCAGTCCGTTTTCCGCTAGTATAAAGAGAAAAATGCTTCTCAACTCGAGTGAGAGAATACTTCTAATAGACAGCAGCAAATTCGATGTTATTGCTCCCTTCAAGATGGCTGAAGTTGGCGAAATAAACAGAGTCATCACTGAAGAGAAAGATTTTATACCTTCACTTCATAGTTGAGAAATCTTCCTGGAAGTCGATAAGACGATCAACAAAAGCCGGTTATCGCTGACACAAGACGCATTGCCACCTTCGGCGGGGCGCAAGGCTGGCTGCCCCAGAAAGTGATGCTGGAATAAAACATCAAACGTAAGGCTAGCGAAGATCACGCCAGGTCGCAATGCCCGCTTCGCGGGGAAAGAGCCGCTGAAGGCTGTACGCTGGGTAGAGCATGGACCCGCTGGGAAGATAAAAAAGCTCCGCTGAAGACTGTACGCTTTGAAAGTCGTTGCAAGTGCCACCGTGACCAGGTGTCGTCATAGAGAGCATTGGGCCACCCGCTCCTCCGAGGATCTCGTCAACGATATACTGCCTGTTGATCAGATCGTTGAGAGCATACCTGAACTCGTTAATAGCCATTACATTGAAGAAGTCTTTTCCATTAACCTCTCCCACATAAGGAGCTTTGTTTGGGTATGGATTGGCGAAAAGAGTATAAGTCAGCGCTGGAACGGAGTAAATATCCATTTTGTCCCGAGTTGCCTGATCCATTCCCATCAGGGTCGGACCGGAAACTCCTTCCACGGAAATATCCGTTAGTCCTTCGGCAACGTCCCTCAGACCTAGTTCTTGAGACATCTTGACGTTTAAGTAGATGATGTCGGATATTGGTCCCTTCTCAGTCGGAAAATACTACCACTGAAAACTAGTGCAGTTAAGAGAAGAAGCACACTAAGTCTCTTACGCAATTTCTTTCGCCCCCTTTTTCATTTAGTTCTGTGACATTGCACAGAACGTCTAATTAGTACGTATAGTGTAGAGTAATTTTCCTTTGGGTGCAGTATTATCATCTCAATGGCAATTATTATAAAAACATACAGTAATACACAACAGTATTTTGCAATAATGAGCACATATATCAAAGCATTACGAAGTCCAACATAATAATTCTAAGAGTGTCAAGTTAAGATATTCAGTGATTAGGAAGTACGAGAAGTGATTATCCAAAAAGTGCAGCTAATTTCAAAGTTATAAGGCCCCATGATTGCTAATATGACAAACATAGGCACATAAATACGAAAAAGTACGGTAAGGAGATTAGATTCTCAAGTCTGAAGTGCGATTTGTTGGATATTTTCTTTAATATGATAAACGATAAGGAGAGTGTGATCTTTCATTGGAGCTTATGCTTGCGAAGGAAGCTTTCAACTTCTTTTTCATATGTGACCGGATCGGTTGGGAGAGACGCTGCATGAGCAGCTCCGGGAACTACTAGAAGATGATTTTTCGAATTGCCTTCCATGTGCATCTTTTCGCTCATATAGGTTGGAACGTAATGGTCTTCAGCTCCGTGCGCGAACATTACTGGAACTGACGACTCTCTTACGGATTTTATTGGGCTTACTTCTTTTAGATTCGCGCCAGTCAGGAGTTTTGCAAAGAATCGGGCTAGCCAAATGAATGGAATCGAGGGAAGGTGAAAGTCCTCACGCAACCTTACTGACAGCAATTCTTCGAGGTCAGAAAAACTGCAGTCGGCGACGCAGAAATCGATCTCATTGTCAAGAGAAAGGTATTGAAGAGCTATTGCAGCACCCATCGATTCTCCGTGTAGGCCGATTCGAGTATTCGCCCCAAGTCTTTCCAGAGCCCATTTCTTTACAGCGGCAAGATCATGCTTCTCGTAGAAGCCTAGAGTCGTATTCGTACCTCCGCTTTTTCCGTGATTCCTGTGGTCATATACGATGATGTTGTAGCCCAGCTTGTGAAAAACCTTTGCATACTTTATGGAACCGAAAAGTGAATAAGTGATGCCGTGACAGATAATTACGGTTCTTTCGGAATTGTCGTTCGGAATCAGAAACCCGTGGAGTTTGTATCCATAAGGAGAATCAACCCAAATCTCTTCCTTTCCGACCTCTTCGAACCAATCTGGATCCATTCTGCCATTCTCGACTTCGATGCGGTAGGTCTCTTCGTAAGGGATCTGTCTGGGTTTTATGACCCTATTTGAGAGAGCAAATCCCACAAAGGCCAGAAATGCTACAACAACTAGAATTATTACGGCAATTATCATTTTTTCCCTCCATATGGAACTACCTCTTTTCGAAGCCCCTGAATTCCAGCTCTTGAGAGGACTGTTCGATTATTCTGGTGATCTTTCCTCCAGAAAGCTTGACGGCAAGAGATCCCTTTTTCACTTTGTTTAAGAACAATGCAAGTTCAGTCTCATCGCCTCTAGCGACAATTCTTACGGACCCATCATCCAGGTTTTCGACATACCCGGTGATTCTGTGTTTTTCTGCAAGCCGCCTCACGAAGTTTCTCATTCCAACTCTCTGAACTCTCCCTTCGAGAGTAACTTCAACCGTTCTCACACTACGACTTTACCTCCCTATGGTTTAGAATATTTCTATCTCTTCATAGGGAGATTCTATCAGTTGATGGTACCTAAACCTTTCTCTTGAGAGATGCAGTTATTTCTTGGCGAACCAGGAGGTAAGATGATAACACTAGATTCCAAGTTCCGACAATATCCGCTCAAGTACGTTTCCCAGACTTTGCTGACGATCATTTCGGTCTTCGTGATTCTGCTCTTTATTGATGCAATCTCTGAAGCAGTTGTTGTTGCTTCGTTTGGGGCATCGACATTCATTATCTTTGCGATGCCAAATCTCAGGGCATCCAGCGCAAGGTACGTTCTGGGAGGCAACGCAATCGGTCTGCTGGTAGCTTTTGGAGTTCATGTTTTGGATCTGCTGACTAAACATACTCATATTCAGTGGTCTGATAACATATCATTCGCCTTCATGGGGTCTCTGGCGATAGGTCTAACTATGTTTGCCATGGTGATAACCGATTCAGAGCATCCGCCGGCTGCCGGACTCGCACTGGGGTTGACTCTTGACGGGTTCAGTGTTAGAACTGCAACTATAACCATTCTTGGGATAATCATCGTCTTTTCGGTAAAAGAACTCTTGAAGAAACACTTGCTGGATCTTGTCTAGGAAGGAGGTAACTGGATGATAAGACTGGAAAAGATGAAGCCCGATGAGTTCGAGGTCTATAGTGAAGGATTGGTAAGAAACTATGCGATCGAGAATGTCAAATCGGGAAGGTGGGAAGAGAAGGATGCGATCGAGAAATCGAGAAGAGAGATCGATTCATTACTTACGGATGGTTTGAACACCAGGTATCACAAGCTTCTAAGTATAGTGGAGACTGATCATAATCATAAGATTGGCTACTTCTGGTTGCATATCTTCCCGAATACAAAGAAGGGGTTCATCTATGACTTCGTGATCCAAAAGGAATTCAGAGGAAAAGGTTGTGGAAAGAGGAGTCTCGAAGCACTTGAGGAATATGCCGGAGATCTGGGAATAGAAAATCTTTCGCTACATGTCTTTGCTCATAACACCGCAGCGGTATCGTTGTACAAGAAGATGGGATATGAAGTAACCAACATGAATATGGCCAAGGCGATCGGTAATAACTAAAAAGAAAAAGAGAGGATCATTCCTCTCTTTTCTGGCAGGCGAGGAGGGCCTCGAACCCCCGACCTACGATTTTGGAGACCGTCGCTCTGCCAATTGAGCTACTCGCCTACAAAGACGATTATAGCGGAATCGATACTCCTTTTCAAGAGGAGAGGATTATTGCCAGCACGATCGAAATAAGAAAGAGTATGAGATATGAAGAGAGTGCCGAATCGATTCTCTCGAAGTAAACCGGCAGAGGTCTAAGGAACTTGCGCAGCAGAAGATACCCCGCCATTCCCGCGATAACGGCAAGTAATGATTCGAACATGTATATTTCGAAACCGATGATCCCATGTATTATTATGACTCCGGACAAGATGGAGTAAGCAGCAACGGTATTCGCGGCCGGCCAGGAGGAAGATTCCCCGGGTTTGAGAAAGATGAACTTCGAGAAGCTCATGGCCGTTCCGGTGGAAGCAATAAAAAGCAAGATCTTCACTGAGGGGCAACAAGCGCCGTGTATGATGATCTCTTTAGTCACACACCCAGATGTCATAGGAAATCCCGAAATTGCGAGCGAACCGATCAAAAGAAAGGCATACTCGACTTTTGTGATCTTCCCCGACCACTTTGAATATTCCTTTGTACCAAGTCTTGCCGATATATTCCCGACGACCAGAAAGAGGAGCGTTTTGAATATTGCATGGCTAAAGCCGTGCCAGGCAGAGGACTTGTCACAGTTTACAAGCATGAAGCCAACTTGAGAGATAGTATGGTATGCAAGGACCCTTTTGGCGTTCTTTGAATTGACGGCGAAGATAACGCCGACAATTGCGCTGACGATGCCGATTATCATATAGGTATCTCTCATCCAGCCGAAAGAGGAATACGTGATGAACCTTATAGACAGGTACACGTCAAGCTTGACAAT
>JACDJC010002400.1_pt1 | contig 14772 bp, 10 predicted proteins | sample 7454191 | NCBI WGS metagenome assembly JACDJC01 (sample SAMN14253291, study PRJNA609438) | sludge metagenome | isolation source: sludge after 25d culture with pyrite and EDTA | collected 2018-12-20 | reverse complement strand
TGCGGGCCGGGTGGACCCGCCGATGGTCAGACCTGACGCAGCGCCAGATCCGAAGCGGCACGCAAGCGTAGGGTGCGTCGATGCGTAGGGTGCAGAGTGCGTCGATGCCTGTGGCGCGTCGATGCCTGTGCGTATCTGTGGGCACACCCTGAAAATAGTGTTTGAAGCTTCACGTTTCTGGAAATAGAATTTACGCTGTGACATGCGTGGTTGCATCCTGTCAATGCAATCACCCTGCAGGCGGCCTGCGCCCTTTTTTTGCGGGCATCGCCTGTTGTTACCGCCCGATCATCTTCCGGCTGAACAAGCGTGAATGAAACCGCTGCACAGACAGCACGTCGTCTTGCTCTGATCACCGCCTGTCTTCTTGTGCTGGCTGCCTGCGGCAAGCACGAAGTGGCGGGCCCCGTGGCGCGACCGGCCCCCACGGTTCAGGCGCGGCCGGCCACGGACCCTGTCAGCCGGTCACTGCCGGGCGTCATCGCTGCCCGCGAGACCACGCCGCTGTCCTTTCGCGAGGCGGGCCTCATCACGCAGCGCTTTGTCACCCTGGGCGACACAGTGCAGGCGGGCCAGGTGCTGGCGACGCTGGACGATACACCCTGGCAGCAGAACCTGGCAGCCGCCCAGGCCCAGTACGAGGCTGCCCGCCAGACGCTGGCCATCGCCCAGCGACAACTGAAGCGCGATCAGGCCCAGGCCCACGAAAAACTGATCGCACCGGCGCAACTGGACCAGACCCTCAGCCAGGCCGCTCAGGCCCAGGCACAGTACGAGCAGGCCCTGCAAGCTTACGCCCACGCCAGGGACCAGCTGGCCTATACCAGTCTGCGTGCCGATCACGCAGGCATCATCATCGAAACACAAGCCAGCACCGGCCAGAACGTCAAGGTCGGGGAACCGGTCTACACGCTGGCCTGGGGCGGCACCGACGTCGTGGTGAACGTGCCCGAAGTCTACTTGCCCGGCCTGACCATGGGGCGTGCCGCCGAGATCACGCCGACGCTTCCGGCACGGCAGACTTACACGGCGCGCGTGCGGGAAATCGCCCGTGACGCCAGCGCCGCCACGCGCAGCTTCCAGGTCAGGCTGGGCCTGGATGCGGCCGGCAGCGCGCCGCCGCTGGGCACCACCGTCACGGTCCGTTTTCAACAAGCCCGCCAGGGCGGGCCCCACTATGTGCTGCCGGCCAGTGCCCTGTTTCATGACGGTGACCGCCCCGCCGTGTGGATCGTGCACGCGGACGGCACCCTGGCCCTGCAAGCCGTCGATGTACTGGCCTATGGCGCGTCCACCATCACGGTGACGGGCGGCATCGCGCCCGGCCAGACCGTGCTGGCGCAAGGCGTGCACACCGTGTCGGCCGGAGAGCGCGTGCAGGCCGTGCCCTGGCAGCCAGGCGACCCGCCTCAGTCCGTTGGCATGCAGGCGCCACACCCTGCCAGAGCCACGCCATGACGGCACCGGAACACCGGCCACAGGACCACGCTCAGGCCGGGTTCAACCTGTCGCGCTGGGCCCTGCGGCACCGTGCACTGATGGTCTACCTGATCGTCATGCTGGTGCTGGCCGGCGTGCTGTCAGGGCGGCGTCTGCCACAGTCTGAAGACCCGCCCTTCACCTTCCGCCTCATGGTCGTGCAGACGCTCTGGCCCGGCGCCACCGCCGATCAGGTGCGCGAACAGGTGACCGATGTCATCGAGCGTGCCCTGCAGGACATGCCCCACCGCGACTACCTGGCCAGCTACTCGCGCCCGGGTCAGTCCACGATCTTTTATTTCGTGAAGGAAGATCTGGAGCCCGCCCAAGTCCCCGAGGAGTGGTACCAGGTGCGCAAGACCGTGGGCGACATGAAGCAGCAATTGCCCGTCGGCGTCCAGGGGCCATTTTTCGATGATGAGTTCGGCGACGTCTACACCAACATCTATGCACTCGGCGGCGACGGCTACACGCCCGCCGAACTGCATGATCAGGCCGATGCCATCCGCACGGTGCTGCTGCGCGTGCCGGGCGTGGCCAAGGTCGATTATTTTGGTGATCAGGACGAACGCATCGAAGTGCGCATCCCGAATGCCGCCCTGGCCCAATCCGGCCTGACGCCCGATCGGATCCAGCAGGCGATCGCCGGACAGAACGCCGTGGCCAATTCCGGGGTGTTGGACGCCAGCGGCGATTCCGTGTTCGTGCGTCCGTCCGGTCAGTTCGGCAATCTGGAAGACCTGGCCAACACCCTCATCCAGGCGCACGGACAGGTCGTTCGCCTGGGCGACATCGCCCAGATCCATCGCGGCTACACCGACCCGCCCGCCACCCAGATGCGCATGGGCAGGCAGCCCGTGCTGGGCATCGGCATCACGGCCGCCGCGGGCTACGACGTCGTCGCATTGGGCCAGCGACTGCAGCAGGCCGTCACCGGGCTGCAGGCCCGCCTGCCCACGGGGCTGCGGCTGCAGGAAGCCACCAGCATGCCCAAAGCCATTTCGGCCTCGGTCGACGAATTCCTGCGCTCGGTGGGCGAGGCGATCGTCATCGTGCTGGCGGTCAGCCTGCTGTCCCTGGGCCTGCGCACCGGCATGGTCGTGGTGATTTCGATTCCGGTCGTGCTGGCGGTGACCGCCTTGCTGATGGATCTGTTTGGCATCGGCCTGAACAAGGTGTCGCTGGGAACGCTGATCCTGGCGCTGGGGCTGCTGGTGGACGACGCCATCATTGCAGTCGAGATGATGGCCGTGAAACTGGAACAGGGCTGGGATCGGGTGAGCGCGGCGGCCTTCGCCTACACCAGCACGGCCTTTCCCATGCTGACGGGCACCCTGGTGACGGTGTCGGGCTTTCTGCCCATTGCCCTGGCGCGCTCCAACACCGGCGAATACACCCGTTCCATCTTTCAGGTCTCGGCCATCTCGCTCTTGCTGTCCTGGCTGGCGGCGGTGATCCTGATCCCGCTGCTCGGACACGCCCTGCTGCAGCCGAAGATCCACGCCGCTGCCCCCGCGAGCAAGCCGTTGCGGGCGGCGCCGGCATCGGCATCGGTATCGGCGACGACAACGGCAACGGCAACGCCAGCCGAGCATGACATTTACCAATCGGGGTTTTATCAGCGGCTGCGTGCCAGCCTCCATTGGTGCGTGCGCCACCGGCTGTTGGTGGCCCTGGCGACCGTGCTGCTGTTTGCCGCAGCCATGGCCAGTTTCCGTTTCGTGCCGCAACAGTTCTTTCCCGACTCCTCGCGCCCGGAATTGCTGGTCGACATGCGCTTGCGCGAGAGCGCCTCCTTTCAGGCCACGCTGGAGCAGGCCAGGCGCATGGAAGCGCTGCTGGACGGGCATCCGGGCGTGGCGCGCGTGGTCGCTTTCGTCGGCACCGGGGCGCCCCGCTTTTATCTGCCCCTGAACGAACAACTGCCCGCATCCAACGTGGCCCAATTCATCGTGACGGCCGCTTCGATCGCGCAGCGGGAAACACTGAAGGCTTGGCTGGAATCTGCCTTGCAGACGCAGTTCCCCGAGGTGCGCGGGCGCGTGGCACGGCTGGAATCCGGCCCACCGGTGGGCTATCCGGTGCAGTTTCGTGTCAGCGGCGACGACATCCCCAAGGTGCGCGGCATCGCCGAACAGGTCGCGGCGGTACTGAACGCCGACGCACGCGCGCGCAACGTGCAGTTCGACTGGGATGAACCGTCCGCGCGCGCCTCGCACTTCGAGGTCGACCAGCAGGTCGCCAAGCGCCTGGGCGCCAGTTCGCGCGACATTGCAGACTTCCTGGACATGACGCTCTCGGGTCACCCCGTGTCGCAATATCGCGAAGGCGACCGCCTGATCCCCATCGTGCTGCGGGCGCCCAGGGCTGAACGCGATGATCCGCAAAAGCTTCTCGATCTGGCCGTGCCGTCCCCCGGGGGCGCCATCCCGCTGAGAGCCCTGGGCACACTGCGCAGCACGCTGGAATACGCCATCATCTGGGAGCGCGACCGCCAGCCCACCCTGACCGTGCGTGCGGACGTGGCCCCGGGCGTCGAGGGCATCGACTTCACCCACGTCATCGATGCCCGGCTGAAGGACATCCGCGCCAGCCTGCCCACGGGCTACCGCATCGTGGTGGGCGGTGCCGCTGAAAACAGCGCCAAGGCCCAGTCTTCCATCAACGCCGAAATGCCCATCATGATCGTGGCCGTTCTGACGCTGCTGATGATCCAGCTGCAGCACTTTTCGCGCGTCGCGCTGGTCGTGCTGACCGCGCCACTGGGGCTGATCGGCGTGGTGGTCGCGCTGCTCATCTTCCAGAAGCCCTTCGGTTTCGTGGCCATGCTGGGCATGATCGCCATGTTCGGCATCATCATGCGCAATTCGGTGATTCTGGTCGACCAGATCGAACAGGACGTGGCCGCCGGCCATCGTCCGATCGACGCCATCGTCGATGCGGCCGTGCGTCGCTTCCGGCCGATCGCCCTGACGGCAACAGCTGCGGTGCTGGCGCTGATTCCCCTGCTGCGCAGCGACTTCTTCGGCCCCATGGCCACCGCCCTGATGGGTGGCATCACCATCGCCACCGTGCTGACAATCTTTGTCCTGCCGGCCCTGTATGCCCTGATGACGCGCGTGCGCGACGAGGGCGAAGCCGCCGGGCCGGACGCCGGGGGCACGCCGCCGCCAGGCCCGGCAAAGGGAGAGGATCGGCCGGGTACATCGGGTGTGTCGGGTACGTCGGGCGTGTCGAGTGTGTCGGGGGCGTCGACCCCGCCAGCCATCCGGAATGTAGCTCACCACCACCGGTGCAACCCGCTTCGGAGGAACTCCTGCCGGACCCTCGATTGGCGCAAAAGTACGGTTACTGTCGCGGGGGCTTGCGGACGCAGCAAAGCGCGCGGGCGACTGGCCCTGACCCTGACCCTGACCATGGGAATCCTGGCCGCCCTGCTGTCCGGCTGTGCCTTCGGGCCGGCCGGCACGCCGCCTGGCATGCCGCAGCCCGCGCACTACACGGCCGAGCCGTTGGAACACGTCCAGAACCTGACCGACCAGCCGCAGGCACCCAAGCCACACAATCCGGGCAGCGCAACAAGCGCCAGGACAGGTCGCGACATGGGGGCCACGATGGCTCCAGCCGCGGCAGCCGCGCCACTTCTGGCCACTGCGCAGCAACCTGCCCCCCACTGGTGGACGCAGTTCGGTTCGGCCGAGCTGGACGCCCTGGTGGCCGAGGCCCTGGCAGGCAACCCCAGCCTGGCCGCGGCCGATGCGCGCCTGGCCGCTGCCCGCTGGATCCTGGAGGCACAGACCGGCGCGACCACCTGGCCCTCGCTGGACATCGGCGCGCAGGCCGAGCGCGAGCGCACCCTGACCGTGCCCGTGTCCCTGCCCCGCTTCCCCAAGACCGCTCTCTACAGCGCCTTCGTGGGCGCAGCGCAGGCACGCTACACCTTCGACATCTTCGGCGCCATCCGCCACCGCAACCAGGCCCTGGCCGACCGCATCGAGCAGCAATCGGACGAACTGCAGACCGCGCGCAACGCCTTGCAGGCCAGTATCGTGTCCGGGGCGCTCAGCATCTCTGCGGACAGCGCCCAGTTGCAGGTTCTGACCGCCATGGAAGAGGCACTGCGCCAGAACGCGCGCGATGCGGACCGCCAGCAGGTGCTGGGCTCGGTGGCGTCCACGACGGCGCTCGATACCCATCTGCAGGCCGAGACCCTGGCCACGCAGATTCCCGCCGTGCGCGCACGCATGCAGGCCAATCGACACGCGCTGGCGGTCCTGCTGGGGCGCACGCCGGATCAGGCACCCGCCGTGATCCCGTTCGAACAATGGCAACTGCCCGCCCGCCTGCCCGTGCTGGTGCCCTCCGCGCTGCTGGCGTCGCGCCCCGACATCCAGGCGGCGACCGCCGCACTGCAGGCCGCCGCCCAGGATGTGGGTGCCGCCACCGCCGACCTGTTCCCGAGTCTGAACCTGAGCGCAACCATGGGGCGCGGCGGCTTTGAGTGGTCCTCCCTGTTCTCGCCCTCGAACACCCTCTGGAGCATCGCGGGCGGCGTGACCGCCCCGCTGTTTCATGGCGGCGCCCTGCGTGCGCAGCGCAAGGCCAGCCTGCAGGCCTACGCCGCTGCGCAGGACGACTATCGCAGCACCGTGCTGGCCGCCTTCAAGGAAGTGGCCGACAGCCTGTCGTCCCTGGATCAGGCCACCGCCGCCCGCGCGGGCGCCGACGCCGCATTCGACGCGGCGCAGGCCATCGCCACCGAGACCACACGCCGTGCCACCCTGGGCGCCGTGCCACTGTCTTCCGCACGGTCCGCACAGGTGCAGGCCGGCCAGTCGAAGGTGGCCGCCCTGAGCGAGCAGTCGAAACAGCTGCTGTCAGCGGTGCGCCTGTTTCATGCGATGGGGGTGCCGCCGTCTGGAGAAATTTGAAAATCCCCATCGGATCGCCGCGGGCAAAAAATCAGTGTGCTCATGTCCCCTCGCTAATCCAGCGACACCGAAAACCGCGCACCCAGTCCGTAATCCCCGGACACCAGGTCCCGGTTGGCTTGCAGGCTGACGCTCATGAACGGCCCGTACCAGAAATCCTGGGCAAGGCCGACTTGTCGCTCGAGTCCGCCCAGGGCACGATCCCATTGCTCATAAGTCCCGCTCAGCGTTCCCCAGCGCCCCATGGGCATACCCACTTGCCATTGATTGCCCACGCAATGGCAATCCGCGGCGGCGTGGTATGAAGACAGGCTTTCATGGCCGGCGGTGCGCACTTCATTCGTCCATGACGCGTCCCAACCGTACGGCAGATCCAGCTTGTAACCCAACTGGTATCCCCAGCCACCGCCGCCCGGCTGCCCGGCCCTGGACACGCCCAGCGCCCATGAGCCCCAACGGTTCGGGGAATACTCACCCCCGAGTCCCAGGGCCAGCAAGCCTTGTGTGCCCTGCACCCAGGAGGCGATCGACAGATTCCGGCCGAGCGCATACGAGGAGGTAACGTCATACGCCAGCGGTCCATAATCCAGGCCACCGCTGGCGACACGGCCGTCGCCGTTCATGTCCAGCACGCCCGCAGCCACGGCATACTGCCATGCCGGGTCGGCCTGGTCACCCGCCTGCTGCACCTTGTACACGCCAACGCCGGCCAGGCGCGCATCATCGTCCCGAAGCCAGGATGGTGCCGGGGCGATGGTATTGCCCAGTGTGATGCCATAGCCCAACGAGCTGACATAACGCCAGTGTCGCGCGCCCAGCGACCAGGCATCCACCCCCGTCGTCGCCACGGGGCCCATGGTGTCGATGAGACCGATCCCGGCATGGCTGGCCCCTCGCAACGCGCGCGTACGCGTGCTCCCGTATCCCTCCGGAAGCAGCCTTTGCAAAGGCAGCAGACCATACTGGATGCGCACGCCGGACGGCGAGGCGGCAGATTGGGAATCCAACGATTCGGGCGTGTGCAGCGGTGTGATCTTGCGGGGCCGTTTGACGGGGTACGTTTGCGCGGACAGATCGAGAAGCCCCGAGCGCGGATACGCGACCTCTCCGGCCCAGGAGGCTTGGGGCGCCAGCCCAAGGGACAGGGCGATTGCCGCACATGCGCACATACGTCCCTTCCGATACGCGATTCGACACCCATCGGCCATTCGCAAGCCTGTACGCGCCAGGCGCCAGGCTTGCCGCCCAGGATCGGGAAATTCATTCAAGAACACTGCGAACGCTTGTTGCCAACGACTGATTGCACATCATCAAGAAGGACCATGATACCTGTTGACAGGCGCACAGATAAACCGCCGCCTGGTCCTCAGCCATCCGGTCCTTCAGCCACCCAGCGCCACATACGCCGCCTGGACCGCATCCGCACCGTACTTGCGCTCCAGGCGCCGAACGATGAAATGTCCGTGTGCCATGCCCTGGAAATGGTCGATGAACAGCGTGTTGATCAACGCCCCGCCGGCGGCGCCCAGTGCCGGGATGCTCTGGGCGGCAGCCTTTTCAGTGACCTGGATGCCGAAGCGATCGGCCACCGCGGTGATCAGGCGCACCAGCGCCGGCGCGGCGCCCTTTTCCGCCATGAGGCTGCCGCCCACGAACTCGGTGGCCCGGGATACCGACTGCGCCAGCGCCACGCGCACGGCGTAGTAGCCGCTCTCGGCGGCATCGTCCGTCTGGGTTCTGCCCCCCAGGGCAAAGACTTCCAGGCAGGCGCGGCGGGTATCGACATTGCGCAGGGATTCGCCCTCGCTGCGGGCAATGTCGGCAATCGAACGCATCATCAGCGTGGTCGAGATCGGCAGTTCCACCGTCAGCCCGGGCAGACCGAAAAAGCCGCCCACGCCGCCACTGACCGCAGCCCCCAGCTTGTGCCAGCGATTGGCACTCTTGACAACGACCTTGTCGTCCAGCGTGTAGATCGCCGCATCGATGGCCTTGTACAGGGCGCCCTGTGTCAGCTTGCCGATCTGGGCGCTCCAGCCGGCAGGCAGCATCTGCAGGCCCTTTTCAATGGGCAGACCCAGCCGGTCGGTCAGGCGGGCGGCCAGGCCGGGATGCTCCAGCAGATCACGTGCGTGACGCAGTGCGATCAGGTCCTGGTCAGACAGGGTCCCGTGCATTCGAACCATCATTTTTGAACGATTCCAGCAGTTGTCGGGCCAGTTCGGCCTGCTCGCCGGCCACCATCAGCACCTGCTCGTTCAGGCTGGTCGAGACCGTGCCCGGGTACAGGGCGCTGAATGCGCCGCCGCGGATGTGAAAGCGGATGCCGTAGGCCTGCATCAGGGCGGTCAGGACGGCCGCCTCGGACTCGGACTGCGGAGAATACACCGGTACCATGTCCATGACGCATGCCCCCTTTGCTGAACCGATTTTTACCAGATGGCCCATTCTACCGTGGACCCCCCGGTGCCTGTCGATGCAAGCCCAAGCTGCGTCGCCTCAGGTGCCTGTCGGCGCAAGCCCGGACTGCGTCGCCTCAGGTGCCTGTCGGTTCAAGCCCGGGCTGCGTCGTCTCAGGTACTCGTCGGCGCAAGCCCAAGCGACATCGCCCTCGGGCGCCCTTCGATGCAGGTACCTGCTTGCCGTGGACCTTCAGGCACCCACGCGTGTAAGTATATGTGACATTGGCGGCCAAAAGTGGAGATCTGGGCAAGCAAGGTAACGGCCGGCAATATTCACGAACGGCACGCGGGATTGGCGTTCTAATGGTCATCATGAAAACCTTTCGCCTGCACCGGGTTGGCCCCCTCGTCGCGTCACTGGCCGTGCTGTCGGCACTGGGCGGCTGCGCCGTCTATGATTCGCCCTCCGATTCCTACGGATACGGATACGATTCCTACGGATACTATGGCGGCGACGGCGGGGTCATCTATGCGTCGCCACCCCCCGCCTATGTCGGACCGCCCGTTTACGTGGCCCCGCCCGTGTTCTTCGGACTGGGCGTCCGTTCTTGGCATGGCAGCGGCCATTATCGTGACGGGGGAAGCTACAGCGGCGGACACTACAGCGGCGGACACAGCAGCAACTATGGCGGCCATGGCGGTCATCAGTGGGGTACGTCTGGCGGCCGTCCGGGCACTGGCCACGACAGAGATCCGGGGGGTTCGCCCGGCAGCAACAACGGCGGCAACCAGGGCGGCAACAACGGCGGCAATCAGGGCAGCAACCAGGGCAATGGACACTGGGGCGGGCCCGGCGGCGCCCATGGCGGTGGATGGGGCCGCGATCAGGAGGCCCGTTCCGGGTCGGGACAGCGTGGCTGGTTCGGCGGCGGTGGCGGAGACGATCGACGCGGCGGCTGGAGCGGCGGGCGCGGCTCGGATCGGGGCAACGCGCGCTGATGCGCACCCTGGCGGGCTCGCCGCCTTGAAAACCCGGCAGCCATGCCGTAAGCTTGCCTGCGTGCAATCGTTTCAATCCGACCGCGGGATGGCATGAATTTTCCTGACTACTACAAGGTGCTGGGTGTTTCCAGGACAGCCACCGCCGACGAAATCAAGAAGGCCTTCCGGCGCCTGGCGCGCAAATACCATCCCGATGTCAGCAAGGAAGCCGACGCGGCCACGCGCATGGCCCAGGTCAACGAGGCCAACGAAGTCCTGTCCGACCCGGAAAAGCGGTCGGTATACGACAGCATCGGGCACCAGGCCTGGGCCCAGGGTGCCCGCAGCGCGGATGACGTGCGCCCGCCGCCCGGCTGGGACCAGGGCTTCCAGCACGCCTCCGGACCCCGGCCTGGCGCAACGGCGGGCGGCTTTGGCGGCAGCCGCCCCGGAGCCGACTACAGCGACTTTTTTCAGGAATTCTTCGGCCAGGCCGCGCGCGAACGGTGGCGCCACGATGCGCGCGACAGCGGCGGCGCGGCCGCTTGGCCGGGGGAAGACCAGCACGCAGACATCACGCTCAGCCTGGACGAGGCCTACCGCGGCTGCGAGCGCACGCTGCAGCTGCAATCCGTGGCCATCGACGAACGCGGGCACGTCAAGCCGCAGCTGCGCACGCTGAACGTCAAGATCCCGGCCGGGGTGGCACAGGGCCAGCTGATTCGTCTGTCCGGACAGGGCGGGCCCGGCCATGGCGGGGGCTCGCCTGGCGATCTGTTTCTGAAGGTGATGATCCAGCCAGACCCGAACGTCCAGGTCGACGGGCGCAACGTCACGATGAAGGTCTTTGTTTCCCCCTGGGAAGCCGCACTGGGCGGCGACATCCAGGTCCATACGGTGGCCGGCCAGCTGACGGTGACCGTTCCTGCCGGTTCGATTTCGGGGCGCAAGCTGCGCCTGCGCGGCAAGGGCATCCCCGGCAAGCAACCCGGGGATCTCTTTCTGGAGCTGGACATTGCCGTGCCCAGCGCCGTCACCGAAGCGCAAAAGAAGGCCTGGCAGACACTGGCGGACGCCTACCCGGGGTTCGAGGCACGCACCCACTGAGTCCGGAGGACGTCACCATGGAAAAACGCCCCATTGAAACCCTGCTGGCCGAGCTGAGCTGGGATCCGGACGCGTGGATTCCCGCAGAGGACGTCGCCCGCGTATGCCGCCTGAGCCTGGACTGGATCACCACCCGCATCGAGGACGACGTCCTGCCGGCCAGAAGCCGCGGGGGACGCTATTACCTGACCTGCGCCACCGTCTGGCGCGTGCAGCAGATCGAACGCATCGAACGGCAGTTCGATGCGGACCCGCAACTGGCCGCGCTGGTCACGGACCTGATGGAAGAAGTCAGAGCCCTGCGCCAGCGGCTGCACTTCAGGGATGAATCCTGATTCGCTGGCCGCTGCAATCGTGGAATGACTCCCGATCCGCGGGCGGCTGCTGCCTCGGGATGAATCCCGATCCGCTGGCCGCTGCTGCCGGGGAGACGTCCTGATGCGCGGGCCGCTGCTGTCCAGGGATGCACCCGGATCATCGGGTGCCAGGCCATCCGTGCTTCGGCCAGCCGCTGCGGGCGCGGCCGTGGCGCGCCGCAGCATGGCGCGACGCCCGTGATAGAGCAGGAAAATGACGATGGCGGCATTCAGCAAGTTCCAGGCAATGCCGTTGACGAAGGCCGCCTGGTAGGAATTGCTCATATCGTAGATGGCACCCGACATCCAGCCGCCCAGCGCCATGCCGAACAGCGTGGCCATCAGCACCGTGCCGATGCGCGCGCCCACCCCCCGGGCCGGGAAATGTTCGCGCACGATGACCGCGTAGGCCGGCACGATGCCACCCTGAAACAGGCCGAACAGGGCCGAGACCACGTACAGTGACAGCAGCCCGTGGTTGTACAGATAGAGCCACAGCGCCAGCCCCTGCAGCAGAGAACCCAGCAGCAGTGTGCGCAACCCGCCGATCCGGTCCGATACCCAACCCGAGGCCAGCCGGCTGATGATGCCGGAGCCCAGCATCAGGGACAGCATGTTGGCGCCATTGGTGGCACCGTAGCCCAGATCACCGCAGTAGGCCACGATCTGCACTTGCGGCATGGCCATGGCCACGCAACAGGCCACCCCCGCCACGCACAGCAACACCATCACCGTGGCTTGCGACAGCCCCAGGGGGCGCGCAGCCTGGCCCTGCGCAGCCAGAGACGCGCCAGCGGCTGCAAGCGGCGCCGTGCTTGCCGTGGCTGGCCGGGCACCAGTCGGCCCGACCGGTGGTGAGCCGGGTTGCGCGGCAAGCCGCGCACGGGCCGGCACCGGCACCGGCAGGGGCAGTTCGATGGACGGCGCCCGACGGCGCACACACAGTGCCAGGGGCAGCAGCGCCAGCACGCAAAAAATGCCGATCCCCAGGTACGTCTGGCGCCAGCCGACCGAGCCCACGAAATGCTGCATGACGGGCGGCCATACGACGCCGGCCAGATAGTTGCCGCACATGCAGATGGCCACCGCAATCCCGCGCCTCCGCGTGAACCAGAGCGACACATCGGCCACCAGCGGCGCGAACAGCGCCGACGATCCGAGCAGGCCGATGAACAATCCGTGCATCAGGTTGAAGGTCGTGATGCTCCGCGCACTGCCGGCCAGCACGAAGCCCAGGCCCAGACCCAATGAGCCCAGGACCAGCGGCACGAACAGGCCGAAGCGATCCGCCAGGCGGCCCATCAGCACGCCCCCCAGGCCGAACCCCACCATCGTCATGGCGTACGGCAAGGAGGCACCCGCGCGGCTCACGCCAAAATCCGCCTGGATGGAGGGCAGCACCACGCTGGCCGCATACATGCCGACATTGCCGATGGTGACCAGCGCCAGCGACACCAGCAGGCGCAGCCAGGCGTACGAGGACTCGACACCCTGGGCGCGCGGCGCGCCCGGCCGTGAAGCGGCGCTCACACGGCACCCGGGCGGCGGTGCGCCGGCACAGAAGCGGGATGGACATTCATGGTGTTCGGGAACCACGCGGCTGAGAAGATCGGATCATTGTAGCCATGCGGGCGCGCCGCGGGGCCCGCTCAGGCGCCATGTCGGACCGAACGCAGGGCCGGACCACCAGGTGTAGGATATTCAGGCCGCGACCTGTTCGCGGGCCAAATTCTTATGGAGCACCAACATGGCCATCACGATGTACGACGTTTCAATCCCGGTATTCAAACGTGCGCTGAACAATCTTTCGGCTATCCTGAAAAAAGGCCAGGCACACGCCCAGGCCAAGGGAGTCGAGCCCGACGCCCTGCTGCAACAGCGGCTGATCTTTGACATGCTGCCGCTGGTCAAGCAAATCCAGATCGCCTGTGACACGGCAGCACTCAGCGCGGCACGCCTGGCCGATGTCGCGCCCACGGCCTTTCCCGATACCGAGACCACGCTCGAGCAGGCCCAGGATCGCATTGCCCGGACCATCACCTATCTGGACAGCTTCACCCCCGAGCAGATCAATCCGGCAGAAGGCCGTGACATCAGCCGCCCGACGCGCACGGGTACCGTGCAGTACAAGGGCCTGGCTTACCTGAGCGACTACGCCCTGCCCAACTTCTTTTTCCATTGCACCACGGCGTATGCCCTGTTGCGGGTGGCAGGCACACCGATCGGCAAACGGGATTTTTTGGGCTGACAGCCACCCGACCCGCACCGGCCGCTTGATGATTGGCAAGATCGGCCGCGCTTTTCCGCCCCGGCCCAGTACCAAAACAGGCATTCTTTAAGGCCCGAAGCGGTGGCGTCCCGCGTCGCGACCCGGCAGCGGGTCGCACGACACCGGGACGTTGCCGCCGCTTCTTCGTTCAAGCCTGCTTTTCACTGGGTGGCAGATGGCAAGACAATCGATTGGCCTGCTGGTCATGGCATACGGCACTCCTGCGCACATGTCGGAGCTTGCCGCCTATTACACCCACATCCGCCAGGGCAAGCCACCCTCTGACGAGCAGCTCGAGGCCTTGCGCAAACGCTACCAGGCGATCGGCGGATCCTCGCCGCTTGCGCGCATCACCCACGAGCAGGCGCAGCGGCTCGCACAGCACCTGAACGACCGCTTTGCGGACAGGCACTTCAAACCGTATCCCGGTTTCAAGCATGTGCGGCCCTTTGTCGAGGACGCGGTGCAGGCCATGCACGCCGACGGTGTGGCACAGGCGATTTCCATCATCATGGCACCGCACCACTCCGACAGCAGCACCCAATCCTATAGCACGCGCGCGCTCGACGCGGCCGCGCAGCACGCGGCACCCGCCCTGTACACCATCGCGCACTGGCATCGCCAGCCGCGCTTTGCGGCCCTGTGGGCGGCGCGCATTCGCTCGATGCTGTCTGCGCTGTCCGGCACGCAACGGCAGCAGACCCTGGTCCTGTTTTCCGCGCACAGCCTGCCCGCGCAGGCACCCGGCGCCCGGGACTACGCCCGGCAGGTGATCGAAAGTGCCCGGCAGATCGCGGCCGCAGCGGCGATCCCGCATCACGAACACGCGTGGCAAAGCGCCGGCAGGACGTCTGAATCCTGGCTTGGCCCGGACATTCTGGACGTCATCCGACAGGCGTGGAACCAGGGTGGATACCGGACTTTCCTGATCTGCCCCATCGGCTTTGTCGCCGATCACCTGGAGGTGCTCTACGACAACGATGTCGAATGCCGCACCCTGATCGAAGAGCTGGGCGGACGCTACCTGCGCCCGCCCATGCCCAACGCGGATGATGCCTTCATCGCTTGCCTGGGCGACGCCGTCGCAGACGCACTGAATGAAATGGCGCCGGCCGCGGCATGAGCGGCCCGATCCGGCGTGTGGCCATCATCGGCGGCGGCATCACCGGGCTGTCCGCAACCTTCGAGCTGCAGCACCTGCAGCGCCAGGCGGGCTTGCCGCTGGAATGCATCGTGCTGGAATCGGA
>JACDJC010002399.1_pt1 | contig 14777 bp, 14 predicted proteins | sample 7454191 | NCBI WGS metagenome assembly JACDJC01 (sample SAMN14253291, study PRJNA609438) | sludge metagenome | isolation source: sludge after 25d culture with pyrite and EDTA | collected 2018-12-20 | reverse complement strand
TGACGCTCGTCTACCCGCGCGACAGCAACGCCGCCCATCCGCCGCGGCTGTTCCCGGCTTACAAGAGTACGGTCAGGCGTTCGCCCGCCAAGCCGCTGGTCGTCATCCCGCACACGCTGTCCGAACTGACCGGGCCGGTCTACGGCCACGAGAAGGTGCGCGAGAACGACCACGACCTCACCGTGCAACACGCCGGAGAGCCGATCGGCGAGCGCATCATCGTCCATGGCCACGTCCGCGACGAGGACGGCCGCGGCGTGCCCGACGCGCTGCTGGAGATCTGGCAGGCCAATTCCTGCGGCCGCTACGTCCATGTGGTGGACCGGCATCCGGCGCCGCTCGATCCGAACTTCACCGGCGCCGGCCGCACGGTGACGGACGCTCAAGGCTACTACCGCTTCATCACCATCAAGCCCGGCGCCTATCCGTGGGGCAACCATCCCAACGCCTGGCGGCCGGCGCATATCCATTTCTCGGTGTTCGGCCATTCCTTCATCTCGCGTCTTATTACGCAGATGTATTTCCCCGGCGATCCGCTGTTCCCCTTCGATCCGATCTTCAACTCGGTGACGGACGAGAAGGCGCGGCTGCGCATGGTGTCGGAGTTCGATCTGGAGAATACGAAGCCGGACTGGGCGCTGTGCTATCGCTTCGACATCGTGCTGCGCGGGCGCGACGCCACGCCGCCGGACTCCGACTGATGAGCGGCATCACCCCTTCGCAGACCGTCGGGCCCTATTTCAAATACGGGCTCACCCCCGGCGGCGACTATGCGTGGAACGACGCCTTCGGCAACGATCTGGTGACGCCGGAGGTGTCCGGCGCGCGCATCGCGATCGTGGGCCGTGTTTTCGACGGCGACGGCCAGCCGGTCGTCGACGCCATGCTGGAGATCTGGCAGGCCGACGTGCAGGGCCGCTTCGCCGATCCGCAGGATGCGCGCGCGCTGCCGAACGCCGCGTTCCGCGGCTTCGGCCGCTGCGGCACCGACGACGGCGGCGGCTTCCTCTTCCGCACCGTCAAGCCGGGACAGGTGCCGGGCCCCGGCGGCGCGGCGCAGGCGCCGCACATCCTGCTCGCGGTCCATGCGCGCGGCATGACGCAGCAGGCGCTGACCCGTATCTACTTCGAGGACGAGGCCGCGGCCAACGCCGCCGATCCGATCCTTGCGCTGGTGCCCAGGGAGCGCCGCGGCACGCTGATCGCGCGCCGCACGGGGGACGGCGCCTACCGTTTCGACGTGCACTTGCAGGGCGACGACGAGACGGTGTTCTTCGACGTGTGATGCGATCGCAGGCTGAATTCTCCACCCGTCATTGCGAGGAGCGACAGCGACGAAGCAATCCGGTTCCAAGCCTGCTGCATGCGCAGACTGGATTGCTTCGCGGAGCCTGTCATCGGGCGGCGCATTCGCGCCGACCCGTTGGCTCGCAATGACGGTGGATGCATCGTGCGGGCTGTCTGCTTCATCGCGAGATGCACTTAAAGCCGTCGCCTGCCACCTCACGCCCATTCGACGCCGGATTCGGCGGCGAGGTCGATGGTGCTCGTCCTGCCGATGTCGTCGAAATGGGCGTCGAGGAATTTCCGCGCGGCGCGGCGGCCGGCGCGGTGCAGGAGCTCGAAGAAATCGTAGTCGGTCTTCAGCTTGCTGGAGGCCGCAAGCCGTGCACCGAGCGCGCCGAGATCGATGCGGTGGATGTTGAGCCGCCGGTACTGGTTCTTGCCGGTGCCGCGCGGCAGCCGTCCGTCGTCGATGAGCTGGTTGACGAAGTCCATGGTGCGCAATTCCGAGATCAGCGCCGAGTTGAACGTGATCTCGTTCAGCCGGTTGATGATCTCGGCGGAGGTGCGCGGCGTGATCGGGCGCGTCACCGGATTGATCTGCACCACCAGCACGTCCTCGGCTTCGGTGGCGTGCAGGAACGGGAAGATCGCCGGATTGCCCATGTAGCCGCCGTCCCAATAGGGCACGCCGTCGATCTCCACCGCGCGGAAGATGAAGGGCAGCGCGGCCGACGCCATCACCACGTCGGCGGTGACCTTGTCGCCGGAGAAGATGCGCAGCCGTCCGGTGTGGACGTTGGTGGCGGAAATGTAGAGCGCGAGATCGGTGTTGGCGCGCAGCTTCTCGAAATCGACGAAGCGCTCGATCAGTTTGCTGAGCGGATTGATGTCGAGCGGGTTGAGATCGTAAGGCGAGAAGTAGCGCGCCATGGTCTCGAACCAGTTCTGCACCGGTGTCGCCGCGAACGGCAGCATCGAAAGCAGCCGGTCGGTGAGCGCGCGCTGGACCGGCGGCAGGCTGCCGCCCGCGCTTGCCGCGCGCCAGAAATCCGCGAGCCGCTTGCGCGCTTCCTCGGCGCCGCCGCGGGTCAGGCCGTCCGCCAGCATCACCGCGTTGACGGCGCCGGCCGAGGCGCCGGAAATGCCGGTGATCTCCAGCCGGCCGTCGGCGAGCAACTGGTCGAGCACGCCCCAGGTAAAGGCGCCGTGGGCGCCGCCGCCCTGCAGGGCGAGGTTGATCTTCTTGGCCGCGCTCGGCTTGCGGCCGGGAAAGTTCCACGATGCCAGGCTGTCGAGGTAGGATTTGAGGGTTGTCGCCATCAGCTTCCTTCTCTCTCGCGCCCGGCCTCATGCAGGCCGTGGGCAGGCGCCATGCCGCGCCGTCGGCTGGAGGTGCATGACCCGGACGTGTATATAACGCATTGCAATAGAAAATGACGCATAGCAAAATTTCGTGCTCGGCCCTTTCGACGCCATAATGAGCGCATCCGCGTTCACGCCTGCCATGTTTGAAACCATGACGCTGTCGAAGCCTGTCTTCCCCGCTCCCGACCACGATCACGGCCGCTGCGCCGAGGACGCGTTTGCCCATGCCGAGCGCGTCTGCGCGGCGCGCGGCCAGAAATTCACGCCGATCCGGCGTCGGGTGCTGGGCGCGCTGCTGTCGAGCCATCGGCCGCTCGGCGCCTATGAGGTGATCGACGAACTCGCGCGCACGATGCCGCGCCCGGCGCCGATCACGGTCTATCGCGCGCTCGATTTCCTGATGGAGAACGGCCTCGTCCACCGCATCGAGAGCCGCAACGCGTTTCTCGCCTGCGCGCACAATCACGACGAGGCCGGGGTGGTGGCGTTCCTGATCTGCGAAAGCTGCGGCGCGGTCGGCGAGGTGCCGGCGGCGCGGCTGGCGCAAAGCTTCACGGAGGCGGCACGCAGCGCGGGCTTCGCGCCGAGATTGTCGGTGGTCGAGATCACCGGCACCTGCAGCCACTGCCAGAAGGCGGCATGAACGCTCCCCATCCCACGATGCGCCGCCACGATGCGCCCGCGGGACTGGGTGCCGCGGGCGCATCGCCTGCGGCCGGGCGTCCGGCCGCCGCCGCGGCGGCGCGCCCGCTGAGTCCCGCCGCCGTCGTGGTGATGGTCATTCTGTGCCTGAGCTGGGGCTTCAATCAGATCGCGGTCAAGCTCGCGCTGACCGACATTCCGCCGTTCACGCAGGCCGCGATCCGCTCGATCGGCGGGCTCATGGTGGTTCTGGCGGTGGCGTGGCTGCGCGGCGTGAACGTGTTCGCCCGCGACGGCACGCTGCGCGCCGGCCTGCTCGCCGGCGTCTTCTTCGGCTTCGAGTTCATCCTGATCTATTGGGGGCTGGTCTACACCACCGCCTCGCGTGCCGCGGTGTTCATCTATGTCGCGCCGTTCGGGGTGGCGCTCGGCTCGCGGCGGTTTCTCGGCGAGCAGTTGGGGGCGCTGCAATGGGGCGGGCTCGCGCTGTCCTTCGCCGGCGTGGCGATGGCGATCGGCATGCCGCAGGCCTCCGTCGACGGCCGCGTCATCTTCGGCGATCTCCTGGTGATGGGCGGCGGCGTGCTGTGGGCCGGGACCACGCTGATCGTCAAGGCGTCGCGGCTGCAGCGCGCCCCGCCGGAAAAGGTGCTGGCCTATCAGATCGCCGTGTCGATCCCGATCCTGGCGGGCGGGGCCTGGATCGCGGGGGAACGCATCACCCAGATGCCGGGGCCGGTCGCCTGGGCGTCGATGGCCTACCAGACCTTCTGGGTGATGGGCATCACGTTTCTGCTCTGGTTCTTTCTCATAAAAGCCTATTCGGCGAGCAAATTGTCGTCTTTCACCTTCATGACGCCGCTGTTCGGGGTGATCGGCGGCTATCTCGTCATGCATGACAGCCTGACGCTGGCCTTCGCGGGGGCTGCCCTTCTGGTCATGGCGGGCCTATATCTGGTAAATCGACCCGTCGAGGCAGCCGGCGACCCGCTGCTTCCTGTCACAAAAAGCTGATATCCGAGCCGTCATGAACGATCTGCAAGAGCGAACCGGAACCATCGAGGCCGGACCGAAACCGCGGCACCAGACGGTTCAGGTCATGGTCGGCAACGTCAAGGTTGGCGGCGGCGCGCCCATCGTGGTGCAGTCGATGACCAACACCGACACCGCCGACGTGGCGTCGACCGTGAAGCAGGTGGCGGCGCTGGCCCGCGCCGGCTCGGAACTGGTCCGCATCACGGTGGACCGCGACGAGGCGGCGGCGGCGGTGCCGCATATCCGCGACGGTCTCGACAAGATGGGCGTCGACGTGCCGCTGATCGGCGACTTCCACTACATCGGCCATAAGCTGCTCGCCGAGCATCCGGCCTGCGCGGCCGCGCTCGCCAAGTACCGCATCAATCCCGGCAATGTCGGCTTCAAGAACAAGCGCGACAGCCAGTTCACCGACATCGTCGAGATCGCGATCAAGAACAACAAGGCGGTGCGCATCGGCGCCAACTGGGGCTCGCTCGATCAGGAGCTCCTGACGCGGCTGATGGAGGAGAACGCCAGATCGCCCGAACCGCTCGACGCGCGCGCGGTGACGCGCGAGGCCATGGTGCAGTCGGCGCTCCTGTCGGCGAAGCGCGCCGAGGAGATCGGCCTGCCCAAGAGCAAGATGATCCTGTCGGCGAAGGTGTCGAACGTGCAGGACCTGATCGCGGTCTATCGCGAGCTCGCCGCGCGCTCGGACTACGCCATCCATCTCGGCCTCACCGAGGCCGGCATGGGCTCGAAGGGCATCGTCGCATCGTCTGCCGCGCTCGGCATCCTGCTGCAGGGCGGCATCGGCGACACCATCCGCGTCTCGCTGACGCCGGAGCCCGGCGGCGACCGCACGCTGGAGGTGAAGGTTGCGCAGGAGATCCTGCAGACCATGGGCTTCCGCACCTTCGTGCCGCTGGTCGCGGCGTGCCCCGGCTGCGGCCGCACCACCTCCACCGTATTCCAGGAGCTGGCGCGCGACATCCAGACGTTCATCCACGAGGAGATGCCGGAGTGGCGCACGCGCTATCCCGGCGTCGAGCAGCTCAACGTCGCGGTGATGGGCTGCATCGTCAACGGCCCCGGCGAGTCCAAGCATGCCGACATCGGCATCTCGCTGCCCGGCACCGGCGAGACGCCGGCGGCGCCAGTGTTCGTCGACGGCCAGAAGTTCCGCACCCTGCGCGGCCCCACCATCGCCGCCGACTTCAAGGCACTGGTGATCGATTACATCGAGCAGCGCTACGGCACGAGCGGCGGCAAGCCGCCGGCCGTGACCGCGGCGGAGTAGCGCGTCGCGCGCCTGCTCTCTTTGAAGCTGCCACATTCGTCATTCCGGGGCGCGAGCAAAGCGAGCGAACCGGAATCTTTTCCAGTCCCGGCGGGATTCCGGATCAGCCTGCGCTTCGCGCGGCCTGTCCGGAATGACGACGCGGGCTACAGCGGCGTGGTGCGCTCGCGGTTGTCGATCACCGCTTCCTCGAGATCGAGGTCGCGCTCGATCCGCCGCCGCGTCTCGTCGGTGATGCGGCCCTCGCGCAGCAACTCGTGCAGGCGCTGGCGCTCCACGGCGATGATCTCGCGGACCAGCGATGCGCCCCGGGTCATGGGCGTGAGCTGGCCTTCCTCCTTCGGCGGGTCGGGAAGCGCCAGCGTGCGGGACTGATGGCGTGCGACGAGGAAGCCGGCCAGGCTGTCCGACAGGTCCCGGGTCGAAATCATGTTGTCGAGAAAGGCCCGGCCCGTGGCGAGGATGTCGCGGCGCGCGTCGATCTCCGCCTCGCGCTCGCGCCGCTGTTCGCGGTGGCCGTGGTCGGTGAGGCCGAGCAGCCGCGCGACCATCGGCAGCGTGAGGCCGATGCCCACCAGCGTGATGAAGATCACGCCGAAGGTCACGAACAGGATCAGGTCGCGATAGGGAAGCGGCTGGCCGTCGGGCAGCGTCAGCGGCAGCGCCAGCGCGACCGCCAGCGATACCGCGCCGCGCACGCCGGTGAAGGCGATGACGAAGATCGAGCGCCACGGCAGGACCGGCGCCCGCTGGCCGCGGCGGCCCCGCCAGCGCGTCAGGTAGATGCCGGGAAACACCCACAGGAAGCGCGCCACGATCACCATCGCAGCGGTGATGGCGATCGCCGCCACGATCTCGCTTGCCGGCAGTCCGTTGGACTTCTCCAGCAGCAGCCGGAGCTGGAAGCCGATCATCAGGAACAGCGTGCCTTCGATCAGCCAGATCACGAAGTCCCAGAAGAACACGCCCTGCAGGCGGGTGCGCGAGGGAATCAGGAGCGGGCCGTTCCAGCTCACATAGAGCCCGGTGACCACGGTGGCGAGCACGCCGGAGCCGCCGAGATGCTCGGGCACCCAGAAGGCGAGATAGGGCGTGAGCAGCGACAGCGAGATCTCGATGCGCGGGTCGCGCGCCCATTGCCGCAGCCGCAGGCTGAGCCAGCCGACCGCCGCGCCGAACAGCACCTCGCCGATCAGGATTTCCAGGAAGGTGCCGGCGGCGGTCGACAGCGAGAAGCTGCCGGTGGACAGCGCGAGCACCGCGAAGCGGTAGAGGATCAGCGCGGTGGCGTCGTTGGCGAGGCCCTCGCCTTCGAGGATGACGAGGATGCGGTGCGGCAGCTTCAGCCGCCGGGCGATGGCGAGCGGCGCCACCACGTCCGGCGGCGAGACGATGGCGCCGAGCACGAAGCCGACGCTCCACGGCAGCCCGAGCACCCAGTGCGCCGCCGCCGCCACCAGTGCGGTGGTGAAGATCACGCAGCCGATGGCGAGCAGGGCGATCGGGCGCAGGTTGGCGCGGAATTCGCGCCAGCTCATGGAGACCCCGGCGGAATAGATCAGCGGCGGCAGCACGATCAGCAGCACGCCTTCCGGCTGCATCGCGATGGGCGGAAAGCCCGGCAGGAACGCCAGTCCGATGCCGACCACGAGGAAGATGATGGCCGGCGCCAGCACGAGCTTGCGCGCCAGCATGGCGGAGGCCGCGAGCACCGTCAGCATCAGGACGAAGGTGAGGAAGATCGCGACCATGCGGGATCACAGCGCGCTGGCGGCGATGTTGACCATCAGGGCCAGCAGCGCGGTGTTGAAGACGAAGGAGGCGACGCCGTGGGCGGTGGCGGTGCGGCGGATCGTCTTGTGGGTGATGCCGACGTCGGAAACCTGCGCGGTCATGCCGATCACGAAGGAGAAATAGACGAAGTCCCAGTAGTCGGGCGCATCGTCGCCGGGAAAAGCGAGTCCGCCCGGCGCGGGGCCGCGGTAGTATTCGTGCGCGTAATGCAATGCGAAGGTGGTGTGGATCATCGCCCAGGACAGTGCGATGGTCGCCATGGCGAGCGCGAGCTGCGGCGCAGCCTTGGGCGCGACGCCGAGTTCGAGCACGATCGCGGCGAGCGAGGCGAAGGCCGCCACCGCGGTGAGAATCAGGATCGCGAAGCGGCCGTCGTCCTGGATCAGCGCGTGGCGGCGGATCTGGTCGATGCCGCCGCGGAAGATCGCGGCGAAGGCGGAGACGATATAAAGCGCGGTGAAGACGTCCCACGCGATGAGCAGGCGGGTGGCGAGCCGCCAGTCCAGCGGCAGCACGGCGAGCGACACGAGCCCGATCGCGAGGCAGATGAAGGTGCGCGGCCGGCCGTAGACGACGCGCAGCACCAGCGGCATCCGCTTGAGGCGAAGAAGATACGGATCGCCGTCCTTCCGCCCCGGCATCGCCCTGCCTAGCTCTGCCGCTCGGCGACGAAGCGCGAGGCGGCGCGCAGGATGTCGCCCCGGGTGCCGAACGGCGCCAGCGCCGCGTCGGCCTGCTTCAGCAGGTCGCGGACGCGGGCCTTGGCGCCGTCGATGCCGAGCAGCGTCACGAACGTGGCCTTGCCGAGCGCCGCGTCCTGTCCGGCGGGCTTGCCGAGCGCCGCCGCGTCGCCCTCGACGTCGAGCAGATCGTCGGCGATCTGGAACGCCTCGCCCAGCGCGTGACCGTAGGCTTCGAGGGCGTCGTAATGCGCGCGCGGCGCCTGGCCGAGAATGGCGCCGGCGATGCAGCCGTATTTCAAAAGCGCGCCGGTCTTCATCTGCTGGAGCTTGGCGACGTCCGGCGTCTCCTTGTCGCCGAAGCGGCCCTCTCCGGCGAGATCCATCATCTGGCCGCCCACCATGCCGCCGATGCCCGCGGCGCGCGCCAGCGCCCGCGTCAGCGCCAGCCGCACCCCGGTGTCCGGATGGATCTCGTCGCGGGTGATGATGTCGAAGGCGAGCGTCAGCAGCGCGTCGCCCGCGAGGATCGCGGTGGCGTCGTCGAACTTCTTGTGCGCGGTCGGGCGTCCGCGCCGCAGGTCGCTGTTGTCCATGGCCGGCAGGTCGTCGTGGATCAGCGAATAGCAGTGGATGCATTCGAGCGCGGCGCCCGCGGTCAGCGCCGCCTCGCGCGGCACGCCGAACACCGCCGCGCTCTCCGCCACCAGGAACGGGCGCAGCCGCTTGCCGCCGTTCAGGCTCGAATAGCGCATCGCCTCGATCAGCCGCTGCGGCCGCGCGATCTCGCCGGGCAGCGGCGCGTCGGCCAGCAGGCGCGCCAGCAGCGCCTCGGTGTCGGCCGCGGTGGCGTCGAGCCGTTTCATGAAATCCTGCGGTGAAGGGACGGTGGTCATCAAAAGCTCCGGAACACGCAATGTCCGCGGGACAATCGATCATGGCACCGCGTCCGTCAATTCCGCATGACGGCGAACGGGCTGGAGACGGCGGCGGGATTTCTGCTAGGGAGAGGCTGCAATCCGTCACCAGGCATGAGGCGTGATGCGACGCGTGATCCGCTGGCTGATCGTGATCGTGCTGGGGCTCGTGCTCCTGCCCTACGCGCTGACGCCGCTTTACGGCCTGGGTCACCCGGTCTCGGCCCTGATGGTCGCGCGCTTCCTCTCCGGCGAGAAAGTCGCGCGCACATGGGTCGATCTCGACGCCATGGCGCCGGCCCTGCCGCGCACGGTGGTGGCGGCGGAGGATGCGCGGTTCTGCTTTCATCACGGCGTCGACTGGGATGCGGTGCGCGACGTCATCGAGGACGCCGGGGACGGCGAGCCGGCGCGCGGCGGCTCGACCATCACCCAGCAGGTCGCCAAGAACCTGTTCCTGTGGCCGGGCCGCAGCTTCGTCCGCAAGGCGCTCGAGTTCCCGCTGGCGCTGTGGATCGACCTGATGCTGCCGAAGAAGCGGATCCTGGAACTTTACCTGAACGTCGCCGAGCTTGGGCCCGACGGCCAGTTCGGCGCCGAGGCCGGCGCGCGCTATGCCTTCAATCGTCCGGTGTCGGCGCTATCGCCCCGCGAGGCGGCGCTGCTGGTGGCGAGCCTGCCGAACCCGGTGACGCGGAATGCCCGCCATCCGGGGCCCGGCTTGCGGCGGCTTGCCGGAATCTACACGGTGCGGGCCCGATCGGCGGAAATTTCCGACTGCTGGGTCCAGAATCGCTGATTTCGGGCCGTTCCGGGGTGTTTTACCGGGTCCCGCGGTCTAGCTTTCGCCGCAGCCTTCCTCTATAAGCGCGGCCTCAATCCCCATTCTGGAGTGCCCCCGCCCGGCGGGTGAGCCTCGATCTCAAGGACGACGATCCCATGGCCGTTCCCCGCAGGAAAACCTCGCCGTCGCGCCGCGGCATGCGCCGCTCGGCCGACGCGCTGAAGAAGCCGACCTATGTCGAGGACAAGGATTCGGGCGAGCTGCGCCGTCCGCACCACCTCGACCTGAAGACCGGCATGTACAAGGGCCGCCAGGTTCTCAAGGTCAAGAAGGACTAGCGTTCCTTGCCGGCCGCGCCGCCTGACGGCGGCGCGAAGGACGGGCGCGGGCAAGATCCGCGTCCCACGGGCGCCACACATCCCTGCGATGATACGCGCCCGATTGATCCGTTCGAGAGAAGGCCTGCCGATGTCGATCGGTTTTCCGCTGCTTCTCATTCCGCTCGCGATCTACAACATCTTCGTGTTCCTGATGCCCGGCGTGGCGTTCACCGCGCCGGTCGTGAGCGCGGTGCTGCCGTCGCAGGCCCCCTGGAGCCCGACCGTGGGCGACGCGCTGCTGGCGCTTGGCCTGATCCTGCTGCTGTTCGAGGTGGTCAAGGCGGCGCGGCCCGGCGCGCGCTATCTCACCGATCACCTGTTGTCGCTGATCGTGTTCGGCGGGGCGGTCGCCGAGTTCCTGCTGCTGGCGCCGTTCGCCACCTCGACCTTCTTTCTGCTTGCGGTGATGGCCGGCGTCGAATTCCTTGCCGGCGCTTTCATCGGTGTCCGCAACCGGCGGCGCCGCGCCGCCGCGGCCGCCGAGGCCACACCTGCGCCGGTTGCTCCGACCATCGATCGCACCGAACCGCAGATGGCACCGGCTGCGCCGGTGGCGCGCCCGTCCGAGCCGTCGCCTGAACCCGCATTGCCGCCGAAGCCGGTGCCGTCGCTGGTGGTGGAGCGCCCCGCGGCGAGCGACGCGGCCGCCGCGCGCACGATCGCCGACTGGAATCCGTCCGATCTGACGGCGGAGCATGATCGGCCGTCGCCGCCCGCAACGCCGAAGCCGTAAACGTCAGGCGATCTTCGTCACCATGCCGCTGCGCACGCTCGGCGCCGCTGTCCGGCCGCCATAGCTCGCCAGCGCCTCCGCCGGTGCCGCGCGCCGCAGCGCGCGGGTCTGCGGCGTCTGCGCGGCGGTGGCGATCAGGTGGGCGACGAAGGCGGCGTCCGGGCGCGCCGCGCGCGGCTGACGCTGCGGCGCCTGCGTCCGCAGCACGGGCGCCACCGGCACCAGCGCGCCCCCCGGCGCGGCTGCATCGTTCTGCGACGCGCCGATGCGCTGCGATGGCGCCGCTGCCGTCCGGCCGATCCCGCTGATGGTCATCGCCTGTCCGTTCCGTCCCGTTTCGGGACGCTGCGCGCCCCATCGACCTGGACGTCGCAAGGGCCGTGCCGGACGTGGTTGACGGAGGGTTAACGGCTTCCGCGGGTGCGAAATCGGCTTGTCATCTTGTTCAGGAACTTCATTTAGGCTGGCGCACGCCGGATCCCCTAACCTTCAGAACGCGAATCACCGGCGCGGCGTTGCAAGCGAGGCATCCTTGACATCCACCGGGTCTTTCCCTTCGCCCCACATGGTGCAGGAGCCGTCGGCCGGCACGCGTCAGAGCGCCCGTCCCGCCACCGACGCGGATGCCGCAGCCCTTCTCGCCAGCCTCGGACAGGCGACCTTCGCCTGGGACATCGCCGGCGACAGCCTGCGCTGGAGCGACAACATCGCCGCCGTGCTGCCGGACATCCCGCCGGCGGCGCTGACGAAGGCCAGCGACTTCGCCAGGCTGATCGAGCCGGCGCCGGGCCTGCGCGCGGCTGCGGTGCTGAATTCCACCGCCACCGACACCGGCGAAGGCGTGCTCTACCAGATTGCGTACGGTGTGCGCGCCAGCGTGTCGGCGCCGATGTTCTGGATCGACGAATGCGGCCGCTGGTTCGCCGGCGCCGACGGCCGGCCGTCTCACGCGCGCGGCATCGTCCGCATCGACAACGAGCGGCACGCCCGCGACGAGCAGCTCCTGAAGCTGTCGCAGGATGATCCGCTGACCGGCGAGTTCAACCGCACGCGGTTGCTGGCGGCGCTCGCCGAGGCAACGGAGGAGGCGGCGCGCTTCTGCTCGTCCTTCGCCTTCATGCTGGTGGGCATCGATCATCTGGCGCGCCTCAACGACGCCTTCGGCTACGAGGTCGCCGACGAGGTCATCCGCGAGGTGGCGAAGCGCATCCGCGCCCGGCTGCGCGGCGGCGACGTGCTCGGTCGCTTTTCCGGCAACAAGTTCGGGCTGATCCTGAAGAACTGCACGGTGGACGACATGCATGTCGCCGGCGAGCGCTTCCTTTCCGGCATCCGCGACGAAGTGGTGCCGACGCGCTCGGGGCCGGTGGCGGTCACTGCGTCGATCGGCGCGGTCAGCGCGCTGCGCCACGCGCGCACCGCCGAGGAGGCGATGAGCCGCACCCAGGAGGCGCTCGATCTCGCCAAGGCGCGCCGCCGCGGCTCGCTCATGGCGTGGCGCCCCAACGTCGAGCGCGAGGCGCAGCGCCGCGTCAACATCCGCGTCACCGACGAGATCGTCACCGCGCTGAACGAGCGCCGCATCGTGATGGCCTACGAGCCGGTGGTGGCCACGGTGTCGCGCGAGCCGGCCTTCCACGAATGCCTGGTGCGGATGCGCCAGGACGACGGCGCCTGTTCGCTGTCGCCCGACATCGTGCCGGTGGCCGAGAAGCTCGGCCTGATCCGGCTGGTCGATCACCGCGTGCTCGAACTGGTGGTGGCGGAGCTCGCGGCTTCGCCGCAGGCGCGGCTCAGCCTCAACATCTCGCCCGACACCACCATGGACCCCGACTGGTGGTCGAGCATCGAATCGCTGCTGCGCGCCCATCCCGGCGTCGCCGAGCGGCTGATCGTGGAGATCACCGAGACGGTGGCGATCCAGGACCTCGACGACGTGCGCGGCTTCGTCACGCGGCTGAAGAATTTCGGCAGCCTGATCGCGATCGACGATTTCGGCGCCGGCTACACCTCGTTCCGCAACCTGCGCAAGCTCGGCGTCGATATCGTCAAGATCGACGGCGCCTTCGTGCAGAACATCGCGCGCTCTTCCGACGACCGTGCCTTCGTGCAGACGCTGATCGATCTCGCGCACCGGCTCGACATCCGGACCGTCGCGGAATGGGTGCAGGACGAGGAGTCCGCCACGCTGCTGCAGGGCTGGGGCTGCGACTACATCCAGGGGCGGCTGATCGGGCTGGCGTCATTGACGCGGACACGCGATCCGCTCGCGCAGCCTGAAGCGCCGAAGCCCGCGCAGGCTGCGAGGGGCTAGAGGCGATATCACCCCATCGTCACGCGCGGGCATAGCCATTCGAAGAACGGCGTCGCTTCCGCTCGCCTGTGACCCGCGCATCCACGTCTTGCGTTGTCGTCGTCATTCCGGGGCGCGAGCGCCGCGAGCGAACCCGGAATCTCGTGCGGCATTGCAATTTCGCTCGTGCCTTATCGCGCGAGATCCCGGATCAACGCGCCAAAAGTGCGTTGACGCGCGTCTTTGACGCGCTATGGCGCGTTGTCCGGAATGACGCAATAGGGGTAGCCATTCCTGGTGTGCGGCAATGGCGGACGAAAGCCGCTTTTATGGGAAGGCGCATGCCGTCCTAATCGCAGCGGCGATCGAAACCGGCCATCAGCCCTTGTTCTCGGCTTCCTTCGACATGCGCTCGAGGCGGTCCTGCATTTCCTTCATCTGGCGCTTGAGGTCGTCGATGTCGCCGGCCTCCGGCGCCTCGCCCGCGGTCGGCGGCGCGTCCTCGGCCACCGGCTCCGCCTTATGGGCCGGCGCGCCGAACGGCTTGAACATCGCGAAGGTGCGCTCGAACATCTCCATGTTGCGGCGGACATGCTCCTCCAGCGGCGCGAACGGCGTCATGCTGAACGTGTTCGTCATCTGCTTGCGGAACTTCTCCTGTTCCCGGGTCAGCGTCTCGATGGACTGCTCGAGATACTTCGGCACCACCATCTGCATGCTGTCGCCGTAGAAGCGGATGAGCTGGCGCAGGAAGGTGGTGGGCAGGAGGTTCTGCCCGGCCTTGTTCTCCTGTTCGAAGATGATCTGGGCGAGCACCTGCCGCGTGATGTCGTCGCCGGTCTTGGCGTCGTAGACCAGGAAGTCCTCGCCCTCCTTCACCATCGCCGCGAGGTCCTCGAGCGTGACGTAGGTGCTCGTGCCGGTGTTGTAGAGGCGGCGGTTGGCGTACTTCTTGATGGTAATCGGCTGATCGGATTTGGCCATGGACTGAACACTTTTCTACGGAGGGATCGGAACCGCAGGGTGATCACCGCGGGCGGTGCAACCAATGCATTGCAATAAAATAAGCACTTTCAGGGAGGTAGGGCTACCGTTTTGTGCGGCACGGTTAACGGGGGCGGTTCGGCTCCCGGCGGCCCCGGAATGTTTACATGGCGGTGCACAATGCCTTTGGCCGATTGACACAAAAGGGGTAGGTTAACAGGATCATTCGCAAGAGCCCGCCGATCCGGCGGCTTTCCCCTCGCTTCCAACCCCAGGAGACGTCCATGAGCGACGATGTCGTCATCGTCAGTGCCGCCCGCACCGCTGTCGGTTCCTTCAACGGTGCCTTCGCCAATACTCCCGCGCACGACCTTGGCGCGGCCGCCATCAAGGCCGTGCTGGAGCGCGCCGGCATCGAGCCGGCCCGCGTTTCCGAGGTCATCATGGGGCAGATCCTGACCGCCGCCCAAGGCCAGAATCCGGCCCGTCAGGCTTCCATCAGGGCCGGCATCCCGGTGGAGAGCCCGGCTTGGGGCGTCAACCAGCTCTGCGGCTCGGGCCTGCGCACCGTGGCGCTCGGCTATCAGGCGCTGCTCAACGG
>JACDJC010002398.1_pt1 | contig 14783 bp, 34 predicted proteins | sample 7454191 | NCBI WGS metagenome assembly JACDJC01 (sample SAMN14253291, study PRJNA609438) | sludge metagenome | isolation source: sludge after 25d culture with pyrite and EDTA | collected 2018-12-20 | reverse complement strand
CTTCACCCAGTTCCCACAATGCACGTCCAGTGTGCTATTCTTGGGCCATACGCCAAGGGAGGCACACCATGAGCGTCATCCTTCACCTGGACGACAACCAGGCCACCGCACTGCGGTCCGCCCTGGACTCCTACCTCGACGGCTACGGCATGGCCGACCAGGACGAGGACGAGCCGACCATCCAGGCCGTCTTCGACAAGCTGGTCGAGGCGGGTGCTGTGTGACTGGTTGACAGTCAGACCCAATGCGCTATACTTGACCCACCAACGACGGAAGGACGAGGCCATGAGCTGGGGAGACCCGATCAGCGATCGCCAGATCGAACTGGTCACGAAGCTCTACATCGAGATCGACCCTGAACTGGGTGCGGCCCGCGCACGGACCTACGTCGCCGAGAAGCCCACCCGTCGCGACGCGTCCGCCAAGATCGACCTGCTCATCGGCGAGTCGAAGAAGGCCAAGGCCGCGCGTGCCGCTGCGGCTCCCGTCGTCCCCGCGCCTGTCGCCGCCACCGCTGCGGTGCCTGCCGCGCGCCCCGCGCTGGTCTTCCCGGAGGACGGCTACTACTGCGTCGAGTACTCCGGTGCTCTGCGGTTCTACCGCGTCAAGCACGGCAAGGGCTACTTCAAGACCACCCAGTACCTCGACCGGTTCAAGAGCGACGAGCTCATGACCATCCGCTACCCCGAGAAGGTCGAGGTGCTCGACCTCATCAACGCCGACCCCGCGAAGGCCCAGATGCGGTTCGCGGTCGAGCTGACCCGCTGCTTCTGCTGCGGCCGGATGCTCACCGACGAGATCTCCCGCCTGCGCGGTATCGGCCCGGACTGCTTCGGGCGCCGCCAGGACCGCGACGACATCGGCATGAAGGCCCTGGAGTCGCTGTGAAGCCCACCCGCCTGGTCGGCCACAGGCTGACCGTCCGCACCGCACCCGAACTGGAGGAAGCATGAGCACCGTAGACAACCTGGTAGGGAAGACCGTCGCCACGGTCGAGGAGGAGATGGTCCTCACCGACGTGGGCGACGAGCCCTGCGTGATCCTCACGTTCACCGACGGCACCGTCGCGACGTTCGTCCTGGTGGGTGTGTCCCCGTGAACATCGACTACGTCCGCGAGGTCGTCAACGACCGCGACATCGACATCCCGTTCGCGCGGCCCGCGCTGGTCAAGCAGGCCGGTCTGGTCCCTCGACCTGCTCGGCTGGGTGCTCGCGTACGACGAGATCCGGCCGCCCGTCTTCGAGGATGATGACGAAACGGTAAAGGAGGAGGCCCCGTGAGCTTGGATTCAGCCCGGTCGTGGGCGACCCTGTGCCTTGGGAGGGAGGTGACCCGAGATGACCATCCTGGTCCTCTTCATCGCACTCGTGCTCTTCTCCGTGCTGGGGTTCGTCGTCACGGACCGCAGATCCGAGGCCCGAGCGCGTAAGGCTGTGGACGTGCGCGACCGGCAGGACGCCCTCGCTCAGTACACGGCCAAGCGCTGACGGCAGGAGACCCGACCCGCGTCCTGGGTCGGGTCTCTTGCGTTGTCGGAGGAGTGTGCTAGATTCACCTCATCGATCCAGGGGAGGTGATCCACATGAACACCACACTCGCAGGCGGCACCATCATCGAGGTGCCCGAGGGCCAGAGCCTCTACTCGGTCCTCACGGCGCAGGGCACGGTCTACGTCCTCGCGCCCAACGCGGCTCAGGCGACGGCCACCCTGCTCAAGCAGGACATCGGCGTCTACGGCTCGCGCAAGGTCTCCTGACCACCACGTCGATCGGCCCGGCTCCTCGGAGCCGGGCCTTTCGCATGCAAGCTCAGCTCCAGCTCGCGAGCTCCAGCTCGGCCAGCTCGCGGGCGAAACGGTAAAACCGCGAGCTCGAAGCGGCCGTTCAGTACGCATCCAGTACGCGTCCAGTACGGATCCAGTACGCATCCAGTACCTGTCCAGTTCCCCTTGCGGCTGTCAGTGGAGTGCGCTATATTGGCACCTGTCAGCAACCAACCCGTTCAAGGGAGCGCACGATGACTACCTACGCCGATCTCGACGCGAAGCTCACGGGCCGCTGCTCGCAGAGCCGCAAGATCGCCAACAACACCTACGCGGAGCGGCGCGGCGACGACATCGCCATCCGGCTCCACGCCACCGACGTCGTCACCTTCCACCGCGACGGCACCCGCACGCTGAACACGGGCGGCTGGTACACGGTCACCACGAAGGCGCGCATCAATGACTACCTGCCTGGCGGCGTGTTCCTGTCCTCCGTGAAGGGCCGCTGGTTCCTCGGCTTCTACGGCCAGGACGTGAACCACCGCGTGCCGTTCGCCGACGGGATGCGGCTCGACCAGTACGGCGATGTCGTCTCCGGCGAGCCCTGCGGGCCGGACGTCATGGCCGAGGACTCCGCCAACGAGGCGATGCGCAAGGCCGTGCAGCGCTACCTCAAGCGCACGAAGCCGGAGGACATCGTCAAGGCGTTCACCCACCCGGCCGGGGACTGCATCCTGTGCCGCTGGGAGGGGCGCGAGACCGAAGCTGAGCACCTGGCGTTGCATGCCGAGGAGCAGTACGTCATGTACTCGCTCGCGCTCAATGCGGTAAAGGCGCGCGGTTTCCTGCACCCCGACGTGATCATGAGCATGATCTACAACTCGGCCCAGCGCGGCGAGGTGGACCGGCTCTACACCGACTCGATGCGGAAGTACCTCCGCAAGCACCTCACGGTCGGCGCTGTCGCTGTCGCCTGAGTGTGCTATACTCGATCCATCAGCCACTAGGAGGGCATCATGCCGAAGACACTGAGCGAGATCATGGACTTCGATCTCGTCGTGCGGGTCGATTCCGAGGGGAATGTCACCGAGGCCCCCGAGCTCTACGCCCCGACGCTGTTCGATGACGCCCTCGACAGCGACGACTGGACCCTGCTGGACGGATTCTCCGGTCAGTACCGCTACTCCGGCCCGCTCATGCACCAGTCCGAGTACATCGGCGGCGGGCTCGAACGCCACATTCTCAGCCACCCCGGCCTCTACGTCAGCCTGGTCAACACTCCGGCCGACGACACCGAACCCACCGAGTGGGCGGTCGCATACCGCCCTGAAAGCGAGTGACGCCATGGCACAGGCATTCGCCAACCCGATCCCCGCCCCCGAGTTCATGGAGCCGGACGGCACGTGGAACATGACCAAGTACGACGAGCGCTGCCGCGCCTATGAGGCCGAAACGGAGAAGTACATCCGTCGCGAGCTGGGCGGCAAGCACAAGCTCACCGGCCGGATCATCCGGTTCCAGATCGCCGACGGCTACGCGCAGTACATGGTCTGGACCCCGACCAAGTGGATCCACCTGGACGAGATCGACGGCTACCAGGCCAACGACGCCACGGTGCGCGGCATGCGCGCGGTGGACGTGGCCGAGTGGTTCGACCGCGAGGACCGTCGCCAGGCGTTCTTCGCCGAGCGCGCTGCGGCGGTGACGTCATGAGCACACGAGTCGATCCCATCGAGAACCCGGACGTCGTCCGGATCCACCTCCGCGAGGCGATCGAGTGCCTCGACCAGGCCATCGAGCAGACCGGCGACTGGCGCGTCGCGTTGGAGGACGCGCAGAACCTCGTCCAGGACGTCCTGGACCGGCTGTCCATGACCGACCTCCCTGCGGGATACCGCTGGGCCACCTTCGAGGAGATCGAGCGCCCGGACGCCATCGTCGTCCCGCGCACGGTCGATTCCAACGGCACGCCGTACACCGACGGCGAGGCCGACATCGCAGTCCCTGTGGAGGCATGACATGAGCCAGATCATCAGCGACCAGCGACCGCCTGCGGGCTGGTCGGAGCGACCGGACGACAAGATCGTCTTCACCATGCACGACGCATCGTTCCTGGCGTCCCCGCCCGAGCGCGAGGGCTTCGCGCCCTACTTCATCGCGCGGCACGGGGTCGGCCCAGGCTCGTGGACCTCGTGGACCTACAAGCGGCTGCCGAGGGAGGAGGCGGGCTGAGCTCGGCGATCTCCGCGAGCGAACCGGAAAACTCCGCTGCGCCTGCCAGCGGGACTGCATGCCCGGCCAGGTACTGGCCGTTCCTTCGGGAGGCTGGACATGCGGTCGAAGGGGTCACGCCCGAGCAGGCACACCTTGACTTGACAGCGTCCTCGACGTGTGCCATACTGAGGACATCAGCAACCGAGAAGCCCCGAGGGAGGCGAAGACCATGACGACCAAGCCCCTGCTCTTCCTGGACGTGGACGGCGTGCTCAACGCCTTCGCTCCGGTGCGTCCCCACGTGGTCAAGCACGCGGGCGGTCGCTGGGTCAAGGGCAAGTTCATCCCCTTCACCCTCCACTTCGACAACGAGGTGGCGGACATGGTCGATGCGCTCGCCGAGCACTTCGAGATCCACTGGTTCACGATGTGGAACCAGGCCGCCAACGCGGAGATCGCTCCGCTGCTCGGCCTACACGACTTCCCGGTCGCCGAGGCCGGTCACGACAGCGGCTGGGATGCCGCGCTCGCTGCGGGCACCCCGACTCACGAGATCCACCGCCTCTGGTTCGCGAAGACCCCGCTGCTCCCCGAGCACGCGGCCGGTCGCCCCTTCGCCTGGCTGGACGACGACCACTCCGGCTTCGATCGGACCTGGCTCGCGCAGCACGGCGTGGAGCAGCCCTTCCTGCTCGTCCGCACCGACGCCGACTACGGCGTGCAGTGGGACGATGTGGACGCGCTCATCACCTGGGCGCGCAACCTCGCGGCGGGCATGCTCACCAGCCCGAACAGCTACCAGGGCCTCAAGGCCACGGTGCCTGTGCACGACGTCGAGCCGGTGCTCTGGTTTGACGAGGACGAGACCCCCATCGACTGGGAGTCCGAGGAGGTACAGGGGTTCCTGGCCGCGTTGGAGGATGACTCGAAATGAGCACTCAGAACCTCGTGCAGCAGGCAGCAGCCGTGCAGGCGCTGTTCCTGCACATGGCGGTCAATCCTCCGCGCGGCCAGGTTTACGCCGATCTGGACGACCGCGAATGGCTGGCCTGGACCGCGCTCGGCATGATCGCCGAGCAGCGCGGAGGCCACCTCCGCTCGCGCCACCTGCTGCGGGCGGCGTCCCTGTTCAGCCTGTCCGACCAGGAGAACCTGGTCATCGCCACCGTCCTGCGCAACACCCTCATCGACCTGGGGAGCCAGTCGTGAAGCAGCGCAACACCCGCAACCGGAAGCACTGGGCCTTCTTCCGAAGGCTCCGTCCCGACTACCTCGTCCCGGAGTCCACGCTCCGCGAGGTCTACGACCGCAAGGTTGCCAAGGTCAACCGGCGAGCCGCCAAGGAGGCGTCATGACCACCATCACTCTCCACCTCCCTGTCCAGATCTCCGAGCAGGCGTGGGAAGACCTCATCGTCGGCTCGGGCTTTGACACGCTCTCGTGGTGGGGCGAGGTGCGCTACTCCGCCGAGACCGGCGTGCTCTCCGGCCAGGTCGAGGACCCTGCCGCCGAGGACGAGGGCGTGTACCTCGACTTCGAGGTGACGCTCCAGGAGATCGCCGACGCGGCCAGCTCGCTGGCGAAACGGGAAAACCGGATCGCCGAGGGCATCACCATGCAGGATCTCGACGCGGGCGACGTGGACGCGATCATGCAGGAGGCCGTGCTCGGCGAGCAGGTCTACGGCTGAGTTGCCGCTGTCAGTGTAGTGTGCTAGAGTTGCACTCATAAGCCACTAGGAGGCACACCATGAGCACCGACACCACCAGCACCTGCAAGGGCTGCGGCGTCACCATCTGGGTCGAGTTGGAGAAGGCGCTCGACGGGACGTACGCCTCCGTCTGGGCCTCCGAGGAGGGCTGGATCTGCGAGGCCGACGGCAACGAGCACCGGCCCGACAGCCCGGACAGCACCTACCAGCGCGATCTCGACTTCGCGACCGAGGGCATGAGCGCCAGCGAGTTGCTCGTGGACTCCGTCTTCAACGACGTGGTCAGCGACGTGGAGGCCAGCGGTCACAGCCGGGTGCGCGTCGAGCGCGACCTGCGGGCCTGGGTCGAGGAGGAGGGCGAGGAGCCTGAGACCCCCATGGACCCCGAGGAGGCGCTGACCTACGCGATCCTCGCGATCAACGACGCGGCTGAGCCGCAGGCCACCAGCGGCAATGACCGGCTCTACCTCGAATTCAACTCCGAGCGCGCGCTCGCGATGCTCGTGGAGATCCGCGAGTGGGTCATCGCGCAGGGCGACGACTTCATCAACATCGGCCTTGGAAGGGGCGAGTGATATGAGCGAGTCCAGCATCTACGTCGAGGTGCTCCCCGAGCACTCCGAGGCCGTCTTCCTCGTGCTGCGCGACCAGCGCGCCAACGGGTACAAGGAGGAGCACCTCCGGATCCCCAACGACCTCATCAAGACCGCCATCGAGCAGTTGCTCCGGGTCATGCCGGAGCCCGACGAGGTCAGCTCCGCCGCCGAAACGGTAAAGCCGAGCGGGTGGTGCGACGCTCACCAGACGACGCACTGAGGGTTGACGCTGTCTGACCCGTGTGTTAGAGTTACTTCCATCAGCCACCGAGGAGGACCCCATGGCGACCACGACCCCCGAGCCCCTGCTCCCCGGACACGACGTCCGCTTGGAGCCCATCTACGAGGCGTACGTCAGCGCGCTGGGCGACAGCGACAAGGCCGACAACACCATGGACTGCTCGTACTACGAGGGCCTCGTGGACGCCTACTACGACGTGCTCGTCACCCTGGGCGGGATCGCCCCCGAGGCCGAGGAGGAGGAGGTGGGCACCATGCCCTGACGTGAAGGGGTCCGCGCATCCCCTAGGGTTCCGTCTGAGCGCGGCGGGCGGAGCACGGCGAGCACGACACAGATGTCAGTCCTGTGTGATAGACTGACGAACGTCAAGCAGAGGGCACCGGGGAACAGCCCCACAGCCCCAGAAACGACGGAGAGACATCATGGGACTCGCACTCGACGTCCAGGGCCTCGCGGCGGTCGCCGCGCTGGCCGAAGCGCGCAAGGTCGAGAAGGCCGCTGCGCAGGCCGCTAAGGACGCGGCCGACGCCGTCCGAGAACTCCTCGGCGACGAGCGCGAGGGCACCGTTGCCGGTGTCGTCGTGGTGAAGATCAAGGAGGTCGTGCGCCACGACATCGACGGCAAGCGGCTCAAGGACGACGACCCGGACCTCGCGGCCCGGTATGACAAGGTCGTCCGGTACGACAAGATCGAACTCGCCTGACGAGACTCCGGGCCGGGTGCACCGACTCGCTTCCCACCTAGGGATACGCGACCCGCACCCGGCCCGGCCCCGCACCCCAGCTCGCGCTCGAAACGGGAAAGGAGCACGGCCATGAAGTCACGCGTCACAGCGGTCCAGGAGCGCCGCCGCTCCGGCGCTGCCGGTGCCCACGGGGATCGGCGCACGAAGCGCGTGCGTACTCGCGCAGCACGCAAGGCTGCTGCTATCAAGGAGTGGTGATGCCACTCCCCGGCCGCTACACCTTCCAGGCGTTCCTGCGCGCCATGACCGAGGAGGACTTCGACCTCCTCGCGATCTACAAGCCGCTCAAGGACACGCACGTCGTCATCACCGGCAAACTGGACGAGGGCGTCGCGCGCGAGACGTTCATCCGCTGGATGAACGAGTGGGGCGCGTCGGTGGACTCCGTCGTCCGTCCCTCGACGGACTGGCTGCTGGCCGTGGACCCCGACCGGATGACCTCCAAGCGCAAGGACGCCGCCAGGTACGGCATCACCGTGCTGGACGAGTACGGCTTCACCAAGATGCTCCACGACGCCCTGGAGCGCACCGAGCACGAGGCTGCGGCGCTGTCGGGCTACGTCGGGACCGCTCCCGTGCCGCCGCCCGTCTGGTTCGCCGACGACCCCGACCTGCTGCCTGACGGCGAGGACCAGGACGACCCGGATTTCCAGGACGACATCGCGCCGCTATCTGACCTCGGAGCCTGAACAATGGTGACCATGGAACGCACCGCGATACCTCCGCTGGGCATCGATGACCGCTGCGACAGGTGCGGCGCTCGCGCCTACCTCGCGGTGCGCATGCGCCAGGAGTCCGGCGTGCTCATGTTCTGCGGCCACCACGCGGCGGACCACATCCTCGCGCTGCTGGACGCCGAGCCCTTCGACCTTCGAGACGACACGCACCGCATCACCGAGGAGGCAGCTCCCGCGACCGAAACGGCAAAGTGATGAAGCGGTGGATGCTGGTCGCGGAGCCGGAGATCCTCCTCGATCGCGCAGCGCATGCAGCCGCCCTGGAGTGGAACGCGGCCTGGGTCTACGACCGGAGCAACCGGTACTGGACCCGGGCTTCTGCGTTCCGGGCCGGTGCTGCTCTCGTCCTGACCGACTGGGGAGCGCGCGGCGTGACCTTCCGCGTCATGCGCGTGCCGGTGGTCTGGTAGCCCGAACGGGTGTCAGAACTCTGACTGACTTGACGTGAACCGTCAAGTAAGTTAGTGTCACTACCAGAGACCACCGACAACGACGAAACGACGTGATCAAGCCATGACCGACAAGCCGCTCCTCCTCCTCGACATCGACGGGGTGATGAACCTCTTCCCGCGACCGCTCACCTTCGCCAAGCGCGCCAAGGGCGAGCCGTACCCGGAGATCCGAGACCACGCCGTGCACCGCGTGACGCTGCACGACGAGCAGACCAGCCCGTACATGATCCGCATCCCCGACGACGCCCCCGCGCTCATCGCGCAACTGGTCGAGCACTTCGACATCCGCTGGTACACCATGTGGAACGAGGCCGCGAACCGCGTCTTCGCTCCGCTCGCGGGCATCCCCGAGTTCGAGCACTTCGAGTGCGACTGGACCAGTGGGCGAATGGTCTACTTCGCCTCCGGCGCGCCCGAGTGGATGGACAAGTACATCTGGATCGCGAAGACCCCGCTCATCCCGTCCTACGTGGGCGACCGGCCGTTCGTCTGGATCGATGACGACAGCGCCCCCGTCGACAGCATGTACCTCAACGACCACACCGACGTCGGTCCGTTCCACCTCATCACGGTCGAGCCCCACACCGGGCTCACGCAGGCCGTCGTGGACGAGGCCATCGACTGGGCCACCGCGCTGGCCCGCTTCCCGTAGGAGATCACAGCATGACCGTCACCACGCCGCGCCCGCTGGACGTCGAGGAGATCGCACGCCGTCGCCGGAGCACCGAGTCGATGGCGAGCATCGCCAAGGACTACGGCGTCTCCCGCGAGCGCATCCGCCAGATCCTCGTCGCCGAGTACGGCACGACGTGGTCGGACGAGCTCTCCGCCGAGGCTGCGACCGAACGGGAAAACGCGCTGGCGAGCTGGCGCGCCGAGATCCTCGATCGCATCGAGTCCGGCGAGCCCGTGACCCGCGACACCGTCGTCAACGAGTGCCCCACCCCGGTGAACACCGTGGAGGACGTGCTCGGCGCGTACGCGTGGGCCGTCGCCTTCCCGCAGAAGTCGCACTCGCGCTACACCGACACCGAGATCGCGAAGTCGATGAAGCGCGTGTGGAGCAAGGCCGTCAAGCCTGCTCCGCTGACCCGCGAGGCGTACGACTCCAACCGCGACCCCGACAAGGACGTGTCCGGCGCTCGTATCGCGCAGCGCATGCCCTGGTCGGCAGCCTGCGAGATGGCGGGAGTGCCCTCGGGCAGCGCACGTCGCGAGACGTACTCGCGCCTGCCGGAGAACACCGCCGTCGAGTGGGTGGCGGCGTTCCTCGCGTGGTCCGTGTCGCACGAGGGGCGCGGCAGCGCAGCCGAGTACGACGTCTGGGCGCGCAGCCACGGCGGACCGTCCATGGGCGCTGTGCGGGCCGTCACGGGCTCGTGGAACGAGGCCCGAGCGCTGGCCGTCCCTCGCGTCGTCACCTGGCAGCGCGCAGGGTCGAGCGGCAAGTACCCGATGCCCGGCGAGTCCGGCACCACGCAGTACTCGCGTGACGACGTGCACGGCTGGCGCACCTTCCGGGCCAAGCATCCCGAGATGACGATCCGAGAGGTCGCCGAGAGCCTCGGGGTCGCGGAGTCGACGGTCCGGTACCACCTGGAACCGTAATGCGCTATCTTGAAGGGGAACGCACGACCCTTCCCTGAGAGAAACGGAATCCATCATGGCCCGTGCCGCAGCCGCTCCCGCCCCCGCGCCCGCCAAGGGCGTGGCCGAGCACCTGGGCGATGCCCTGCTCGTGCTCAAGAACGTGGACCTGCGCACCATCAAGAACCCGGCCGTCAAGAGCCAGGTCCGCGAGGCGCGCGTCCTGCTCACGCAGGCGCGCAAGGGTCTCAAGTAAGGTCCCAGCAAGACCCCGGAACCCCCGCTGCCACCCCCGTCGGCGGGGGTTCCGGCTGTCCGGGCGAGCTCGGCGAGATCCTGCGGGCGAACCGGTAAAGCTCGCGGCGGAGCTGGAGCTCGAACGCAGACTGGACTGGTCCTGATCGTGCTGTCTTAGGAGTGTGGTAGAGTTCTACTCATCAGCCAAAGGAGGCCGACATGTCAGACACCGTGAACGAGCGGCTGGAGTACCTGCGCGGAGAGATCCGCGCCGAGCGCATCAGTTACGGCGAGATCGCCGAGCTCCAGGGCCTCGCCGACAAGATCGACCCCGGCGACGTCGAGTTGCTGGAGTGGGCCGGAGTGCCCGAGCACCCGGACGTCCAGTTCGTGAGTCACGGCTCCGTCGTGCTGCTGAGCACCGGGACCGAGGAAGGTGCCGACTGGGTCGAGGAGAACGTCGGCTTCGAGTCGTGGCAGATGCTGGGCGGGTCCATCGCCTGCGAGCCGTGCATGGTCGGCCCGGTCATCGAGGGCGCGCTGAATGACGGCCTCACCGTATCGCTGGACGGCCGTGCCGTGATCAGCATCGAACCTGTCTGAGAAGTGTGCTACACTGGCACCATCAGTCTGAGGAGGGGACATGCTCATCAGCATCACGGCCATCGTGGTCACCGAGATCGTCATCCTCACCATCGCCATCCGCGCACGGATGAAGGGACACTGACCATGCTGGACCTCGGAGGGCTGCTCATCAGCCTGCTCATCACGGTCGCGCTGTGCGCGGCGTTCCTGTTCGGCAAGTACCTCGGCGCGGAGCAGGAGCGCACCCGCGCGGCCCGCACCCGTCGGCGCATCGAGAAGGCGAGGAAGGCGACGTGAAGACCATCGACTACGCGCGCATGCAGCGCGTCCACCCCAAGCAGAAGGCCGCGCTGACGCGCGCCGTCAACGCGTGGCGCAAGGGCGGCAAGGCGGACAACTCCGCCGTCGTCAAGGCGTGCCGCGACGCGGTGCGCGAGTGGGACGAGATCGGCTGCTGGCCCGACGACTGGTCGCGCTGGCAGATCGCGCTGAGCGACACGCTCCCGTGGCATTCGGACATGGACCTCCGGGACCTGTGATGCTGGACGACGACCCCTGGTATGACACACCCATGACCGTCGCGGACGAGCACCGCGAGTGGCACCGGCTCAACGGTCCGCCCGAGAGCACCGTCTGCCCGTGGGACTGCTACGACCCGCCCGAGCCCGACCGCTGCGTGATCTGCGCCGAGTACCTGCACGGTGACGAGCCGTGCTCCAACGCCGAGAAGGACTGGCACTTCGACCTCATGCTGCGGCGTCAGTCGGAGATGCTCCACGTGACCGGCGAGCAGGACCGCAAGCGCGCCGAGATGTCAGCGCTCGTGGATCCCTGGTTCTGAGCCTCGCTCCCGCGCTCGCGCCCGAAACGGGAAAGATCGCGAGCTCGGTGTAGTAGCCTGATTCGAGTCTTTTCGCGTCTGCGCTCTCCGGACCGCGCTGCCTCGGCGGCTCCCGCTCCGTGAACGCAACGGGCATCGCCGACCGCGATGCGCCCGGCACGGCATCGGAGGACCCGTGAAGGTACTCGCCCTCATCCTCGCGCTCATCGGCGTCGGCGGAGCATCGGCAGCAGCCGCTCCCTCGACGCCTTCCTACGTTCCGCCCCAGACCGTCACCGCCGCCCCTGTCGCGGCGCGTGAGACCTTCGACCGACCGCCGCGCATGACGCACACCGTCATCGTGGTGAAGCCCGCTGCGGCCCCTGTGAAGGCCGCGAAGCCCGTCGTCAAGAAGAAGCCTGCGAAGAAGCACAAGACCGTCACGACCGCGCGCGTGCGTGCCAACCTGGACCGTGGCATCCTGCCGTCGGCCTACACCGGCCCGTACTACGACGCGCGCTACGAGGCGTTCCGACGCTGCGTGGTGAAGCGTGAGAGCGAGGGCCGCTACGGGGCGAGGAACCACTCGTCCGGAGCGGCTGGCGCGTACCAGTTCATGCCCGCGTGGACGCGCACCATCCAGAAGTGGACCGGCGAGCACAAGCCGATCTACGCCATGTCCCGCTACGCGCAAGACCTCGCGTTCTGGCGGGCGTTCAACCACGGCAAGGGCGCGCACAACTGGGCCGGAGGCCGCTGGCACTGCTGAGCACAAAACGCTGGCGTGCTCTGCCATGCTCGACGCATGGACGAGCACGTCAGCGCGCAGTGCCTGATCGGGAAGTGCGGGGTCTGCCCCGATCCCGAGTGCCAGCACCGCTGCCATCGCGCAGCTCGGGGCACGTCTGCGGGCGAAACGGTAATCCGCGCGGTGGAGCTCGCGCGGACGCTCGGCGTCGCGGCGGTCGTGGGTGCTGTGGTGCTCGCGGTCGCGCTGCCTGTCGCGACGCTCGCGTCGGTGCTCGGCGCGGTAGTGCTGGCCCGTCGCCCGGAGCACGTCGTCCTGGTCTGGGACGAGACTTGACAGCCCTCGCGGGCGTCGGTTAGCGTCCTCCACGTCGCACCGCGTGACCCTCGGGAAGCGCCGCGATGCGCAGTCGGAAGCCCTCGGGCAACGGACACGCGCTAAGGTCGACGGCCTTCGGGTACGAGACCGAGGACCGGCCCGCGTCTCTTCGGAGGCTGCGGGCCGTTTCCTTGTCAGGACGCTGCAAGGCCCCCGGGTCTGAGCCGAGGGCCTTGTCGAACGGTGCTGGGTGTCGCGGAGAGCCAACGCGGATGACGTCACGCGGCCTTGGCTGCTGAGGACAGGACGTCGCAGGTGTGGGTGCTGAGCAGGTGCGCGGAGTGCGCGGAGGCTGTGTCGTGGTGGCAGGTCTCGTAGCCGTACCAACCGCAGGTGAGGCAGTGGGCCTTGACGACGGCGGTGGGCTTGTAGCCCACGACCTCGACGGTGAAGGTGCTTCCGCTGATCGTGGTGATCGTCATGGTCCTCGCCCCTCTCGTAATGAGATAAAACTAGCACACACCCCCTACCGTGTCAAGGCAGGGAGCGTGTGCTCGGAGCGCAAGGGGTCAGAGCGGGACGTCGGACTCGGAGAACCCAGGACGCAGCGCGACGACCTCGGCGTAGTCGAACCGGGCGTGGTGGGCGCAGAGCTTCTGCGCGTAGCCCGCGCCGTCGAACGGGACGACCTCAATGTCTGCGGTGGCCGCGCAGTAGTTGCAGCGGGCCGGTGCGAGGAGGGCGATCACGGGTCAGCCCTCCAACGATGCGCGCAGCGGCGTGACCCAGAAGTCCTCGTCGCGCAGGTAGTCCTCCGCATAGCACAGAGCGTCGTCGCCCGTGTCGAACGGGCCGAGCGCGGTCACGCCGTCCACGGGGTTTCCCACCAGGATGATGTGCATTCCAGGCATGGTCTCTCTCCTCACTTGTCGCCGCGCGCTTCCGCGACGGTGTCGGGCTCCCAGGCCGCGCCGGAGGGCAGCGGCTCCTCGCAGCAGTCGCAGACGCAGTCGCCGTTGTGGTCGGCCAGCAGGGCGCAGCGGTGCTCGCCGTAGCGGTCGGATGCCGTGGCGTTGCAGTACGGCTCACGGGCGAGGGACTCGCGCAGGTTGGCGTCGGAGTCAGCGTTCATGGTGCGCACGTATGCGGATGCCGGGAAGTGCTTGGCGTCTCCGTCGATGCGGTTGGTCATCGTGGGCTCCGATGCGGTGGTCGTTGTCATGGGATAAACGTAGCACACTCCACTGACTTGTCAAGTCTATGCGGTCGAGCAGTCTCGGGCATGCGGCGGGTGCCTGGCGCTGCGCGTTCACCGGTTCGCTCGCAGGATGGGCAGGGCGCGCAGCGCGCAGCGCGCGTTCGAGCGCACAGGCAGGACGTCGTGCTCGCGCACGTGCTCGTGCACGCGCAGCACGTGTGCTCGTGGGCACGTCGAGCGCACGCTGGACGCGCACCAGAGGGGAGGCTGGGCGCCCACCAGAGAGCCCGAAACTGCACAACTGGGCCTCGCGCCCTCCCCTGTACGCAAGCGACTCACAGGGCTTCCACACGCCTTCCACGCGCCTTCCACGCGCCTTCCATGAGCATGCACGCGCGCTGTCCACGCGCTGCGCAGAGCACGCGCGTGCTCGTGCTCGTGCTCGCGCGAGGGAGGGAGCTGGCCTCGTGAGATCCCTTGTGACACAAGCACTCTCAGACCTCGTGCTCGTGCTCGTGAGTGCTCGTGAGCGCTCGTGAGCACACGCGCAGGCTCGTGACAGAGCACGCGCAGGACTTGGAAGGCAGGTGGAAGGCAGGTGGAAGGTCCGTGACAGGCCCATGAGTGCGCGCGCGTGCTCGCGCCCGTCGTACGTTCTCGCGCAGCACGTGCTGGGCCTGTGCGCGCACGTGCTGGGCGGCATCGGCGGTCCGCACCGGACGGCATGCCTGCGGCGGTTTCGATCCACCGAATGGATCTTGGTCGGGGCTGGAAGCTACGACTGGGGGGGGGGGGGGGGGGGGGGGGGGGGGGGGGGGGGGGGGGGGGG
>JACDJC010002396.1_pt1 | contig 14791 bp, 17 predicted proteins | sample 7454191 | NCBI WGS metagenome assembly JACDJC01 (sample SAMN14253291, study PRJNA609438) | sludge metagenome | isolation source: sludge after 25d culture with pyrite and EDTA | collected 2018-12-20 | reverse complement strand
TGCCATGACAGGAAGATTTTGTCAAGTGCTTTGTATAAATTTTATGCCGTATTTACAGGATGTTAGGTCTGCTGGATTTTTTACGATGAAATCATCCATCGCCATGCTGTGTCAGCCACTGGCGGCCCTTGTCGGTCAAGCGGTATTTCTGCAAGCGGCTGTTGGGCTTGTCGGGAATGGTCATCTCAATCAGGCCGTCGGTCAGGGCCGGTTTGAGGTAGCGCTCGCGGAAGGATTTGCGGTCCGAAAGCCCCAGGGCGGATTGCAGCGCCTCGCGGCCCATCTCGCCCCGGATCGCCGCCATCAGTTCGCCGACTTGGGGGGTGACTTGAGGGCTGACTTGGGGGGCAGTGGTGGTCACCGTATCCAGAATCATCCGCAGCATGAAGGCGATAAACGGAGCGGAATCGGTCTTTTGGGTGCTTTCCTGAATGGCGTGGTAATACTCGGGCTGGTGTTCGAAGATCAGGCTTTCCACCGGGATGTCGGCAAACAGGGGATTCCAGCGGGTCAGAATCAGGCTTTGCCACAGCCGTCCCATGCGACCGTTGCCATCGGCAAAGGGGTGGATGAATTCGAACTCGTAGTGAAAGACCGAACTGGCGATGAGCGGATGGGCGTCGGTAGCAACCAGCCAGGCGAACAGGTCGGCCATCAGATGCGGCACCCGGTCCGCGGGCGGGGCCATGTGAATCACCTGCTGGCCTGCCATCACGCCAACGCCGCCGTGCCGATACACTCCCGCCTCGTCGATCAGACCGGACATCAGAATCCGGTGCGCTTCCAGCAGATCCTTTTCCGATGAGGGTTTCCAGGTGTCGAACCGGTCGTAGGCGGCCAGGGCGTTTTTCACCTCCTGCACCTCGCGGGGCGGGGCGATGACCCGCTTGCCCTCCAGAATCGCGGTGATCTGCGCTTCGTTCAGGGTATTGCCCTCAATGGCCAGCGAGCGGTGAATGGTGCGGATACGGTTGATGCGCCGCAGCCGCAAGGCTTTCGCCTGGTCGGTGAGCACGGCCAGCCGCCCGATGGCCTCGCTGATCGAGGCAACCCGGTTCAGGATCTCGGGGGTTATGGTGTAGGGTGGCTGGTAGGCGCTCATATGCTTGCCTGTCAATGGGCGTTGTCGTTCGCGCCCGGCGCATCCTCGCCCTGAACGACGGGTTTGCCGTCTTTCCAGGTCACGGCGTACTGCCCCAGTCGCCGCTTTTTCTCCAGCGTCTTGCCGACGGCCTGACGGAGCGTTTCCAATTGCCGTTGCCCTTCCGGGGATGGCGTGGTTTTGTGTTTGGTATTCATTGGTTGGCCTCCTCAAGCAGAAGCTGATAGTCGTCGTCATGTACGATGTCGCGATTGCCTCCGCGCTGCTCGAAGACCAGCACCGGGCTTTCCCCGTCGTTCATGAAACAGGTGCAGCTATCTGCGCGATGGCTGAAATCGTTCAGTAGATGGTTCAGACTTCGCAGAAAGCGCCGCTCGATATCCGCCACCGGGATGTTGTGCCCGCCGTGCGCGCCCCGTTCAGCCAGGCGCAGTTTCGACATTTCGACACTTGGTAGAGCCAAATTGATAAAGAAAGTTAAACCTGGCCACCCATAAAGACAAGAAGAAAACAGCGAATCTGGCCAGTTGTAAGATTTTTCAGATACATCCCAACGACAACCGGTAAGTAAGCCATCAGAAGACCAGCATAAAAAAATCAGCCACCGCCCGACACTTTCTCCGTCTCTCCGGTAAGTAAGGGCATAAACCAAAACGAGGAGCGACCGACCATGGATATCAACGACCTGTTTGACGGAATCATGAAAAGTATCAACCAGTTTGCCGACGAGATCGCCGAACAGCGGCTGTAGGAAAAAATGCAGGAAACCGGACGAGATCCGGAGAATGGGGGCAAGAATGCGTAGAATTTTGAGGCGAAATAGAAGCAGGGGATGACAGGTTTCCCGAAAAGGCAGTGATCAGGGCGGTAGCGCCGACACTGTAAAAGAGTCGCAAGTGGCTGACAATAAGCTTAAAAATAAAATCGGCCCAGTAACCGGGCGCGATTAGTGGAGGGGGCTGACTTTTCTAAATGGTGGAGGCGGCGGGAGTTGAACCGTCGTTTTGTGACCTAACCTATTGAAATTATTGAGCGAGGGGATGTGCTACACAGATTTTGCACCAATTCAAAAGGCCGCCTGGGTGACCCGGGCGGCCTTTTGAATTGGTGCCTTCAGAGGGTGTTGAGGTAAGCGGTTTCGATGTCTTTGGGTTGGATGCCCAGGTAGCGCATGGTGATGTTGGGCCGGCTGTGACCCAGGGCCTGCATGATCACACCGATGTCGGTGCCGAAGGTGGTTCGCTGGTGATACCCCCAGGTTTTGCGCAAGCTATGGCTGCCGTAGTTCTCCTTGAGGCCGACGCGTGCGCACCAGCCTTTGACCAGACGGTGAACGTGCGGGACCGTGATTGCGCCGCCACCTTTTTGAGAGGGGAAAAGCGGGGCGGCATCGGCCGGGTTCGGATGCTTTGGAAGCCATGCGGCCACTGCCTCGACGCAAGCCTGATTCCAGGTGATGGGGCGTGGTGCTTTGCGACCGGCAGTTTTTTTTTCGTTGATGCGCAGCAGGTCGCCGACTTTCAAGTGGCGGACCTGGCCGACGGTCAAGCGCACCAGGTCGGAGGCGCGCAGCGCGACGTTGATGCCCACGGTAAAAAGGCAAAGGTCGCGGGGGCTGTCGGAGAGCAGGCGCTTAATGTCGTTGATTTTGGCCTTGCTACGGATTGGGGCCACCGTGATGGTTGATCCTTTCTCGGGATGGTTTGGCATCGTCGGACCTCTTGTGGGTGGGGGATTGGTCGTTGTCAGATTATTGGTAGAATGTATTAATATATTTCAAAATGATATAAAAAATGATATTTGTCAAGAAAAAAGCATTAATTGCCCGATATGAACCAAAAGATCACATTTTATCGGAAGTTTTTTCAAGTCGTTCGTCTGAATTTTTAGTTAACTTACTGTAATAAGGGATAATAAAAGCTTTTTAAAAATGTCATCTTTTGAGTAATAGTTGGCATTTCTGCCGAGGTCGGCCTGGATTCTGGTCGATTCTTGAGATCGCCGAGGTGACCCGGCTGGCCGAGAACGAAAGCGTTTGGCCGAGGGGTGAATCGGCTCAATGGGACTGGGTCCAGGTTGCCGCCCGTGGTGGTTGACCCCTCAGCTGGCGTCGGGTCAACTCCATGGGCAAGGGCAGGGTAGGGCGAGTCATGGTCGTTTGGCTCCCCAGGATTTTCGGGTTATGGACGCACGGTCACAGACGAGGGCAGGTCGATGACTCAACGGCCTCCAGGTGCCAGGAGAACTTGGATGGCCGGAGTGTTGGGAGAGCATCCGCCAGCAGGCGTGGGGCTTCAGAGCTGGGCTTCTTTACCGGCGATCAGCAGCCGTAGCCCTTTGGGCGGCTGGCTGGCCACTCGATGCTTTCGTTGCCAGGCGCAGCAGGACAAGGGAAAAAGTGGAAAACAAAAACCCCGGGACGTGGGACTCCTCCCCCCCTGTATCTATTGGGTCGGCGCGAGAATTTGAAAATTCAAGCCTGTTCTCGGGAAGGAATCGTAACTTGCTATGCCTATGGGAAATGGGATCGTAGCCCATTGATCAACATGTCGAAATATTTTGCGACACGATCGTACCCGGTCTCAAACAGAAGGTCGCTTTGCAGGATATCTAAAACAATCGCGTGACCCTGGGTTGCCGTTGCCTGTTTGTCCAGAATTTCCAGGATCACCTCGAGGGTCTTTGGTTTTATCATCCTGGCGATGTCTCTTCCTGTCAGATAGGCGGATGCGAGGTCGAAATCATAGCCTGCCTCTTCCATGGCGTCGTTTTCTTCACCAAAGACCCGATCGAGGTTGCCGGCATCCAGGTATGACCTGAGGATGAAAAATAGATCGGCGGCATCCTTGCGGCGACGTGTCGCATCGTCGTTCCAGGAAATCAGCTTCAGCATCGCAAGGCCTGCCAAACTGACCACGTGGACTAGAAGATCCGGATTCAATCCGATTTTTACTCGCGACGCATGCTCGTAGCATTCCCGGAAACCAAGGACACGCATTCTTATATCGCAGGTCGGCGGCCAGGCGATGGTGCCTGTTTCATCGGCTATGGGTCCAAAGGGGATGATGTCCACCGGCAAGGAGCCTTGATGCCAGATGCGTTGCTGCTGTTTGGGATCTTGAGTGAAAGAGGGCCTACTGAGCAAACCGCGTTTCAAGCCAATGAAGAGGTCCCATCTGTCCAACAAAACCGCCACATCGAGATCCAGCGTTGCCCTTGGGGTGACGAGGCGATGTTGATGTTCCAGAATAATGTCTCTCGCCGTTGCACCTACAACGAAAAAGGGCACTTTCAGTTCGGCTGCCGTTTCGTGAATTTCCCGAAGGGCCGTGATAATTCTTGGGGGTATGCTACCGGACAAGTCCGGCCAGGTATCGTTCATGAATCACCTTTGCCGTTTCGATGTTGCGCAAGTCTCCGGTTGCCAGCAGGTCGGCGTAGATCAGCAGCGGCGGCACCACGCCCTGGCCAGCCAGCTCGTGATCGCAGTGCCAAAACGGCGTCAACACCTCCACTGGGCCATTGGGAGTTTTGCGGAGCCTGTTTTTGAAAACCAGCTGCTCCAGGGGGGCGTCTGTATAAATGACCGCCTTGGCCGGCTTCAGGAGTCCGGTAAGATGGGCGGCTGCGATTTCTGCACCCCATTCGGCACCAAAGTCGGTGATCTGAACATCCTGCCACCATTGCTGTCTGTCCGTTTCGAACCGGTCTCGCGCCAGCTTCGGGCGAAGCTGCTCCGGGTAGGCCTCCACCCAGCGTTTGAGCAAGGTTCCCACATTGACAAGGCGCCTTTTTCCCCTTTCCTGTTCGATCAGATAACCGGCTTTTTTCAGGTTTTCCATGCATCCGCCGACCGTGCCCAAGGCGACGCCGGCGGCTGCGGCGATTTCCCGATAGGTGCGGTTGAGCATCTCAGGAGCGATGAGCAGGATGAAAATGATGCGCAGGCCTCCTGGCCGAAACAACCGTCCCTTGATGGGGGGGAGGGCCTTTTCCTTGAGTCGATTGCCCTTGATGAAGATATACAGCGGCGGTTGAGCGACATAAGCGTTTCCGGCAGCGTCCATGAAAAAAAGATCCAGCTCTCTGAGCAGGTCGGCGACTGGCTCCGGGACATGCCGTGCGACAATCAGCCGTTTTTCCCGGTCGGCCCCTTTATCGTGCTTGATCAATGCGGCCGTTTCACGGGTCACTCGCGGGTGAGCTTCCACCAGAAAACGCCATGCGGTCCCCTGATAGGTGAGGCGGATCACTCCCTCAGCCTGAGTGCCTTCATCGCCGGGCTGCGGCAGATATTCGACCTTGAGACCGGTAGCGTCATGGAATTCAGCTACTGCCTTCTTTATGTATTCTATTTTTTTTTCCATTGTCGCTCACACGTCATGTTCAATAAATTGAAATGTTCAAGAAAATAGAAAATAGTTGAAAATTGAACAGAACGCAAGGTAAATTCATTGGCGCCAGAAATCTTGAATCAGAAATTCATCAAACCGCGAGCGTCTTTTAGCAGGAGGAGAAGCTGTCGTTCGCGCAGCGGTGAAGGAATGAAGCCGAAACGCAGGTAAAAGGAAGCTGCCGCATCGTCCAGGGGATGGGTCATCAGGGCGCGGATTCCCGCATGGTCCGCGATGGTCAAGGTGCGCGTGATGGCATCCTGGAGAAGGCCCCTGCCGATGCCGCGGCCCTGATAGCCCAACGAAACGGCGAGACGGGCCAGGAGAACCACAGGAATCGGATACCGGCCCATACCTTTGCCCAGACGTGCCGGCGCCTCGGTCGGCTCCACTTGGCCGACGGTCAGACTGTAGTAGCCGACGACCTCGGCGTTACTTGTCGTCACCACAAAGGTTTTGGCGGAGCCGCCGGCATTGGCAGCGTAGGCATGGCGCCGCAGCCAGTCGTTCAAAACGGGTTTGCCGCAGTCGAAGGATTCGAGGCGATGCTGCCCGGACAGCGGCACTGGCGGGTGCAAGGTCACTTTTCGTCCCAGGGCGCTTTCTTGGCGAACAAATCCCGCAGACCGCTGTTTTCCGCCGGCGGCTGATCGAGGATTTCCATCAGACGCTGATAGCGCTCGCTGTCCACCAAAAAAAGGCGCTGGTCCAGCAAGGTCTCTTCTGCCGCCCTGAAGGCGCTGTCCAGGATGAACTCGGTCAACGATTTGCGGCTCACCTCGGCGGCCCGCCGCAGGAGTCGTTCCTGCTCCGGCGTCGCTCGCAACCCGAGTCGGGCCGTTTTCGTTTCACGGTTCGTACTCGCTTGTGTTGTATCCATGGGAAAGGCCTCTCATTTTTGTTGCCAGTGATTTATTGTTAGTACAATAAGCGTACAACGTCAAGTCTTCTTGGGAAGGAACTGTCTGCCTTGAAATCTGTTTATTCTTCATTTTTGCCGTTTTGATTTTTTTCTTGACGGCGACAGTAGAACTGTATAAAAAAAGTGTCATGAAAACAGATCCCAAAAGATTCACTATAGAAGAGATCTGCGCGCTGGTCGAAATGAACAAGCGCACGGTTCGGTATTATATCCAAAAGGGCCTGGTGGACCGACCGGAGGGTGTCGGGAAGGGCGCTTTTTACAACTACGGACACCTGGAGCAGCTGCTGGCGATCCGTAAATGGAAGGCGGCAGGGTTGTCCCTGGAGCGCATCCAGGAGATCCTCGTAGGCGAAAAGGGGGGCACTGCCAACGACAAGCCGATTCCGCCGCCGCTGTCCAAAAAGCAGGGACAGGTTGAAGTGTGGAGCCACATGCACCTTGGCGACGGCGTCGAACTGCACATCGAGCCGAGGCGGGCGGGATTGACTCCGGAGCAGGTCCGAGCGCTGTTTCGGGAGGTCATGGGACTGTACGGCAAAATCAGAGGGGAGGGACTGCGAGATGGGTAGAACAATGGCTGCGCCGGTGCTGGAGCCGGTGGAAGATGGCAAAATCGCGCTCCAGTCGGTGCGTGTCGATGCCAGAATCGAAGATCTGCTCTGCGAAGTAACCACCCGGCAGGTTTATAGCAACCTGGAGAAGGTCAACATCGAGGCGGTTTACACGTTTCCGCTTCCCCTTGGGGCCGTTTTTCTGGACATGGCCATCAAGACCTCAACCAAGCAGCTCAAGGGCATCGTCGTTGAAAAGAGGGAAGCCGAGGACCGCTACGAGAATGCCGTAACCGATGGGGACACGGCGATCATGCTCGAACGGACCGATGCCGGCCTTTACACGATGAACGTCGGCAACCTGCTGCCCGAAGAGACCATCGAGATGAGGATGAAGCCTTCCTGGATGGCCTGTTTCATGGTGTAGCTGTGGAACGGGTGGTGCTTCACGGTGCCGTCGGGTTGCGGGTCCGGCTCGCCGAAGATCTCCAGGGTCTTGTTCTTGGGAGTCGCGGTGAAGGCGAAGTAGCTGGCATTGGTCAACATCTTCCGGCCTTCCATGATCTTGTTGATCTTGTCCTCGACCGTCTCTTCCCCCTCGTCATCAGAGCCGCCGTAGGGCGCGGTCTCTTCCAGTACACGATTCATGGCGGCGGTGGTCTTGCCACCCTGGCTGGAATGGGCCTCGTCGATGAGGATGGCGAACTTGCTCTGGCGGTGTTCGTCGCCGATCTCATCGAGGATAAACGGAAACTTCTGCACGGTGGTGATGATGATTTTTTTACCGGCCTTGAGGAAGCGGCGCAGGTCGCCGGAATGCTCGGCATGGCCGACGGTGGCGGAAACCTGGGCGAACTGCTTGATGGTGTCGCGGATCTGCTTGTCAAGCACCCGCCGGTCGGTGACCACGATGACCGAATCAAATAGCGCCTTGCTCTCGTGCTCCAGCCCCACGAGCTGGTGCGCCAGCCAGGCGATGGAGTTACTCTTACCACTGCCCGCCGAGTGCTGGATCAGGTAGCGCCTGCCGATGCCGCTCTCAGCGGCATTGGCCAGCAGCATGCGCACCACCTTCAACTGGTGGTAGCGAGGGAAGATCTGCTTGTACCTCTTTTTGCCGGTCTTCTCGTCCCGTTCCTCCACCACCTGGGCGTAGTTTTCCAGGATATCGGTCAACCCCTCCTTGGAGAGGGTCTCCTTCCACAGGTAGTCGGTTGCGAGCCCGGCCGGGTTGGGCGGATTGCCAGCGCCGTCGTTGTAGCCCTTGTCGAAGGGCAGAAACCACGAGCCCTTGCCCTTGAGGTGGGTACAGAAACGCACCTCGTGATCGTCCACGGCAAAATGGACGGCGCAACGGCCGAACTGGAACAGTAGCTCCTTCGGGTCGCGGTCGCGCTGGTACTGCTGCACGGCATCGAGCACCGTCTGTTTGGTGAGTTTGTTCTTGAGTTCGAAGGTGGCGATGGGCAGGCCGTTGATGAACACGGCCATGTCGAGGGAGAGCGCGGTCTTGTTGCGGCTGTGATGAAGCTGGCGGGTGACGCTAAAGATGTTGGCCGCGAACCGTTCCGTCGCCTTCACGTTGCCCGGCGTCGGCGTGCCGTAGAAAAAGTCCACATGGGCCGGGCCGTGCTTGATGCCGCCACGCAGCACGTCCACCACGCCGCGTTTGGCGATCTCTCCCTGAAGGCGGTGCAGGAACTGGGTGCGCTTGGGGCTGTCGTCGTTGACGCCGAGGGCTTCATACGTATCGGGCTGGGTGGCGGATAGAAACTGAAGCAGTTTGGCAAGATCGACGGCGTGTTCCCGGTCGAAGTCCTGCGGGTCGCCCTGAACGTATCCAGCCTCGTTGACCAGCGATTGGACAATGAGGCTTTTCAGCCCTTTTTCGGTGGTATCCGTCGTCATATCAGCCCCCCGGCGCATGCTCTCGTCCCAATTGAAGTGGGCAAGAGGTGATTGCACACTTTCTCGCACCGGTGGCGCGAGTTTTCTTGACTCACTGTCGTGCTGCGGCGTGAATCAACTTCACGAATCACTCGCCCGCCGAGGTGTTCTGCCGCTCTTCGACGACCTGTCCATCCTTCCACAGCACAACGCCCGCACCCACTTGCCTTGCCTTCTGCCGGGCCTTGGCCGCCGCCCGCTTCATGGCGATTTCCGCTGCTGCCAGGTCGGGGTCGCGCTGTTTATCGCCCTTGCCGGAATCAACCGTCTGCTTGCTCATGTTTTCACTCCTTCTTTGATCAGCACCGGCTCACCGCCGGAATTGTCATAAAGCGCCCATTCATCGACCACCGGTTTGTACAGCGTTTCGAAATTACGCAGCCCGCCCGCGAAACGCCGCCGGATGACCCGCTCGGGGATATTGTGGCCGCCCTCGCGCACCCGTTGCCGTACCCGGGCCACGGCCAGTTCCGGCGAAGCCAACCGCAGAAAGAACAGCTTGACGATGTAGCCCTGCTCCCGCCAGCCGGGAATGAGCCCGGCATAGCCCCGACCGCTCAGGGTGGTCTCGAAGGCAAAACTCTCGCCGCGCCGGACATGGTTGTGAATCTCCTCCAGCATCAGCCGCCCGGCGCGAAAAGCCGCCCGCTCCGGCTCGAAGGGGGCGAGCCCGGCGGCGATGAGGTCGGCGTTGACGAAGGACGGGCAGTGGGCCTCCTTGGGTAGGAATTCCCCGGCAAAGGTGGTCTTCCCCGCGCCGTTGGGACCGGCGATGATGAGGATTTTCTTCTCCGGCGAGGTTTTGTCAGTCGGTTTCATCCATATCCCCCTCGTCATCGATCACGTCATCGGCATCGGTGGTGTCCTCTTCCAGCGCCAGCAGCTCTTCATCGGCAACCTCCGGCACCTCGATGCGGCGCACATCCACCTGACCGGTGACCACATCGGAAATCAGCCGGGTGCGGTATTCGCGCATCAGCTCGATCTCACGTTCGGCCCTTGAAATCGCCTGGCTGATCTCGGCGCACTTCTCATTGATATGCGCAATAATCGCCCGCTGTTCCTTAAGCGGTGGCAACGGTATCACCGTGGCTTTAACTGCCCCTTGAGGCAAACCTACAATCGTTACGCCATTCGTTGCGACTCTGAACTGCCTTGAAACGGCAGAGGATGAAAATGCTCTTAGAAGGAATTTACTCTCAATGGCAGACGCAAAAGGCCGTATCAAATAAAGGTGGTAGGCACACAGAACTCCGGGCAACGATTCAGGCACGTAAGAAGGAACGCCAATAACTTCAGGATTCAATGAATCCTTCGTGATAATTAAATCTCCAGTTTTTAGCTCAAAATTACGAATTTCATGTTTTGAGGCGGTGGCCTTCATGAAGTCTATTTTCGGAGTGATATGCTCGTTTTTATATATGTTCACATTGTTGCAGAGCATGACCGGGACTTCGTCCTCGTTTGTGTTCTTGTCGACGCCACTTGCCCTGACCGCCGCCAGCGTGCGGAGCCGTCTGGCCTCCCAATGCTCCGGAATATCTCCGATCCATTCCACACCTGAAGGGCGAAGTTTGAGGGGTGAAGTGGGAAAAGCCTCAAGCCGTTCCTTTCCGTCTTCACCCTTCACCCTTCTCACTTCACACTTCCCCGTCACGGCCTGGTTGATGACGTTCTGCTTCTGCTCCTTGAGCAGTTCGATGAGCCGCCGCTTGTTGCGGATGAATTTGTTGATCTGGGCTGCTTTCCAGTCGAGGAAACGGGCGATTTGGGTTTGTTCTTCAATGCTTGGCAGAAACAGGGGCAACAAACCAAGGGTTGTTTGGTTGGTCGAAGCAAGGTTTGTCGTTCGTTTTGAGGTGAGATAGAAATAGGAACGCCCATGATGACTTTCCATCATTCTTGATAAAAACCCTGGTATCAGGCTGGCAAGAGCAGGTCGAATAGCAAAAATATGATTCTGGTGCAGGCAGTGTTCTATCTCGCCAGTCCAAATTGCGCCACGGCCAAGCTTGTCAATGTCGCCGCCTTCAGTGATGACAACATCGCCATTTCTTAATTCTGACGATTCAGCCTCTTTGGCAGGAACGGCGACCGTCTTTATGTGCTTGAGATTGAGAAATCCGTTTTGCACATTTGCCACGCGCAAATACGGTCTCTCGACGAGAACGGCCTTCTCGTACCGCTTCCCGAGCGTGACGCCAGTCTGAACATGGGACACCCGCTTTAGTTTTGTCTCATCCCAATGCACCGGAATCTTCCCCAGCCACGGAACGCCGGAATCCTTGTATTCTGGATAAGGGGCCAGCTTCATCACTTACGCCTCCCGGTTTTCCAGCCGTTTGCGGGAAAGCTCTATGGCGGCGTGGAACTTCTGCCGCAAAACCTCACGGGGCGGCAGTTCGGTCAGATACTCCGCCACATGAATACCGGACTGGCCGAGTTCCAGCAGTTCAATACGCTCATCATCCTTGCCGGAGCAGAGAATAATCCCCAGCGGCGCCTCCTCGCCCGGTTTACGCTCATATCTGTCGAGCCAGCGCAGGTAGAGGGCCATTTGCCCAAAATGGTCGGGCCGGAACTTGTCCAGCTTCAGTTCAATGGCGACCAGTCGCCGGAGACCACGGTGAAAGAAGAGCAGATCAAGGTAAAAATCATCGCCGTCCACGGTCATGCGTTTCTGACGGGCAATGAACGAAAACCCCGCGCCCAGTTCAAGGAGAAAGGATTCCATTTCCCGCAGAATCGCGGCTTCGAGGTCTTTTTCCGGATACGTATCCTTGAGCCCGAGAAAATCAAGGAAGTAGGGATCGCGAAAAACCAGATCAGGAGTCAACAGGTCCTCTTTCCGCAAGGCCTCCAGCTCAAAGCGGGCCAGATCCTCGGGTTTGCGGGACAGGGCGGTGCGTTCGTAGAGCATGGAGCCTATTTTGCCCCGAAGAGTGCGAACACTCCAGCGCTCCACCCGGCACATTTCAGCGTAAAAATCACGCTGCAGAGGCTTTTTCAACGGCAAAAGTTCCTTGAAATGGCTCCAACTCAATTGTCGTGACAGTGTAGCGACAATCCGTTCTTCCGGAAAAACCTCGGCAAACTGGATCATCCGGCGTAAATTCTTTGCCGAAAAACCGTTGCCATAGTCTGCCGTCAATTGTCTCGACAACGTAGCGACAATCTCCTCGCCGTAATTTGCCCGTTCACACCCCAGCACGTCCACTTGAATGCGTTGACCGATTCGCCAGTAAAGCAAGGTCAAACCGGTATTGACGGCAACGGCAACCGTTGCGCGGGTCTCTTCGATCAGTGCCCGGATATCGCCAACCAGAGAGTCGGCGGAAGGGAGTCTGTTGTTTTCCGGAGCCTGAAGGGAGTCCTTTTTCATTTTTCCGCCTCCCCGACAATCTGTTCCAGAAGGCCTTCAGTCTCCTGTTGCAGGGCGTAGATGTCAGCTTTGATCTCTTCCAGAGTGCGCATGAGCGCGGGTCGGTAGAAATGGCGGGTGAAGGAGATTTCGTACCCCACCTGTGTCTTGTCCGGGTCGATCCAGGCATCCGGGGTGTAGGGCAGCACTTCACGCCGGAAGAACGCCTCGATGCCGCCTTCTTCCAGCAGCGGCACCTGCTCGCTGTCGCGCAGGGCGGTATCCGGCTCGTATTCGACCACGGAAAAAGGGTGAAGGGCGAGGTGTGAAGGGTGAAGTTTGTCCTTTTCACACTTCAAACTTCCCACTTCAAACTTCCCGGTCATCGGTTCCGACGTTGTCTTTCCAGGCTTATGCACTTTCTTGATGACCGGGCAGGCGTCCTCGCGGGTGTCGCAGAGATTGCTCTGCAGCAGCTTCTTGCGCTTGGCGGTGAGCTTGACACCGTGCTTGTCGGCATCGGTGTCGCAGGCAGCCATGAAGGCATTGAAATCGAGGTGCGGCCCGGCTCCAAGCGTCTCGGACACGCGGCGGGCCAGGTTGGGTAGGGGCGAATCATGATTCGCCCCTACATCGGCCTTGGCGCAGGTTCGCTCGAACCGACCCAACCGTGCAGGGCTCAGATCAACGGCAAGACGCAGCGGACGATCCACCGTCACCTTCCAAGAGCCAAAGGCCTCGTTGGGGAAGATCTTGGATTTCTCGGTTTCGACCGGATTGACCACCAGGTCACAGATAGCGCGGATGTGTTCTTCAGAGAACTCACAGTTCTTCTTGCCGAGGTTGCGGCGCAGCGGCACGTACCATTCGGTGGCGTCGATGAGCTGGACCTTGCCCCGGCGCGTATCAGACTTGCGGTTGGTCAGCACCCAGATATAGGTAGCGATGCCGGTGTTGTAGAACATGTTCTCCGGCAGGGCGATGATGGCCTCCAGCCAGTCGTTTTCGATGATCCAGCGGCGGATGTTGCTCTCGCCCTGACCGGCGTCGCCGGTGAAGAGCGACGAGCCGTTGTGAACCTCGGCGATGCGGCTGCCGAGGCGGGTGGTGTGCTTCATCTTGGAGAGCTTGTTGACCAGGAACATGAGCTGTCCGTCCGAGGAGCGGGTGATCATCTTGTATTCCGGATCGCCGCCGTGCTGGGTGACAAAGCGCGGGTCCTTGATATCACCCTTACCGCCCAGTCGCTCCAGGTCGGTTTTCCAGCTCTTACCGTAGGGCGGATTGGAGAGCATGAAGTCGAATTCCTGCGACGGGAAGGCATCGCTGGAGAGCGTGGAGCCGTACTTCATGTTCTCCGCCTCGGCCCCTTCACCTTTGAGGAGCAGGTCGGCCTTGGAGATGGCATAGGTTTCCGGCTGCACCTCCTGGCCAAAGAGGTGGATGGAGACATCCTTGCCGTGGCTCTGGGCCAGTTCGGCCAGGCGCTCTTCAGCCACCGTCAGCATGCCGCCGGTGCCGCAGGCCCCGTCGTAGACGAGGTAGGTGCCCGATTCGATGTCGTCGGCCACCGGCAAGAAGATCAGGTCGGCCATGAGCTTGACCACATCGCGGGGGGTAAAGTGCTCTCCGGCCTCTTCGTTGTTCTCCTCGTTGAAGCGGCGGATCAGCTCCTCGAAGATGGTGCCCATGGAGTGGTTGTCGAGCGCCGGGAGAAGTTCATTGCCGTCCACGTCCTGCACCGGCTTGGGGCTGAGATTGACGCGGCCGTCGAGAAACTTCTCGATCAGGTGGCCGAGGATATCGGCCTCGATCAACGTGGGTATCTGGTTGCGAAACTTGAACTTGTCGAGGATCTCCTGGACGTTGGGTGAAAAGCCGTCCAGATAAGCTTCGAAATCGGCCTTGAGCTGTTGCTGCTTGGCGCGGTTCTTCAGGTCGCGCAGCGTAAATGGCGAGACGTTATAGAAGGCCTCGCCTGCGGCCTGGCAAAGCGCGGCGTGCTGGTTGGCGATTCCGGCCCCGTCGAGCTGCTTTTTCATGCCGAGCACTTTTTCCTTACTCGGCTCCAAGAGTGCGTCGAGACGGCGGATGACCGTCATCGGCAGGATCACGTCGCGGTACTTGCCGCGCACATAAACATCGCGCAGCACGTCGTCGGCGATACCCCAGATAAAACTCACGATGCTGTTGTGGATCACATGGTTCATAGCCCGTTATTACTCCTTGCGCTTCTTGTCGGTCTCCGCAGGCTCGGCCGCGCCGCCAGCCTTGACCCACGCGTCCACTTCGTCTTTCTTGAACTTCCAAAGACGACCCATGCGGTGGGCGGGCATACCATGCTTGTCGATCCACTTGTAAACGGTGTCGTTGCTGACCCCGAGGTACTTGCAAATCTCGGTTATTGATAACCAGCGGTCTTCCATCTCGTTCATTCTCTTGCTCCACGGGCGTTTTGGTTGTTTGCCACGTCCGCCAGAGGCGAAACGGGAGAGACTGGACGCACCTCTC